>Ga0307373_10006046_pt1 | contig 19456 bp, 22 predicted proteins | sample OX2MG_FD_202534 | JGI IMG/M metagenome (GOLD analysis project Ga0307373, IMG submission 202534) | Soil microbial communities from Risofladan, Vaasa, Finland - OX-2 | ecosystem: Environmental > Terrestrial > Soil > Coastal area > Acid sulfate soil | place: Finland: Risofladan, Vaasa | collected...
GGTGGACAAGATAGGCCCTGTCCTCGCGCAGAGAATCAAAGAGGAGGCAAACTGATGCTGACCAACGGGTTCGCCTACTTCAAGGGCGATGGCGCCCCTTCGCTCGCCCGGGACGCAGCTCGGCGGGGGAGGAGATACGCGAGGGAGGTCCTCGTCAGCACGGACGGGGAGTTCAGGAAGATAGAGGGCGCCCCCCTCTCGGGGAAGAGAGAGGTAGCCTTGGCGTTCTCCTTGGAGAAGGGCGGCTTCCCCCTGGTCCACGGCTATGCGGGCGGGGAGTTCTGCCTCCTCGGGAAGGGGACGGAGGGGGTATACGGCGCGCGGGACGCGCTCGGGACCAGGGGCCTCTGGGCGGTGAAGAGCGGCCCGGGGGCAGGCTCGATCGCGAGCGACTACAGGATGCTCGAAGGGGCGGCGCTGGTGCCCCCGGGGACGGCCTACGTGAAAGGGGAGGCAGTGAAGGCCGCCGAAAGGCGGGAGGAAGACGCGGGCACCCCCTCCTTCGAGGAGGCAGCCAAGGCGCTCGCGTCCCTCATCGACGGGTCGGTCAGAGGGCGCGTCCAGGGGCAGAGGCGGGTCGCCGTCTCCTTCTCCGGTGGGCTCGACAGCTCGCTGCTCGCCTTGGTGGCGTCTAGGTACTCGGACGTCGTGCTCTGCTCGGCGTACGCCTCCGGGTCGAGGGACGAGGGCCAGTCGAGGAGGGCGGCGGCGCTCCTCGGGCTGGAGCTGGAGACCGGGGTGCTCGACGCAGAGGCCCTCGCGAAGGGGTCTCGAGGCGCGGAGCTCCCGCCCGGGGAGGCCACGCTGATGGACAAGGCCCTCTGGTGCATCTACTCCACGACGAGCGCGCTGGCTAAGAGAAGGAATGCCAGGATGATCCTCCTGGGGCAGCTCGCGGACGAGCTGTTCGGGGGATACATGAAATATGCGATCAAGGCCCGAGAGGAAGGCGCCGGGGCGGCGGAGGCTATGATGAGGCAGGACGCGAGGGCGTGCGCGGACAGGGGGTTCCTGAGGGACGAGGCGGCCTGCTCGGCGTCGTGCGAGGTGAGGTTCCCTTACGCCGACGGGAGGATCGCGTCGTTCGCCGCCAGACTCCCGCTGGACTACAAGATTAGGGATGGAGAGCGCAAGGCGGTCCTCCGCGCAGCCGCCCTCGAGCTCGGCCTCCCGGAGGAGCTGGCCTCCACCCCCAAGAAGGCGGCGCAGTTCAGCTCCGGCGCCGCGAAGCTCCTCGGGAGACGGTGAGGCGCCCATTCCTTTTATCGCGGCCGATCCTGCCCCGGGCCCATGACACCAGAAGGACAGCCCAAGGGGAAGCTCGTAGGATTCAAGCCATTGCAAGAGAGATATTGCTACTACTCGCTGGACGACGGCACGGTCCTTGGAGTCAAGCCGGTCATGGTCAAGGTGTTCAGGATGCTCGGTCCCGACGGACGGCCAGGGAACGGGCCGGACGGCGCACCGGCGTACTTCTATCAGACGCAGAACGTCACGCAGGTGCTGACGCCCGACGAGTACAAGATAATGTCCAACCGCGAGCTCCAGGAGTAGTCCCGAAAGGGCGCGCATCGGTGTCCCCGACTTGTCACCCCTCGCGGGACGACCCAGATACCTCCCGGCAGAGGACACCTACCTGCTTAGAGACGCCCTCGAGCCCTTCCGCGGCCACTCCTGCCTCGAGATCGGATTCGGAAGCGGCGCCGTGGTCGCGAGCGTCTCCGAGAGGTTCGGCATCGCCGTCGGGACTGACGTCGTCCCGCTCGAGGAGGCGAGGCTCGCGGCCGGGCCGCGGGTCGAGCTGCTCCTTGCTGACAGGGCGACGTGCTTCCGGGACGGCGTCTTCGACCTCGTCTTCTTCAATCCGCCCTATCTTCCGGCGTGGCCCATCGAAGACAGGGCGGTCGACGGCGGGCCGAGCGGCGTGGAGGTGCCTAACTCCTTCCTCGATGAGGGGCTCAGAGTCTTGAGGGAACGAGGGACGATAGTCGCGCTCCTCTCGACGGAGGGAGACCTCGAATCTTTCCGCTCCCATTGCAGCGACCTCGACCTTGAAGTCGAGTCAGTCGCCGAGAAGAAGCTCTTCTATGAGACCCTTTCCGTGCTCACGATCCGGAGGGCAAGCCACCAAAGATAATACCTTCCCGTCACTGGAGTGGTCAGCTTGGCGTCAATCAGGGTCAAGGAGCTCTCTGTCGCCGTGCTCATCCTCGTGCTCCTCGTCGCGCCGTTGAACCTCGCGCACGCAGAGTCGGTCGGCCAGTGGACGTCGACGACGAAGTACCCTCTCGCGCTCGCAGGCGAGTCTTGCGTCACTTTTTCCACGACCATCTACTGTGTCGGAGGGTTCGGAGGCGGCGGCAACAGCCACAACCAGGTCTACCAGGCGGCGCTCAGCACCTCTGGGATAGGCAGCTGGTCCACGAGCACCCCGTACCCGACGGCCGTCGACAGCGCATCGTGCGTCAACTCCACCGCGGGAATCTACTGCGTCGGCGGGCAGGATTACCCTAACAACGTGAACCAGGTCTACTTCGCCCCGGTGTCTTCGTCAGGCCTCGGCTCATGGTCGGGCGCAGCCCCCTATCCTGAGGCCCTCGCCGGGATTTCCTGCGTCGCGTATTCGGGATACGTCTACTGCGTCGGGGGGTTCGACACCAACGGCGACGAGGTCAGCTCGACCTACTACGCCTCCCTTTCGTCGGGCCTGAGTTCCTGGTCCGGCTCGACCCAATACCCGCTGGCGGTCGACAGGGAGGCGTGCACGGTCTTTTCTGGCGACATCTACTGCGTGGCAGGCGAGACCGGGGTCGGCTCGAACCAGAACAGCCCCATCACCAATGCGTACTACGCCCCTCTCAGCCCCTCCGGGATAGGCCAGTGGACCGCCGCGCTGTCGTACCCCACCGCTCTCGCCGGGCTGTCGTGCGCCCCGTACTCCGGGTACGTCTACTGCGTCGGCGGCTTCGACAGCAACCTTCTGAGCGGCGCCAGCGCATATTTCGGGCAGGCCTCCTCCTCAGGGGTGGTCTCGTGGACGGGCATGACGCAGTATCCCGTGCCGATCGACTCGAGCTCGTGCGTCGCCGCCGATGGCTACGTATATTGCGTCGCCGGGAATTCGGTCACCCAGAGCCCCCAGTCGACGCTGAATCCCGTAGCCCCCGCGTATTATGCCCCCATCTCCGCCGCGTCGACCACGTCGACGACTCCCGAGTTCCCCGTCTCGGTCGCGATCCCTATCACCCTCGCGCTCGGCCTGCTCTTGGTCGCGGGCCTAGGCCGCGTCAACACGAAGAAGAGCGGGCCGCGGGCCTAGAGCCCGACGCTGTTGATCGCGGCGCCCGAGTTCCCGTCCAAGACGAAGACTATCTTCTTCCCCTTGTGGTCGTATCGCGTGAACCACACCGGGACGTGAAGCAGCTCTCCGTCGGAGACGTCCATCTCGGTGTTGATCTGCTGGATCATGTGGTGCTGCGCGTGGGCCTTTTGCGACTGTAGCTGGTCGACGAGGGTCTTGGCCTGGGCCTTTGCGACGTCCTCACCGATGTCCCCGTTCAGGACCTTCATGCTCTTGTCGATCTTGGAGACGTCGAAGATCACCCTCTGGTTGAGCGCGAACGTATAGTCGTGCGGCTGGTACTCGGTTAGGTCGTTCATCGCGACGACCGGGAAGTTGTAGTTCTCGTCGAGCTGGTAGGTCTTCCTGGCTCCCCCGCCGCCCATCCCCATGCCCATCCCGTACATCATCGTCCCGGGCAGACGGCCGAGGAGCGCCCCTCTTCCCAGACCGCCCATCAAGGACGGCTTCGAGGAGCCGAGCAGGCTCGTCATGTCGAACGACCTCCGCCTTCCTCCGCCGCCGAAGCCTCCGCCGAAGCCGCCGCCGCCCATGCCTCCAAACATGATTCCCATCAGGGCGGCCGTTGTCGCCGCTTGGCCGACCTGCTGCAGCTCGTCGATCGCCACTATCGTTGTGCGCGCGGAGACCGGAACTATCCAATAGGGGATGTAGGTGGCGTTCATCTCCTCGAGCGTCGATTCCTCCTGCGTGTGGTGCTTGAAGATCCCCTTGTCCATCATGTCGTGGATGATGGAAGCGACCTTGTCCTTGGTGAGGTTCAGAGGCAGCATGGTGTGCTTCTGGATGTCCTTCCATCCCTGGTTGCCGAGGGTGATGCCAGTCCCGCAGTACTCGCAGGTGATGACCATCTCGCCGAACTTTGGCGATATCGGCGCGCCGCAGCTCGGGCACTTGAGCGCGGTAGCGCCTGCCGGCGCGATGATCTGAGCGCCGCCCTGCGGCGGAGACTGCGCCTGAGGCTGCGGTCCCGCCTGGGCTCCCCCGCGGGGAGCGAGGCTCGCACCGCACTTGAAACAGAACGCGGCGCCGTCGGGGAGCTCGGTGCCGCAGCTGGGGCAGAAGATCATCGCTACACCTTGGTCCCGCAGTTGGGGCAGAACTTGGGCGACCCCGTGATCGCAGTGCCGCAGTTGGGGCAGAACTTCGGCTTCGCCCCCGAAGCCTGTTGGGCTTGCTGCTGTTGAGGCTGCTGCTGTTGAGGGGCAGCCTGCGCGGCTCCGCAGTTCGGGCAGAATGCGGTGTTGAGGGGGATTATCGAGCCGCAGTTGGAGCACGACCTCGTGGGGCCCTGTCCGATGCCTCCCATCCCGCCCATCATGGCGGAGCCGAACGCTCCCCCGACGCCTACGCCAGCGCCCAGGCCCACGCCGAGCCCGGCACCGACGCCGGCGACGCCCGACGTGTTCGATGCCGCCTCGGTCATCGCCTGCCCGGCTTGGTACTGGAGGTAGTTGACTCCGAGGACTTGCATCTGCGACCTGGTGTCGATGGCCTTCTGGACCTCGTCGGGGAGGCTTATTGTCAGCCCGGAGATCTTGTTTATCTCGATGCCGTACTGTCCGACGTTGTCCGGCGCGGTCGCGAGCACCATCTGCTCGATGTTGGTCAGGTTCCCGGCGAGGTCTGTGACCTTTAGCCCCTGGGCCTTCATCTTCCCGAGGGCGTTGTAGAGGATTATCACGATCTGCTCCTTCAACCTATCGTCGACGTCCGCTGACGTCTCGACGTTGAAGGTTCCCACGAACTGGTTGATGAAATTCTCAGGCGAGGAGACGCGCCACCGATACTCGCCGAAGACCCTGAGGTTAACGATCCCGAAGGTCGGGTCGGTGAACTGGTAGGGCTGCGTGCTCCCGAACTTGCCGTCCATGTACCTCTTCTGGAGGTAATAGACCTCCGCCCATTGCACGACTCCGGTGAAGAACTTCAGCAGGTTGCCCACGATGGGGGCGTTGAAGTCTGTCAGCGCGTACCGGTTGGGCTGGTCGAAGTAGGTCAGGACCTTTCCGTCCCTGTAGAAGACCGCGATCTCGTCCTCCCGGACGACGATGTTGTCGTTCAACCGGATGTTCCTTGGGACCTTCCACATCACGTTGTTCTGCTTGTCCGCGTCGTCCCAGGCTATCGTGGTCGAGCCGAGGACGCTGCCCCCGGTCGCAGGGACGGAGCCATTACCGCTCGCCGCGGGCTTCCTTCCGAATAGGCTAACCATGGTCCATCTCTCCTATCGGCTCACTGCTTCACCAATATGCCCTTTACCGCTTCCATCCTGACGCCCCACTTCTGCTTGTAGTCGGACATCGCGGCGCCAACGCGCGCAAGAGGTGCCATGACCGATGCGGGGCTCGCGGGGTCGTAGGTCAGGTTCGGGGCGGAGGTCGCGGTCACGAGCGCGAACGCGGAGGCGACGAAGTCGTAGTCGTAGTCGTAGAGCTGGTTGAGCCTGTTCTCGTCGATCGTGACGCTGGCGACCCACCCCGAGTATCCCTGCTCGGCGTGCCTCACCTCGCCCGCCATCTGCTGCAGCTGCGAGATCAGGGAGCCGACGTTGGTGAGGTTGGAGAAGTCTCCGGCCGTCGCCATCTGCTTCCTTATCCCCTCGAGGTTGGCCTTGGCCGCGTTCAGCCTGTCGGCGACCTGGTTGCGCAGCATGTCGTCCGCCGCGCGGAGGTCGTCGAGCTTCCGGTAGTTCCTGAGGCCGGGGATGAGGAGCTCAAGGTCCTTCTGCGGGCCCCTGCTCGCATTCACCTGTTTTCTGATATCAGGGGTGTCTTGTGACAATGAGATGCGCCGGTTGGAATCCAAGGAGGCTCCGCCATGTTATAAAGCATATAGGTGATTCCGCCCGCTGAGAAAGGTTCAGACCGTAAGCTCTTTGGCGTGCTCGCGGATGAACTTCTCCGCGTCGAGGACCGCCTTGCAGCCGTCGGCGGCTGCCGTGACAGCCTGTCTGTACTTGAAGTCCCTGACGTCGCCCGCGGCGAAGACGCCAGGCACGCTGGTCTCGGTCTCGTTCTTGACCTTGATGTAGCCGTTGGGCTCGAGGGCCAGCTTTCCCTCGAAGAGCTTGGTGTTGGGCTCGTAGCCGATCGCCACGAAGACCCCGTCGACCGCCATCTTGGACTCCCGGCCGGTCTTCACGTCCTTCATCGTTAGTCCATCGACCTTGCCGTTGCCGATGATGTCGGTGACCACGCTGTTCCAGTTGAACTTTATCTTGGGATTCTTGAACGCCTCTTCTCTGAGCGCCGCGCTCGCCCTGAGCTCGTCCTTCCTGTGTATCACCTGGACCGAGGAGACCAGGTTGGTCAGGAACGTGGCCTCCTCCATTGCCGTGTCGCCTCCGCCCACGACGGCGACGTTCTTGCCCTTGAAGAAGAACCCGTCGCAGACCGCGCAGTTCGAGACGCCCTTCCCCTGGAGCCTCGCCTCGGACGCGATGTTAAGGCGGCGCGGAGTCGCCCCCGTCGCGACGACGACTGAGAGGGCGCGGACCTTCGCGCCTCCCGAGGTCTCCAGCTCGAACGGGTAGGCGTCAAAGTTGACGTTGACCACGTCCTCTTGGATCAGCCTAGCGCCCAGCCGCTCCGCCTGTCCCTTCATCCTCTCCATCAGGTCAGGCCCCAGCACAGGGTCAGGGAACCCTGGGTAGTTCTCCACGTCGCTGGTCAGCATGAGCTGCCCGAGGGGGATGCTCCCCATGTAGGCGACGGGGCTCATGTTTGCCCTCGATCCGTAGATCGCTGCCGTCAGCCCGGCCGGGCCCGAGCCTATGATGACTAGCTTCTCCAGCGATTCCATATCACGAAATCCTCGCGAGGGACTGATAAACATATGCGAAAGGAGGGATGACTAGGTAACGAATCGGCTACATCGCGGCCTTTATCCGAGCCAGGCTGAGCATCGTCGGGTCGAATCTCATCTTCGCGTGTCAATGAGATGGCTGATCTCGAAGCCCCGGACGCCAGGCATCTGCTTGAGGGGCGTTCTTCGACCTATCGACGTGCTCGAGGCCTGGCTGGCCTACCTCTCAAATGGGCTCGAACGAGCGCGGCTGCTGCGAAAAGTCGAACGCCTCCGCCAGGTTGTTCGCGGCCGCATCTCTGGTGCTAAGGGGAGAGAGCCCGAAACGGCTCTCCACGAACTTCAGTATCGATGTATGGTCGTTGATCGCGTCGTCGAGATATCCCTGCTTCGCGAAGGGCGATATCACCAGGCAGGGGACTCGGAAACCGTAGCCGTACTTGTCGACCTCCGGCGGGGCGACATGGTCGAAGAAACCCCCGAAGCAATCCCAGGTGATGAAGATCGCGGCCGAGCCCCAGTAGGGGCTCGTCCCGAGGTTGTTCACGACATCGTCCGCCACGGAGTCCTCCCCGACGTGGATGTTCGAAGAGGGGTGCTCGTCTCCTCCCGGCGCCCCGATCACCCAGGAGACCTGGCTGAGCGCCTTGTCCTTGACGTCGGTCACGAACTCGGCCGCCGGGACGAAGTTCGCCTTCGCGGTCGGCGTGTTCTGGACGTACTCGAAGTTCTTCAGCCAAGAGGTCGTGGTGCTGTACACCTTCCATGAGACGCCCTTCTCGTCAAGCTGCTGGAATATCGGCGGGAAGGCGATGGTCTTGGGGACGTTGTCGTCGATGATCCCTCCACACGTGCCGGCGACCAGTGACAGGTGGTTGGGGAGGCTCTCGCTCATGATGGACGAGAAGTAGCCTTCGCAGAGGACGTATTGCTGGGCCGCCTTCCAGTACCGCGGGATGTCTCCCTGGTCGAAGTAGCACATGGTGTCCTTGTTCCCTTCCGAGTAGACGAACCCGTCCATCTTCCCACCGTCGTAGTCCTCGTGCGCCGAGTTCCAGTTGTGGTTCATGTCGACGGGGGTCAAGGAAGGGGAATGGAACTGCGAGACGCAGGGCGTCGGGGAGCCCTTCTTCTGAGGCATGCAGATGCCGCTCCTCCCGACGATCCCGTTTGCGCCGGGGAACGTCCCGAAGTAGTTGTCGAACGTATGGTTCTCCTGGAAGACCACCACGATGTTCTCTATCGAGGCCAGGCCCGACGAGGGAGGGGCGCTAGCGGAGCCCCCCCGGGCGGCGGCGCCCGTCCTTCCGCTTCTCGGTCGTTTCGACCCGGGTTTCATGCCAGTCAAGAACACAGCTCTCCCTAAAAGGGTAACCGAGGAATCGTCGTATCTCACCGAGGCTCGCGGCGGACCAGGAGCGTCCGCTTAGGTCACTATGAGGTAACCCGTCACCACAGGACTAGCCTTGAAGCCGTTGGTGGCGGGTGCCGGCGGAAGCACCATCGGGAACACGCCTGGCTGCCCGACGGTGATGGTTATCCTCGCAGCGGCGCCAGAGCCGATGGTTTGGGTCACGTTGAAGGCGCTTATCACGAACGTGCGCGGCACGTCATCGCCGTTTTGGATGGCGAGAGTGATTGTGGTGTCGTGAGTCACCGTGAGATTCATTGGATTGAAGCTGTTGATCTGATTCACAGGGTCGGTCTCCACGATGGACAGGTCTATCGGGCCGGAGCCGGATTGAGAATTCCCGCCGCTTAGGAAATATGCCCCTGCCACCCCAACCACCAAGACCACAACGATCGCGATTGTCGCCGCCGTCCGGGTGATTGCCGCTCTCTCCTGGAACAAAGCGCGGTAATCCTTAGTTAGCTGATTTTAAGGCTATAGGCCAGGCGGATGTGAAGGCGGCTGGGGAATCCGGGAGGCCGCACGCTAATTTGTCTTGCGCTTTGAGGGCACAGCTTCGTCCAAGTAAATGGCCTCGTACTTCTCCGTCTTCGGGACGATGCACAGGAATTCCGCATCCTTTTTCCCTCCGTTCTCGTACCAGTGGACCGTGCCCGCCGGGATGTACAAAGAATCCCCAGCCTTCAATCGGTAGACGCGCTCGCCCAGCCCGACCTCGTAGTCCCCGGCCAGGACGTACTGCTCGTGCTCTATGTCTGGGTGGTAGTGCTTTGGTATGCTGCCACCGGGCTTGATTCTGAACTTCCTGAGCTCAAAGTTCGGCGCGCCGTCCCTTCGGTCGATGAGCCACTCGATCTCGGTCTTCACTGCGGCTTTCACCGGCTCCGGGACCACATCGCCCTTCGTCTTCACTACCATGGGAGCCCGACGGAATGTCCGTCCATTAAACGCTTGTCCCACCCATCCGCCCTTCTCGGCGCTTCTCGCCCTCTGCGCCAGGTTGCGACAAGGACGGAGGCTTTCAAGGCCTTCCAAGGTCCAGCTCCATGTAGATGACTCCCTTGTTGGGGTTGACCCTGTAAGGCCCGATCTCCTTGAACCCCAAGGAATCTTAGAGGGTGACCGCTTCCCTCAACCTGGAGAGCGTGTCAAGGCGCATTCGGAGGTATCCTATGTCCCGAGCCTCTTCTATCGCCCTCTTCGCCAGCTTCCTGCCGATCCCCTCGCCTCTGAACTTGGGTCGGACGTACATCCTCTTCAGCTCACAGATCTTGCCGGAGAGCCTTCTGAGACCGACCGCGCCGACCGCCTCGCCTCTTTCGACGGCGACGAGGACTCGACCGTCCGGCCTCGCATAGTGCGCGGGGAACTCTGCGATCTCCTGCTCGAAGTTCTGGAAGCTCAGGTCTATCCCGAGGGAGGCGGAATATTCCCTGACGAGCTCGCGCGCGGAGGAGATCAGGTTTGTCGTCCTCGCCTCCCTTATCTGGACCACGACGCGCCATTTGAGGCTCGGCTATTTTAGACGATTCGTGATGCGCGGCCGAAGGGAGGGGAGTGTGGATTGGCGGGCCCTGCAGGACTCGTCGCGTATAGGTTGCGGGTCAGAGGCGGATATGGGAGCCCATATGGCTAGGTGCTGGCGATCTTGAGCGTCGCTCGGCAATCGAGAGGGGGCCTCCCGCGGAGCGGTTAGCCCATCCCTGGGCGCCGTCCATTCAAGGTTCACGCAGGAAGCCCGAGACGCCCCGCAGTCTTTTGTCCTGCCGGCCGTATGGACCTGGCCCTGGGGAACAGGTGGATCATACCGGGCCTCGGTCCTCGGCTCACCCGCTTTCTTCGGATTGGATGTGTAGCAGCTTTGTATCTTCTTGCAAGATCATTTCGCGCCGCCTGCCATGCCAAGAACTGATCGCTCGCGCATTTTCAACTTGTTCAGCCCCACGGCTTCGAGAACGAGCGCATCAAACGAAGCCTCATCTAGGGTGTCACCCTTGTGGAAGTCGATGGCACGGAGCGCGTTGCCCTGTAGACTCGCGTTGAAGAGTTTCTTTGGGTCCTTCATCTGAGCGCCTTTGAGGAATGTCAGTCTCACGGCGTCTTTGAGTATCCCTCCCGTGCAGATTATTCCGTCATGGGACCAGACCGGGACTCCCTTTGGGTTTGTGGGTTTTCTCCACTTCACTTCTTCGACTGCAGCAGGGTCGGCTTTTTTGATCAAAGCGCGCAGCTGCGATAATGTCTTGACTCGCCAGTCACCTTGCCCCTTGATTCTGGAGCCCATCAGACGAGGGGGAGCCCTGCCTTTCCGGGAAGGACTGGTCCTTGCATTCATCTTCAGCTTACCGCTTTCTTCACGAGTGAGGCGATCCTTGCCTCTTCGGCGGCAGTCAATCCCTTGAGCGCGAAGGCGCTCGGCCACATGGAGCCCTCGTCGAGTTTGGCCTCGTCGCTGAAGCCCAACGTCGAGTACCTCGTCTTGAACTTGGATGCTGGTTGGAAGAAGCAGACTACACCGTCCTCCTTGGAGTACGCGGGCATGCCGTACCACAGCCTTGGCGTGAGCATTGGAGCGCTGGCCTTGATGATGGTGTGGAGCCTCTTGGCCATGGCGCGATCCGGTTCCGGCATCTGGGCGATCTTCGCGAGCACTGCGCTTTCGCCGTCCGCCTTGGCCGACGCCGCCTTCTGTTCTTGGATGCGCTCCCTCATCGCGGCTCGTTCCTCGTCCGTGAATCCCTTGGCCTTTGCAGTCTTCTTCTCAGTCATAGTCCCACGAGTCCCTTTGCGGCAGGCCGCGGATGGTGAAAAGGTTTCCGTCGGAATCAGAGAAGGTGGCAGAGACGCTTTGCGGGTACTCTTCCAATTTTCTCCTGAATTCCACCCCCTTGGCCTGCAGCTCCGCGAACATCTTGTAACAATCGTCCACTAGGAGGACCATGTGGGGCGCGTCTGCAGGCTTCCAGTTCTTCGACCATCCTGTAGGGTCGGGCGAACCGACCTGCCACCGCCGAGCTGCAGGTCCTGCCCCTTCGGGCCGACCGTCACCTAGCTGTAGCCATAGTTCGTCACGTCGGTCCTCTTCCAGAACCCCAAACCAGGCACAGTTAACGAACCCTGGTCGCGGAATTCGGATCCGTTTCTGGCGAAGTATTAGTGGCGGGCCCGGCAGGATTTGAACCCGCGGCGCCGAGGTTCGAAGCCTCGTGTCCTATCCGTGCTAGACGACGGGCCCGAGGGGAGGCCGGGCGCCGTGGCTATTAACGAATTACGGCGGCGATGTTGTCTTGGACTGGGCTCCTGATGATGCCACGGTCAGAGACTATCGCGGTGACGAGCTCGGGGGGCGTCATGTCGAAGGCGGGGTTCGCGACCGGGACTCCCTTGGGGGCTATCCGCCTCCCGCGTATCTTCGCGACCTCGTCGGCGGGGCGCTCCTCTATCGTGACCTGCTCGTGAATCCGCGCCAGGTCGAAGCTTGAGGCGGGTGCGGCTGGGTAGAACGGGACTTCGTGGCGCCTCGCAAGGACGGCCACCTGGTATGTCCCGATCTTGTTGAAGACGTAGCCGTCTTTCGTGATACGGTCGGCACCCACGATCGCAAGGTCGACCTTCCCCGACTGCATCATCGACCCGACGGCGGTGTCTGAGATTATCGTGCAGCTGAACCCGTCCCTGGAGAGCTCGAACGCGGTGAGCCTCGAGCCCTGGAGGGCCGGCCTCGTCTCCGGCACTATGACCTTGACGCACTTCCCCTGCTCGCTCGCGGCCCTCACCACCCCCAGTGCGGTCCCGTAGCCGACCGTCGCCAGGGCTCCGGCGTTGCACTGTGTGATGACCGTGTCCCCGTCCTCGATGAGGTCAGCCCCGAACCTTCCCAGCCTCTTGCACGCGGCGACGTCCTCCTCGGCCATCCGGACGACCTCCTTGACCAGTGCCTCTTTGGCACCCTCGACGTCCTTCGAGCGGGCGGCCACCTCCATCACCCTGTCTATGCCCCAGAAGAGGTTCACCGCCGTCGGCCTCGTCGCTCTGAGCCCTGAAGCCGCCCTCTCGAGCTCGAGCAGGAGCGAGCCCATGCTCCTGGCCTGCGAGTTGACCGCGGTGGCTGCTATCCCCATGGCGGCGGCGACCCCGATCGCGGGGGCCCCCCGGACGACAAGCCGCCTTATCGCGTCGGCTACGTCCTCCCACCCCGAGTAGGACCGATAGAGGAGACGCCCCGGGAGGAGCGTCTGGTCGATCATCTTGACCCGTCCCTCGGCCCACATGACCGTGCGTAGCGAGAAGAAGTTCTCCTTCAAGAGTAGCCGTGAGGGGCCGGCGAGTTCTAAAGCCTTTGTCTATTAAGCGTCTGCGAGCCTCTTCCACGGGCTTTGGCAATCGGGAGGGGAGCTGGGCGCAGTTGACGACGGACAAGGCGCTGAGCGTCAACATGAGGACCGCAATACTCTTGCTCGAGTTCTTCGTCGTCGCAATAGTCCTCGTCTTCCTTGTGACTGCGTCGAAAGGCGCTTTCCGGACGCAGGCCCTTTCTGTAGCGCTTATCCTCCAAACAGTCGCCCTCAGCTTGCTTCATCGACTATTGCAAGGAGAGGAAGGCGTGAGCTGCGAGGGGGGGGGCCTCGGTCTTGGGCGTCTTCGGGGTCGCCCTTCGGGTGGTGGTTAGCCCCCAGCCCAAACTCTAGGTGGGCGGAGGGCTGCCGCTGGAGGTAACCGTCGTCTGCAAAGTGCTGGGCACCCTCGTCGCGCTGAAGAACTTCGAACCCGCTCTGGAATTGAGAGCCATTCGCGCTTAGTCCTTGAAACCCTTATTATGACTCGGCGGACTCGCGGATTGTAGTTGGAGATCCAGGAGCGAGAAGGAAAGTCGCAAGAGCCTCAGCAGGCGCACGATCCCATCCTCGGCAAGGTCGACAAGAGCGGGGCCGTGGTGGTGGAACAGGGCGAGAGGTTCGGGGAGCTCGAGGAGGCGGGCTATGGCGAGCGGCAGGGCAAGGGCATCAGGCTAAAGGGCTTCGAGGCCATCTACCTCCTCTATTCGGCGAAGATGAGGCTGAAGGATTGGAAGGGGAAGGATGTCACGTTCGAGGAGTTCGCGAAGGCCGACCAGGCCAGGGTCAAGGATTCGTGGACCAAGTTCATCATCTACAGGGACCTCAGGAGCAGGGGCTACGTGGTCAAGGACGGCTTCGGCTTCGGGACCGACCTCAGGGTGTATGAAAGAGGGGACTTTCCCGCCAAGGCGGCCAAGTTCGTGATCTTCGCACTCGACGAGGGGACCGAGAAGAGCCTGGGCGACCTCAGGGACTCTGTGAAGCAGATCGTCAGGATGGGGAAGGAGGCGATCGTCGCGGTCATAGAGCGCAGGGGGGAGGTCATCTACTACAGGGTGACCAAGGCGACCTTCCGCAAGTAGGGGCACTCTGGCGCAGCGACCTTGAACCTCCGGGCTTCGATCGCGATACTCAGGCCCGTCAACTGCGCGATGATCGGCTTCGCCGTCATCATCGGGTACTTCGTATCAAGGCCCGCGGCGGCCTCCCCGCCGGCGATAGCCCTGGGGTTCGTCACGGGCTTTGCGATCTGCGCTTTCTCGATGGTGGTCAACGACTACTACGACATCGAGGTGGACAGGGTGAACCAGCCCACGAGGCCGCTCCCCAGCGGACAGGTCTCGAGGAACGGCGCGGTCGGGATCGCCGTCTTCATGCTGGTGGTGGGATTCGCGGCGGCGGCCCTGCTTCTCGACCTCGAGGCGGTCCTGATAGTGGCCCTCTACTCTTTCCTCGCCTGGCTCTACGACTTCCGGGCCAAGAAGTACGGCGTCGCCGGCAACCTGATAGTCGCGTCGTCCCTGGCGATACCCTTCATCTACGGCGGGGCCATCTCCGGAGGGCGCGTCCTCGACTCGCTCCTCCTGTTCATGGCCTCGACGTCGTTCCTTGCGGGGGTGGGCAGGGAGGTGGTCAAGGCGATGGCGGACGTCCCTGGGGACCAGAAGAGGGGGGTGCGGTCGTACGCTAGCGTCCACGGCATGCGGGCCGCCTCGCTGCTGGGGGCAGCGTTCTTCCTCGCGGCGGTGGTGACGAGCGTCCTGCCGCTCTTGCTCATCTCGGTCAACGTCTTCTACAAGTTCGGCGTAGTGCTTCCTGACATCGCGTTCGTCTATCTCGCATACAGGATAGTGACCCACGCCGACATCAAGGGGGCGCTCTCAGTGAAGAAGACCGCCTTGTTGGGGATGTTGGTGGGGCTCATCGTCTTCATCGGGGGGGCGTTCTAGGAAGATGTGGTCCGAAAAGTACCGGCCCAAGGCAATCGATAGGCTCATCGGGAACGAGGAGTCGCGGCTCGTCCTCAGCGCGTGGCTCTCCAAATGGAAGCCCGGGGCGAAGGCCGCGCTCTTGATGGGGCCTCCGGGCACCGGTAAGACCACGTTCGTGAACCTTCTGGCAAAGGAGAACGGGATGAACCTGGTGGACCTCAACGCGAGCGACGTGAGGACGAAGGACATGCTGAGGAAGCGCATGGGCGAGGTGATGGGCACCGTCAGCCTCTTCGGCGAGCGGTCGTTGATATTCCTCGACGAGGTCGACGGACTGGCCGGGAGGGCGGACTACGGCGCGGTCGAGTTCATCAAGGAATCAGTGAAGGAGAGCCAGAACCCCATCGTGATGGCGGCGAACGACCCGGACTCCGACGAGATCAAGAAGCTGTCCAGCTCCTGCCTTGCGGTGCGGTTCAGGCCGCCGCCGCCGAGGGAGGTAGAGATGTATCTCAGGGAGGTCGCTCGAGGCGAGGGCCTGGCCGTCGGCGAGGAGGAGCTCCGGCGATACGTGCGCGAGTCGGCGGGCGACGTCAGGCAGGCGATCAATCTGCTCCAGGGCAGCCAGCAGCGATCGCAGGGAGGGGACGGCGACAGCCGAGGACGATACAAGGACACCGACCGCACTGTCAGCGAGGCTTTCAACGGGTTCTTCGGGGCGGCGGACAAGGAGGAGGCGCTGGCCTCCCTCCGGGCCGTCTCGATGTCCCCGTTCGAGAAGGTCAGGGAGATGCACAGGAGCGTCGTGAAGTCAGGGCTGCCGGCGCCGGAGCTGGCGAGGGCGCTTCAGACCGTCTCGAGCGCGGACCTTCTCATAGGGAGGATGATGAAGTCGGGCGAGTGGCGGATGCTGCGCTACCTCGACAGGCTCTTCGTCGAGGGGCTCTTCCCCTTGGTCAAGGGCAGGGGAGTGAAGTACACGGGGCAGGACGACCTTCCGTTCCCAGTCCTGGTGCGCGTCTGGAACGACTCGAAGAAAATCCGCGAGATCTCAGTGAAGTACGCGGCGAAGGCCCACACCAGCGGGATGAGCGCGCGCTCCCAGGACCTCCCCTACGTCTTTGCGCTCTGCTCGAAGAAGCAGTTCAGGGAGGGGATGGAGCGCGCCCTGGGCCTAGACGCCGACCCGGACGTCCTGGAGTCCTACGACAAGTTCCTCCAGAAGGAGGCGGCGAGGTAGTGGCGAAGAAGAGGATACTGGTGGGAGGGTGGTTCGACCTTCCCAGGGTGGGAAGGGACGTCTTCTCCGCGCTGATGAAGCAGGGGGTCGTCTATGACAAGGCGATGGGCTTCAAGCTCGACTCGGGGACAGACCTGCAGGCTGCGGTCAGGACGGTGCGCGCCGCCGCCGGAGAGGAGGTGGAGCTCACCCTCAGGTGCTTCGTATGCGGAAAGGAATCGTGCCCAGGGTGCCCCTATCTGTCGTCGTGCGACAGGACGAGAGTCTCGACGCTCTGCCTCTGCGCTGACCACGCCCCGGAGAAGTCGGTCTTCGATGCGTACTCGGAGACCTTCGACGTCCATCTGAAGGCCTGAGCGGCGGGGCTTCCTTCCCTCTAACTGAACGCCCTGGCCACCGCCTGGCCGGACGACCCGGACGAGATGGACCTCCACTCCGAGAGGAAGCGGCCCACCGCGTTAGTGTAGGGGTTCGAGTGGTTGACCTTGAAGATCCTTATCCTGTTGAACCTCTTCTCGGTCAGGAGGCCGAGCTCGACCAGGAGCTCCAGGTGGACCTCCACCGAAGAGTGGGATATCCCCGACCGGCGCGTGATCTCGGAGATGTTGAGCTCGTTGCTCTCCATCATTATGCCCATTATCTTCACCCGCCCGTACGAGGAGAAGAGCTCCTCGACCTGCGGCGCCTTTCTTGCTGCCATCGTGCTGGTCACTGCGCTTCTTTGTGTAGTTCTTCGATCAGATGCTCGGCCGAGACCCTCGAGAGCCCTATCATCGTGGTCCTCCCCCTGAATCCCTTGCCCGAGAGCTGCGCCTCGATGATCCCCTTCCTCGCGAGCTCGTTGATGTCATTCCAGACTTGGGTGTGATGGTTCGGGGCTATGCCCATCGACTCGCACAGGGCGTTGTAGCTCTTCTCCACCTCCCCGATGGTCGCGGACGCGGAGTCGCTCTTCTTGAGCATGCCCGAGATGGCCATCAGCATGACGCGCTGGTGCCTGTCGAGATAGACCAGCTCCTCCTTCCTGAACTCCGGGGGCACGCCTTCCTTCGCGAGCCTCACGTGCTCCGGCATCACCTTGCCCGAGTCGGTCGCCTCCGCCTTCTTGCCTGCCCTGTAGATCAGCTCGATGGCGTACCGCGCGTCGCCGTAGACGCTGGCTATCTCGGCGGCCATCTGGAGCGACTCGTCGTCGATGCACCCCTCGCGGAATGCCAGCTGGCTCCTATAGAGCAGTATGTCATAGAGCTGTTCGGCGGAGTACGGGTCGAGCGATATCGCGTTCCGCTGCAGCGAGCTGAGCGTGCTCAGGTCGACCATCTTCACGTAGTCCAGCGTCTTCGAGATCAGGAGAGAGGAGAAGGCCTGGGTGTCCGGCGATATCTCCCGGATCCTGGTTATCGTGTAGAGCGAGGAAGGGTCGGACTCGACGAGGGAGTCGGCCTCGTCGAACGCGACCACCATGTGCACCCTGTCCCTCCTCAGCTCCTCGAAGAGCGCCTGCAGCAGCTCCTCGAAGCTGAGCCCCCTCGACGGGTAGACGTGCCCGAGGCTCCGGAGCGCCTTGTTGAATATCGCCACCAGCGACCTGTCGATCCTGCAGTTCACGTGGAGGAACTTGACGCGGTTGCCGTAGCCCGCAGCCTTCTTCTCCAGCGCCACGCCGAGCTTCTTCGCGAGCATGGTCTTCCCGGAGTTGTGCGTTATCGTGAAATCATCCAGGAGATACCGCTGGTCGGCATCGACCCTGAAACCGAAGTATTCTTCCCCCTCCCTGAGGGGTTCTAGCGTGAAGGCCGTCCTTAGAACGCTCTTTTTCTGTCTCCTTGGCGCCGCCTGTTTTCTCCTAACCCTAGTAGGAATTTTAGACACTTCACCCGAGATTCCTACTCGCCAATACAACCCCTCATGACCAAATTGGTCGTGAGAATATTTCTTCCGCAGGTAAGCGTAGAACCCAAGGCTTCTTGCTACAAACGCTACATCCTCCGCGAGCTGTTTTGATTCCGACACGTAGTCGTAGCATCCGTTTTCCAGATGGCCGTCAGTGTCCAGTATTCCAGCTAGAACTTCGAGGCGCGTACTTCTAGATCCGAATTTGTACTGGGGTGGAATGAATTTTGATTCACCCGTTTTCTTGTAGAGCCCTAGCGCTATCAAATCCCTAGCTAGCCCGTTTCGTAGGGTTTGTCCACCCGTCCTCCCCGGTGTCAGGTAATGTTCTTGGGCTTGTCCTGCCGGATATTGGTGTATTTTCAGTAAGTATTTTTCAGCTTGGCCATTTACGACGGTAACGATTTCTGGGTCGGCCGAAGTGTAGGTGTTCAGGCCATTGGCACTACTTCCGTCTCCCAGATACACGCTGAGAAAGTAGGGGTCAATTGGTCCCATCGGTATCTGAGGGAAGTCCACCCCAGTCCTCAGCAACTTGTAAAGCCCTTTAGGCCCGATACGCCATTTTGCCGCCTTTAGCAACTCGCTTACTCTGATGTCTTTGATTATCCCTTCGGTGTCTTCGCATGGTTTCCGTGGATGTTTCTTCAAGCGCGTTTGTATGATTGTCAGAATGTGGTCTTCTGAGACCACAAACGGCTTTCCTTTGGTCGGTCGGATTTTGACCATCTTTCCAAAGCCGTGTACCGTCTCGAGCACTCTTCTCGGGGCGCTATCCGGGCCCATCAGCGTGTCTCCTTCCTTAACATCTTCAACACGTTTGAACGACCCGTCGAACATCAAAACTAGCTGTCCTTTACGATGGCACCCCACGGGCCCGTGCAGCAGCACGTTCTGGCTGACACTCTGGGGGCGCTCGGCCACGCCCTGGAAGTAGGCTTCCAGCTCCCTCATCTGGACCCCCCTGTGCGGGGTCGTCGCAGGGACGTATTCCGGGACGAGCACGCTCTCGTTCTTGAAGAGAGAGTGATGGGAGCTCATCGCAGAAGAAAATTTCTTCGCTCTTTGTATATAACCATACTTGGGGGAGAGTAGAGTGAAAGTATTCGCCGATGCTTCTTTAAGGAAACGAAGGTCAGCCAGCTGAAAGCGCGTTGATGTTCCCTTCCCCGATGCAGTACGGGCAGAAGAGCTCGATGCTCGTCACATATTCCCTGATGGCCGCGAACGTCGCAGTCTACGTCGTGCTCCAGGTCGGGGGCGCCCCGCTCTACTCGACGCTGGCGCAGACGGGCAGCTCCTTCTTCGGGGGAGAGTACTGGCAGGTCTTCACGGCGATGTTCGTGCACTTCGACGTCTTCCACATCGGCTTCAACATGATCGCGCTCTACTACTTCGGGAGGCTGAACGAGATATCCTACTCGAGGGGGGAGTACCTCGCGATCTACTTCGGGGCAGGGCTCCTGGGGGACGCGG
>Ga0307373_10006047_pt1 | contig 19455 bp, 18 predicted proteins | sample OX2MG_FD_202534 | JGI IMG/M metagenome (GOLD analysis project Ga0307373, IMG submission 202534) | Soil microbial communities from Risofladan, Vaasa, Finland - OX-2 | ecosystem: Environmental > Terrestrial > Soil > Coastal area > Acid sulfate soil | place: Finland: Risofladan, Vaasa | collected...
CGAAGGCGGGCTTCCCTCAGCCCGGAGCCTGGGCATCCTGGCCGACGCGGCGGAGAAAGCGGGCGCGCCAGCCGACTACGTCGCCGAGCTCCGTGGCCGCCCCTGCGCGTCGCTGGGCACCTGACCGCCCGGGGCGGCGGCGGGCCTTACGCGTGCGCGGAGTTGCGCACCGACTCGGGGGAGCTGCCGCCCTGCAGCGCGGCGAGTGCGGTCGCGGCCATGACCCGGACCCCGACCCCGATGGCGCGCTCGTCGACGTCGAACGTGGCCTGGTGGATATCGAAGTCATCCGCCGACGCGGGGGCACGGGTGCCCAGCCTGGCCAGGGCGCCGGGGATCGACTCCAGGTACCAGGCGAAGTCCTCGCCGCCCAGGCTCTGCGGTGTCGGCCGGATCGTGTCGTCGCCGAGCACCCGCTCGGCCGCCTCGGACAGCATCGCGACACTCACGGTCTCGTTCACGGTCGGCGGGACGGTCCGCTCATACTCCAGGTCCGCGACCACGCCGTAGGCGTTCGCCACCGACTCCAGCAGCGCCTTCAGCAGGTCGGGTGCGGTGTGCCAGGCGGCGTCGTCCAGGCAGCGCACCGTGCCCTCCGCCACCCCGTCGTCCGGGATCGCGTTCGGCCCGGATCCGGCGCTGACCCGGCCCCAGACCAGGCTGAGGCTGGACCGCGGGTCGACCCGGCGGGACAGTGCGGCGGGCAGCTCGGTGACGATCTTGCCGAGCGCGTACACCAGGTCCGCGGTGAGATGGGGCCGGGCCGTGTGCCCGCCCGGCCCGGACACGTGCACGGCGATCCGGTCGCAGGCGGCGGTGATGGGGCCGGTCCGCACCCCGATCTTGCCCACCTCCAGCCGCGGGTCACAGTGGAGTGCGAAGATCCGCTCGACCGAGGCGATCCCGCCGAAGGCCAGCACGTCGAGCGCACCGCGGCCGATCTCCTCGGCAGGCTGGAAGATCAGCCGGACCCGGCCCGGCAGCGCGCCCTCGGCCGCCAGCGACGCCAGGAACAGGCCGGTTCCCAGCAGGACCGTGGTGTGGACATCGTGCCCGCAGGCATGGCAGACGTTGGGCATGGTGGACCGGTAGGGCACGTTCTTCTCGTCGGTGATCGGCAGCGCGTCCATGTCGGCGCGGAGCGCGACCAGCGGGCCGCCCCTCGACTCGTCCCCGATGTCCACGATCAGCCCGGTCCCCTTGGGCATGGTCCGCGGGTGCAGGCCGGCGGCCGACAGCCGCAGCGCCACCCGGCTGGTCGTCCGGTGCTCGTGATAGCCGAGCTCGGGGTGAGCATGCAGATCCCGGCGGAATGCGATGAGCTCCTGCCCGCGGCCCGCGAGGAACTCGTCCAGATCCCCCGCCAGATCATCACCTCGCATGCGCCGTCTCCTCCGGCCAGGCATACGATCCCCCTGCCAGCTCGGTCATCACCGCACAGGCCACACCGGCTGACATGCGGCTCCCGCCCATCCCGAACCCGGCGCGCCGGCTGGCCGCCCAGCATTCCCGGGCCCAGTGCCGCGTGGTGGCGCTCCGGATGGTCTGGTTACGGGGCTGCATGTCCATGTACTCCTCGAGCTCAGTCCGCTCGCCACGGGTACGCCGTCGTCCCGTGGTCGGCAGGCCCCCGCGATGACCGCCCGGCTCGAAGAGAGCCCCGCGCCCTGCCCGCCCCAAACAGGCCTGGCGCAGTCAGCACCGCCAAAGCGCGGCAGATACAGGGTGCGGGCCTGGTAGACCTTGGCGGGCCTGACGACTGGATCGCCTGCTGCTCCCGCGACCGGGCTGTCCAGGGACATACACGCCAGGGCCATGAGCTAGCGGGTATGCCACCGCATCTGCACGACAAATTTCGGCATAGTACTGAAAGGGCGCCATCTTTGCGTCCCGGCGGTCTTCGCCGGGACGCTTTTCCGGCGCAGGTCTGTATCGTATCGCGCGCGCTGATGATCCGCTGGAGTTGCGCGATTTGTCGCGGCACGATCAAAATCCGGACACCAGCGGCCGGACCCGCCGGAGGAGTGCCTGGTCAGGAGATGTCGGTGGGGTGGTAGACACCCCACACCTCGCGCAGCGCGCCGCATACCTCCCCGACCGTCGCCCGGGCGCTCAGCGCCTCGCGGAGCGGGATGAGCACGTTGTCCTGGCCGGCCGCTGCCTTCCTGAGATCGTCGATCGCGCGCTGCCACTGCCTGGGGTCGCGCGAGCCGCGCAGCCGCGTGAGCCGCTCCGCCTGGTCCTGCTCGATCGACGGGTCCACCCGCAGCGGCTGGTAGGCCTCGTCGCCGTCCGAGGTGAACTTGTTCACCCCCACCACCACCCGCTCACCGGCATCGATCTGGCGGGCGACCTGGTATGCCGAGCGCTCGATCTCGGCCTTCTGGAAGCCGCGCTCGATGGCGGCGACCGCCCCGCCGAGATCCTCCACCTTGGCGATCAGGTCCGCGGCGGCCGCCTCCACCTCGTCGGTCAGCGACTCGATCGCGTACGAGCCAGCGAACGGGTCGGCGGTGGCTGTCAGGTCGGTCTCGTGCGCGAGCACCTGCTGGGTGCGCAGCGCCAGCCGGGCCGCCTTCTCGCTGGGCAGCCCGATCGCCTCGTCAAAGGAGTTGGTGTGCAGGGACTGGGTGCCGCCGAGCACGGCGGCCAGCGCCTGCACGGTCACCCGGGCCAGGTTGACCTCGGGCTGCTGGGCGGTCAGCTGCACCCCGGCGGTCTGGGTGTGGAACCGCAGCATCTGCGAACGGGGGTCGGCCGCGCCGAACTCCTCGGCCATGATCCGCGCCCACAGACGGCGGGCGGCGCGGAACTTGGCGACCTCCTCCAGCAAGGTGGTCCTGGCCACGAAGAAGAACGACAGCCGGGGCGCGAACTCGTCCACCGCGAGGCCGGATGCGAGCGCGGCGCGCACATACTCCTTGGCGTTGGCCAGCGTGAACGCGATCTCCTGCACCGGCGTGGCGCCGGCCTCGGCCATGTGGTAGCCCGAGATCGAGATCATGTTCCAGCGCGGCAGCTCGGCCCGGCAGTAGGCGAAGGTGTCGGCGACCAGCCGCAGGGAGGGCTGCGGCGGGTAGATGTAGGTGCCGCGGGCGATGTACTCCTTGAGTATGTCGTTCTGGATGGTGCCGGTCAGCGCGGCCGGGGCGACCCCCTGCTCGGCCGCGACCAGCTGATAGAGCAGCAGCAGCACCGCCGCCGGGGCGTTGATCGTCATCGAGGTGGAGACGGTGTCCAGCGGGATCCCGCGCAGCAGCATGCGCATGTCCTCGATGGAGTCGATGGCCACCCCGACCCTGCCGACCTCCCCGTGCGCGACCGGCGCGTCGGAGTCGTAGCCCATCTGGGTGGGCAGGTCGAAGGCGACCGACAGGCCGGTGGTGCCGGCCGCGATCAGCTGGTGGTAGCGCGCATTGGAGTCCTGCGCGGTGGCGAAGCCGGCGTACTGCCGGATGGTCCAGGGGCGGGCGGTGTACATGCCGGGATAGATGCCGCGGGTGAACGGGTACCCGCCCGGTTCGCCCAGCTTCGCGGCCGGGTCGAAGCCGGGCGGCTCTCCCGGCCCGTATACCGGCTCCACCGGCAGCCCGGACTCCGACTGGCGTGCCATGAGCCAAGGTTAAGCGTTCCCGCCCCGGGCCGCCGGATCCAGGGAGCCTGGGTCATCCCGGCGCGGGGTCATTGCGGCGCGGGCCATGGCGGCCAGCGCCGTCGCGGCGAGACTGTGCTTGCTGCCGGCACTGTGTGCGCGCGTGGCGTACGGTTGCCTCAGCGAGCGGGGCACAACCGGCAAATGGCGCGGGGGAACCCCCCAGATTAACTACAGATCGTGAATGATTAACTACTCATCGTGACTAGATATCAATGCGGGGGCTCACCCGGCGGGGCTGGCCCGCACACCAGGAACCACACGCGGCGGCTGACGGCCGCCGCTGCCGCTGCCGTGTCGCTGACCGTCGGCGCCGCGACGCTGCTCGCCGGGCCGGCCGCCCTGGCCGGGCCCGCTGCCCTGGCCGGGCACGCCCTGGCCGGGCCCACGGCCAGGGCCGGGCACGCCCTGGCCGGCGGCTCCACCGCCCACGCCGGGCCGGCCCATTCCGGGCCGGGGCATCCAGGCAGCCTCGGTTATGGCGGGGCACCCCAGGGCACCGGGCTCGGGCCGGTCGGCGGGCGGCAGCTGGCCGGGCGTGGCGTGGTCGTCAACTACCCGGCCCGGGGCGCGCACCGGCTGCCGTACGTGGCGGCCTCCGCCTACGTCATCGCCGACGCGGGCACCGGCCAGGTGCTGGCCGCCAGGGACCCGCATGGCTGGTACCGGCCCGCCAGCACGCTGAAAGTGCTGACCGCGGTCACCTTGATGCGGGCGCTCAGCCCGGACGCGGCCGTGGTCGCCTCGCACCGGGCCGCCGTCGCCGTGCCGAGCAAGGTGGGGCTCATCCAGGGCGTCACCTACCGGGTCTCCGACCTGTTCAAGGCACTGCTGATGATCTCCGCCAACGACGCGGCGGTCGCCCTGGTCCAGGCCACCGGCTCCTACCACAAGGGCATGGCGATGATGAACGCCGAGGCCCACCGCCTGCAGGCCGACGACACCGTGGCGGTGACGCCGAACGGGCTCGACGCCCGCGGCCAGCACGTCTCCGCCTACGACGAGGCGCTGTTCGCGCGGGAGGCGCTGGCATTCCCGCAGTTCATGCACGACGAGAAGCTGCGCATCGTGCGGTTCCCGCTCAAGCCGCACCACAAGCCGGTCACCCTGTACACCCAGAACACCATGCTCGACACGTTCCCGGGCGACCTCGGCGGCAAGATCGGCTGGACCACCGCGGCCGGGGCCACGTTCATCGGGTGGGCCCGGCGGGGCCACACCACCTTGATGGTGACGATCCTGCACTGCGTCCCGCTGACCGAGATGACCTACGCGGCCCGCCTGCTGCGCTGGGGATTCGCCAATGACGGCAAGGTGAAGCCGGCCGGGCAGCTGGTCAGCCCGCTGCCGTCGGTCGTGGCCGTCCAGCACCGCCCGCCCGCCAGGCACAGGCACCTGCTCGCCCGGCCAGCACCGGGGCCCGGGCTGCCGACTGTCCCGCTCGCCGCGGGCCTGGGCACGCTGCTGCTCGCCGTGCTCACCGGCGGGGCGGTCGTGCTGGTCAGCCGGCGCGCACGCCGGGCAGGAAGCCCACCCGGTCGGTAACCGCCGTCATCGTCTGCTGGGCGACCGGCCGCGCGCGAGCGGCACCGTGCGCCAGCAGCCGGTCCAGTGCGGCCTCGTCGGCCAGCATCTTCTCGGTCCGCTCCCGGATCGGGGCCAGGGCGCCGACGACGATCTCGGCCAGGTCCTTCTTGAACGCCCCGTAGCCCGCGTCAGCGTAACGGGACTCCAGCTCGGCGATGGTCTCCCCGGCCAGGGCGGCGTAGATGCGGAGCAGGTTGGTGATGCCCGGTTTCGTCGTTTCGTCGGCCCTGATGCCTGAACCGGTATCGGTGACCGCGCGCGCGATCTTACGGCGGATCGCTTCCGGCTCGTCCAGCACGTCGATGATCCCCTGCGGCGACGAGGACGACTTGCTCATCTTCGCCTCCGGCTCCTGCAGGTCGGTGATCTTCGCGACCCCGTCCATGATGTACGCGGCCGGCACGGTGAAGGTCGGCCCGAACCGGTGGTTGAACCGGGCCGCCAGATCCCGGCTGAGCTCCAGGTGCTGGCGCTGGTCCTCGCCGACCGGAACCTGGTCGGTCTGGTAGAGCAGGATGTCCGCGGCCTGCAGCACCGGGTAGCAGAACAGGCCCAGGCTCGCCTGCTGGGCGCCGCCGCGGGCCGCCTTGTCCTTGAACTGGGTCATCCGGCTGGCCTCGCCGAAGCCGGTCAGGCAGCCGAGCACCCAGGCGAGCTCGGTGTGCTCGGGCACCTGGCTCTGCACGAACACCGTGCTGGCGTCGGGGTCGAGCCCGGCCGCGAACAGCTGGGCGGCGGCGACCCGGGTCCGGCGGCGCAGCTGCCCCGGGTCCTGCGGCACCGTGATCGCGTGCAGGTCCACCACGCAGTACACCGCGTCGTGCGACTCCTGCAGGGCCACCCACTGCCGGACCGCACCCAGGTAGTTGCCGAGGTGGAACGAGTCAGCGGTCGGCTGGATGCCGGAGAACACGCGTGGGGCGGACATGCGCGCAGTCTAGTGGCTGCGGCGGCTAGTGACTGCGGCCGCCGACCTCGCCGGCTACGCCGTCGTCCGGGCCGCCGCCCAGGCCGGTGCCCTCGCGCTGGCTCCTGGCCCTGGCCCCGTTCCCGGTGCTGCCACCGGCGGCTCCCGCGGCGCCTGCGGCGCCGGTGCCTCCGGCCGCGCCGGCGCCCAGGAGCGGCACGATGTCCGGCACCGCCTCCCGGAGGGAGTCAGCGTCAGCGTCGGTGCCAGCCTCCTGGGAGGCCCGCTCCGCCCTGGCCCCGGCCCGGTAGTGCTCGACCTCCCTGGCCGTCTGCCGCGCGTCCCAGCGCAGCGGCCTGCCGATCAGGTCGGCGATCTCCGCCAGCGCCGTCATCCCCCGGTCGGCCGTCTCGATCGCGATATGGGTCCGGCGGCCCAGCACGTCGTCCAGATGCCGGGCACCCTCGTGCGAGGCGGCGTAGACGACCTCCGCCCGCAGATAGTCGTCGGCGCCGGTGACCGGTCTGCCCAGGCCAGGTTCGGCGGCGACCAGGGCGAGCACCTGCGGCGCCAGCGAGCCGTACCGCCGCAGCAGATGCTCGATCCGGGCCACGTGCAGTCCCGACGACAGGGCCAGCCGGTTCCGGGCGTTCCAGAGCGCCACGTACCCGTCCGCGCCCGCCAGCGGCACCCGGTCGGTGCAGGACGGCGGGGCCCGCCAGTCCAGCGCGTGCACCACCGCGTCCACCGCGTCCCTGGCCATCAGCCGGTAGGTGGTGTACTTGCCGCCCGCCACCAGCACCAGCCCCGGCACCGGCTGGGCGACCACGTGCTCGCGCGACAGCCGGGACGTGGACTCCGACTCACCCGACAGCAGCGGCCGCAGCCCGGCGTACACGCCGATCACGTCATCGCGGGTGAGCGGGGTCTTGAGCACCTTGTTCGCCTGCTGCAGCAGGTAGTCGATGTCGGCCCGGCTGGCCGCGGGCTCGGCCTTGCTGCCGGTCCAGTCGGTGTCGGTGGTGCCGACGATCCAGTACCGGCCCCAGGGGATCACGAACAGCACGCTGAACGCGGTACGGGTGATGATCCCCGTCGCGGAGTGGATGCGGTCCTTCGGCACGACCAGGTGGACGCCCTTGGAGACGCGCAGGTTGATCATGCCCCGGCCGCCCACCATGGCCTGGATCTCGTCGGTCCACACCCCGGTCGCGTTGACCACCTGCTGGGCCCGGATCTGGACCTCGCCGCCGGTCTCCAGGTCCACCGCGCAGACCCCGGTGACCCGCTCCCCCTCCCGCAGGAAGCCCGTCACCTGGACCCGGGAGGCCACCTGCGCGCCGTAGCCGGCCGCGGTCCGGATCAGGGTGAGCACATAACGGGCGTCGTCCACCTGGGCGTCCCAGTAGGCGACGGCACCGGTGATGGCCGAGCGCTTGAGGCCGGGGGCGAGCTTGAGTGCGCCGCGCCGGGACAGCTGGCGATGGGCGGGCAGTCCCCTGGTGTGGCCCAGCGAGAAGCCGAGCACGTCGTAGGCGGTCACCCCGGTGCCGACGTAGGCGCGCTCCCAGACGTGGTGGGTGAGCGGGAACAGGAACGGGACAGGGCGTACCAGATGCGGCGCGATCACCCCGAGCAGCAGCGACCGCTCGGCGAGCGCCTCCCGGACCAGGCCGACGTTGAGCTGTTCCAGGTACCGCAGGCCGCCGTGGATCAGCTTGCTGGAGCGGGACGAGGTGCCCGCGCCGAAGTCGCGGGCCTCCACCAGCCCCACCGACAGTCCCCTGGTCGCGGCGTCGAGCGCCACCCCCGCGCCGACCACCCCGCCGCCCACGACCAGCACCTGGAACTCGGTCCCGGCGAGCGCGGCGAGCGCCGCCGATCGGGAGTCGGGATCCAGCCTGGCCGCGTCGGCCCCTCCCGCCCTCACAAGCCGAACGCTAGCATCCACCGGTCAGCGCCTGGCGGGCGCACCGGGCGTGACCACCACCTCTACCCGCTGGAACTCCTTCAGATCGGAGTACCCGGAGGTGGCCATGGTCCGCCGGAGCGCACCGACCAGGTTCAGCATGCCGTCGGCCACGGTGGAGGGGCCGTGCAGGATCTGCTCCAGGGTGCCGATGGTGCCCACCTTCACCCGCGCCCCGCGCGGCAGGTCGGCATGGTGCGCCTCGCTGCCCCAGTGGTAGCCGCGGCCGGGCGCCTGCTCGGCGCGGGCGAACGGGGAGCCGACCATGACCGCGTCCGCGCCGATGGCCAGCGCCTTGGCGATGTCGCCGCTGCGGGTCATCCCGCCGTCGGCGATCACGTGCACATACCGGCCGCCGGACTCGTCCAGGTACTCGCGGCGGGCGGCGGCGACGTCGGCGATCGCGGTCGCCATCGGGACCGCCACCCCCAGCACGGCCGCGGTGGTGTGCCCGGACCCGCCGCCGAAGCCGACGAGCACCCCGGCCGCGCCGGTCCGCATCAGGTGCAGCGCGGCCGTGTAGGTGGCGCAGCCGCCCACGATCACCGGCACGTCCAGCTCGTAGATGAACTGCTTGAGGTTGAGCGGCTCGGCGTTGCCGGAGACATGCTCGGCGGACACGGTGGTGCCGCGGATGACGAAGATGTCCACGCCCGCGTCCACGACTGTCTTGTAGTACCGGACGGTGCGCTGCGGTGACAGCCTGGCCGCCGTGGTCACCCCGGCAGCGCGGATCTCCTCGATCCGGCGCCCGATCAGCTCCTCCTTGATCGGCTCGGCGTAGACCTGCTGCAGCCGGCTGGTGGCCGCGTCATCGCCGAGTTCGGCGATCTCGGCGAGGACCGGCTCGGGGTCCTCGTAGCGGGTCCACAGGCCCTCCAGGTCAAGCACGGCCAGGCCGCCGAGGTGGCCGATCGCCGCCGCCGTGGCGGGCGAGACCACGCTGTCCATCGGGCAGACCACCAGCGGCACCTCGAACCGGTAGGCGTCGATCTGCCAGGCGGTGGACACCTCCTCCGGGTCCCTGGTCCGGCGGGAGGGCACGATCCCGATCTCGTCCAGGGTGTAGGCGCGGCGGCCGCTCTTGCCGCGCCCGATCTCGACGGTCACGGGAGCCGCCGCGAGTAGTTCGGCACCTCGGCGGTCATCTGGATGTCATGGGGGTGGCTCTCGGTCAGGCCGGCCGCGGTGATCTGGGTGAACCGGGCCTGCTGCAGCTCGGCGATGTTCCGCGCGCCGCAGTAGCCCATCGCCGCCCGCAGCCCGCCGGCGAGCTGGCCGGCCACTGCCGCCAGCGGCCCGCGGTAGGGCACCTGGCCCTCGATGCCCTCGGGCACCAGCTTGTCCTCGCGCAGCACGTCGTCCTGGAAATAGCGGTCCTTGGAGTAGGACCGGCCGCGCATCGCCCCCAGCGACCCCATGCCGCGGTACTGCTTGTACTGCTTGCCGTGGATGAAGACCATCTCCCCGGGCGCCTCCTCGCAGCCGGCCAGCAGGCTGCCGAGCATGACCGTGTCCGCGCCGGCCGCGATGGCCTTGGCGATGTCGCCCGAGTGCTGCAGGCCGCCGTCCCCGATCACCGGCACGCCCGCCGGCCGGGCCGCCTGCGCGGCGTGGAAGATCGCGGTGACCTGCGGCACACCGACACCAGCCACCACCCTGGTGGTGCAGATGGAACCGGGCCCCACCCCGACCTTGACCCCGTCGGCGCCCGCCTCGATCAGCGCCTGCGCGCCCGCCCTGGTGGCGACGTTGCCGCCGATCACATCCACCCGGGTGTTGGCCTTGAGCTGCGCAACCATGGCGATGACCGCCTGGGCGTGACCGTGCGCGGTGTCCACCACCAGGAAGTCGGCACCTGCCTCGGCCAGCGCCTGCGCGCGGCGTTTGGCGTCCTCGCCGACACCGACCGCCGCGCCGACCACCAGCCGGCCCTGGGGGTCCTTGGTGGCGTTCGGGAACTTCTCGCTCTTGGTGAAGTCCTTGACCGTGATCAGGCCGCACAGCCTGCCCGCGCCATCGGTCAGCGGCAGCTTCTCCACCTTGTGCTGCCGCAGCAGGGCCAGCGCGTCGTCCCTGGCCACCCCGACCGGCGCCGTGACCAGCGGCATCGGCGTCATCACCGCCGACACCGGCCGGTCGAGGCTGGTCTCGAACCTGATGTCGCGGTTGGTCACGATGCCGAGCAGCACGCCGTCCTGGCTGGTCACCGGCACGCCGGAGATGCGGTAGCGGGCGCACAGGCTCTCCACGTCGGCCACGGTGGCATCGGGGCCACAGGTCACCGGGTTGGTGATCATTCCGGCCTCGGACCGCTTCACCGTGTCCACCTGGTGCGCCTGGTCTTCGACCGACAGGTTCCGGTGCAGGACGCCGACCCCGCCCTGGCGGGCCATGGCGATCGCCATCCGCGCCTCGGTGACGGTGTCCATGGCCGAGGAGACCAGCGGGAGCCGCAGGGTGATCCGGCGGCTGAGCCTGGCCGCCGTGTCCGCTTCGGAGGGGAGTATCTCCGAGTGGGCTGGCAGGAGGAGCACGTCGTCGAAGGTCAGCGCCGGAGGACCGAACTTGGTCTGGTCAGTCATGGCACCTTCCGGGAAGGGAGTCCAGGTAACCGCCAGTCTAGTGACCGCCGCCGCCCTGCCCTGGCACCCCAACTGCATCAGACCGCGTCTTGATGCGGTCCTGGCTACACCAGACCGCGTTGTGACGCCGGCGGCCGGGAGGTCACCAGCCGAGCTCGCGCAGACGCGCGTCGCCGATGCCGAAGTGGTGGCCGACCTCGTGGATGACCGTCCGGCGGACCTCGGCGACGACCTCGTCCTCACTGCCGCATACCGCGCACACCGCGTGGCGGTAGATGGTGATCCGGTCCGGCAGGACGCCCGCGTAGCCGGTGGTCCGGCTGGTGAGCGGGATGCCCTCGTAGAGCCCGAGCAGGTGGGGTGGCCCCGGTTCGTGCTGGACGGTGACGGCCACGTTGCTCATCAGCGCGCCCAGATCCTCCGGCAGGCTGTCCAGTGCCGCGCTCACCATCTCCTCGAACCTGGCCGGCGCCACCTCGATCATGGGCCCATTGTCCGGGGCAGCGGGCGGCGGCGCACCCGGTGCGGTGCGCGGGAGCGGGGTGTGCTCAGCGCGGGCGGCGGGGGCGGCGGGTGCGCGGCGGCATCGGCCGGCCGGTGATGGGCGGCCGGTATCCCCAGCCGGCCGGCTCCTTCCGCACGCTGGCGGGCAGCCTGCCGAGCCGGGCGAGCACGCCTGCGAGAGCGAAACCGGTGCTGCCCGCGGCGCCCGCCACTGTCGCGACGGTGGCAGCCACGGCGGCGACGTGCACCCAGGCACTGGCCGCACCGGGCCGCGCGCCGGCCGGCCCGGCGGCGGCACCGACCATCGCGGCACCGGCCACCGCGACCCCCGCCGCGGCGGCGGCGCGCACCGCGGCGGACCACGCCAGCGCGGCTGGGACGCCGCTGTCAGGCGAGTCGACGTCGGCGGCCAGCACACTGAGCAGGACGATGGCAGGATCGTGGATGGCGCGCGGCCGCAAGAGACGCCGCGCCGCCAGCAGGTTGATGATCGATTCCGAACGCCGGATGGCGCTGAGGTCAACGGCCGGGTTGCCGGGGTCCCTGCGGGCATCGGGGGGCAGCGTCAACACCACATCCGGTGTCACGCTCGGCGCCCCGGGTCCGCGCCCCGTGATCACGCAATCGACTCCTCGATCGCGAGCGCTCGGAGCCTGGCCAGTGCCCGGTGCTGGGCGACGCGAACCGCTCCTGCCGACATACCCAGTACATTACCCGTCTCTTCTGCTGACAGTCCCGTCACAACCCGTAGTATCAGCAGCTCACGGAGGTGGATCGGCAGCCGCGCGAGCAGTGCCCTGGCCCGCTCGGCTTCGAGGTAGGCCACCACCGTCTCCTCCGGCCCGGGCTGTTCGTCCGGTCCGTCCGGCAGATCCTCGGTGGGCACGGCCAGCCGGGCGGCGTTGCGCACAGCATCGGCCACCTTGTGCGAGGCAATTCCGAACACAAATGATGCAAATGGCCGGCCCATATCGCGATAACGAGGAAGCGCGGAAAGGACGGCTATGCACACTTCTTGTGCAACATCATCCGCGACATGGTAATGACCGGCAATTCGCCCCAAACGGGCCCGGCAGTACCGGACAATCATCGGCCGGATATGTTCGAGCAGCGACTCAATCGCGGCCGGCTGGCCGCGCGCGGCCCGGGTGGTGAGGTCGCGCAGACCAGCTCCGTCAGCCCGGCTGCCGCCGACCGCACGGGCCGTCTCCGCCTTGCTGACCGTAGCTGTGCTGGCCGCGCCGGCGCTGGCCGTCCCCGCACCCGCCACCGTGCCTGGCCGGTCGTTTGTTTCGGCCCAGCCTGCCGCGCCGGGCCCGCTGTAGGTATGGGCACGGCCCGGCGGCCACCCCTCGCTCGCCACCGACCGGATGAAGCATCCCTCCGTCACGACAGCATGATGCCCATGTTAACGGGGGGTGCCTTCATCCGGGCAGGCAACAGAAAGGTCACATTGATGTTCCGCCCAGCAGTTCACCATACATAAATAACAGCGAGTAATCAACTGATTACTCGCTGTTATTTATGTGCTCTCACCGCCGCTGGCCGGTAAGCCGCTGGTCAGCGGGCGTGCCCGTGGCTCAGTGGGAGTGCCCGTGGCCGTGCGAGTGCCCGTGGCCACCGCCCTGGCCGTTCGCCGCCTCATTCTCCGGCTTCTCGGCCACCAGCGCCTCGGTGGTGAGCAGCATGCCGGCGATGGAGGCCGCGTTCTGCACCGCGGAGCGGGTCACCTTGACCGGGTCGATCACACCCTGCGCCATCAGGTCGCCGTACTCCAGTGTCGCCGCGTTGAAGCCATGGCCCCGCTTGAGGCTGGCCACCTTGGCGACCACGACCGAACCCTCCTCGCCCGCGTTCTCCGCGATCCAGTAGCAGGGAGCGTTCAGGGCGCGGCGCACGACCTGGACACCGGTCGCCTCATCGCCGGTCATGCCAAGGTCACCCAGCTCACCGGCGGAGTGCACGAGGGCACTGCCGCCGCCGGCGATGATGCCCTCCTCGATCGCGGCCCGGGTCGCCGAGATGGCGTCCTCCAGCCGGTGCTTCTTCTCCTTCAGCTCGACCTCGGTGGCCGCCCCGACCCGCAGCACGCACACGCCTCCGGACAGCTTGGCAACCCGCTCCTGCAGCTTCTCCCGGTCCCAGTCGGAGTCGGTGTTCTCGATCTCGGCCCGCAGCTGCCGGACCCGGTCCGCGATCGCTTCGCTGTCCCCGGCGCCGTCCACGATCGTGGTGGTGTCCTTGGTCACCACGATGCGGCGGGCCTTGCCCAGCGCCTCGAGCCCGACGAGCTCCAGCTTGAGCCCAAGCTCCTCGCTGACCACCTCACCGCCGGTGAGCACCGCCATGTCGGCCAGCATGGCCTTGCGCCGCTCGCCGAAGCCGGGCGCCTTGACCGCGACCACCGCGAGCAGCCCGCGGATCCGGTTCACGACCAGTGTCGACAGCGCCTCGCCCTCGACGTCCTCGGCGACGACCAGCAGCGGCTGCTTGGCCTGGGCGATCTTCTCCAGCAGCGGCAGGAAGTCGGCCATCGAGGAGATCTTGCCGGCGTGCAGCAGTACATAGGCATCGTCCAGGACCGCTTCCATCCGGTCCTGGTCGGTGATGAAGTACGGGGAGATGTAGCCCTTGTCGAACTGCATGCCCTCGGTGAACTCCAGCTCCAGGCCCATGGTCGGCGACTCCTCGACGGTGATGACACCGTCCTTGCCGACCTTGTCGAAAGCCTCGGCGATCACCTCACCGATCTGGCTGTCCTGGGCGGAGACCGTCGCCACGTGCGCGATCTCCTTGCGCTCCCCCACCTCGCGGGCGGCCTTGATCAGCAGGTCCGAGACGGCCTGCGCGGCCGCGTCGATGCCGCGCTTGAGCTCGATCGGGTTCGCACCCGCGGTCACGCTGCGCCGGCCCTCGCGGACCATCGCCTGGGCGAGCACGGTCGCGGTGGTGGTGCCGTCGCCCGCGACGTCGTTGGTCTTGGTCGCCACCTCCTTGGCCAGCTGCGCGCCGAGGTTCTCGTACGGGTCCTCCAGCTCCACCTCACGCGCGACGGTGACACCATCGTTCGTGATCGTGGGAGCGCCCCACTTCTTGTCGATGACGACGTTGCGGCCGCGCGGCCCCAGCGTCACCTTCACGGCGTCCGCGAGGCGGTTCACGCCGCGCTCCAGTGCGCGCCGTGCTTCCTCGTCGAACTCCAGCATCTTGGCCATGACCACCTCTGCTTACGTATAACAAGCCCGGGCGGGACGGGCGGGCTGTCGTGCCACCGCCCCGGGCGCCGGTGAGGCGTCCGGGGCGGTGGCACGCAGCGCACAGTCCTTTACGGGACCACGGGCCCTCGCGAGACCACAAGCCTTCGCGAGACCAGGTGCCCGTTGCGGGACCGCGCCCGCGCCGCATGGTTCTGCGGTTACTTCTCGATGATGGCGAGCACGTCACGAGCGGAGAGCACCAGGTACTCCTCGCCGTGGTACTTGACCTCCGTGCCGCCGTACTTGCTGTACAGCACCACGTCGCCGACCTTGACGTCCATGGGCACACGCTTGGCCCCGGCGTCGTCGAAGCGACCCGGACCCACCGCAAGGACTTCGCCCTCCTGGGGCTTCTCCTTGGCGGTGTCCGGGATCACCAGACCTGACGCGGTGGTCTGCTCAGCTTCGAGCTGACGTACCACGATGCGGTCTTCGAGCGGTTTGAGAACAACCTTGGTGGCGGTCGTCACGATCTGACCTCCCCCTCCGGAAAGGCGGGCTGACAAATGACTAGAGAGGGCGACCGCGGCGGCCTGTCATCGCGGGTGCCAGGCCAGCCTCGTCGCATTAGCACTCTACCTTAGTGAGTGCCAGTTCCGAACAGTATCGCCGCCGCGTGCCGCCGTCAACTTGAGGATGGCTCAGCCAACCAGGACGGTCGTCACCGGGAGCGAGGAGTCGGCCGGGACGTCGAGCGGGGAGGCGGGCGCGCCCCGTGCCACCAGCTCGGCCCCGAGCGCCGCCACCATCGCGCCGTTGTCCGTGCACAGCCCAGGCCGGGGCACCCGCAGCCGGAGCCCGGCCGCCTCGCAGCGCTCCGCCGCCAGCGCCCGCAGCCGAGAGTTGGCAGCCACCCCACCACCGACAACCAGATCCTGAACGTCATGTGCGAGGCAAGCGTCCACTGCCTTGCGGGTCAGGACGTCGGCGACGGCTTCCTGGAACGAGGCCGCCACATCGGCCACCGGCACCGTCAGCCCGGCCTGCTGGCGTCCTTCCACCCATCGGGCAACCGAGGTCTTCAGGCCGGAGAAGGAGAAGTCGAAGGTCGCGTCGCGGTACTTACCGCGCGGGAAAGCGATCGCGGCGCCGTCCCCGGCCTTGGCGGCCGCGTCGATCGGCGGCCCGCCCGGGAAGCCCATCCCCAGCAGCCTGGCCACCTTGTCGTAGGCCTCCCCGGCGGCGTCGTCGATGGTCGCGCCCAGTGGCAGCACCTCACCGGTGACGTCGGGCACCAGCAGCAGCGAGGAGTGGCCGCCCGACACCAGCAACGCGACCAGCGGCCGCGGCAGCGGCCCGTGCTCCAGCTGGTCGACGGCGATGTGCGCAGCCAGGTGGTTGACCGCGTACAGCGGCTTGCCCAGGGCCAGCGCGTAAGCCTTGGCGGCGCAGACCCCGACCTGCAGCGCCCCGGCCAGCCCCGGCCCGGCGGTGACGGCGATCGCGTCCACCTCGGCCAGCCGCACCCCGGCCGTGGCCAGCGCGCGGTCCACCGCCGGCACCATCGCCTCCAGATGCGCCCGGCTGGCCACCTCGGGCACGACGCCGCCGAACCGGGCGTGCTCCGCCACGCTGGAGGCGACCGCGTCGGCCAGCAGCTCGTGACCGCGCACCAGCCCGGCGCCGGTCTCATCGCACGACGTCTCGATCCCGAGCACCAGCGGCGCGGTCATGTCATTGCCTGCCTCGCGGGCGCTTCGCTGGCTGCTTGCTGCGGGCCGGCGTCGCGGGCTGGGCCGAGCGGCCGGCGCATCACCAGCGCGTCCGCGCCGGACGGCTGGTAGTACCCCTTGCGCAGGCCCACCCGGGCGAACCCATGACGCCGGTAGAGACGTTGCGCACGGTCGTTGTCGGTCCTCACCTCGAGGAAGATCTCGGTGCAGCCGCGGCGGCCGGCCTCGGCGAGCAGACCGTCGAGCAGCGCGGCCCCGATGCCCTCGCCCCAGCGGTCCCCGGCCACCGCCAGCGTGAGCACGTCCGCCTGGCCGCCGCCGACCGCCAGCAGTCCCGCGTACCCGGCGATCATGCCGTCATCCTCGGCCACCAGGTAATACCTGCCCGCCGGCCGCCCGGCCAGTTCACCGGCGAGCATGTCGGCCGACCACGCTTCCTGGCCGAACACAGCGATCTCCAGTTCGGCCACGGCCGGCACATCCGCTCGGGCCATCGGCCGCAGCATCACGCTCATGGCGGGCTCACCCCCGGGCGGGCCGGCTCCCCGCGGCCCAGCTCCCCGCGGCCCGGCTCCCCGCGGCCCGGCTCCCCGCGGCCCGGCTCCCCGCGGCCCGGCTCCCCGCGGCCCGGCTCCCCGCGGCCCGGCTCCCCGCGGCCCAGCTCCCCACGGCCCCGCGCGCCACGGCCCGGCTCCCCACGGCCCCGCGCGCCACGGCGGGGCTCGCCGCCCTGGCCCGGGCCCGCCGGGACGGGGAGCACTCTCTTGGGCGGCCCGGGCTCGCGGGCGTCCGGCCGGCGCAGGTACAACGGCTCGGGTGGGAGCAGGCGGCCGGCGGCCGGCAGGCGTTCTGCCGCCATGGTCGCGAGCGTGGCGGCGGACGGATAGCCAGGCTCGATCGCCTCGCCCAGGACTCCCGGGTAGGTGGCCGGGCCCGCCCCGGCCACCGGCAGGCCGGCCGGCAGTGCCGCCGGGGCGGCCACCCCGGGACCGGACAGCCGCTCCCCGGCAGGCGAGTAGTGTGCCCAGTACACCTCCCGGCGCCGGGCGTCGGTGGCCACCAGGAACGGGCGCCCGCCGGCCGCGGCGGCCGCATCGCGCGCGATCACGTCGAGCGTGCACACGCCGTGCACGCCGATGCCGAGTGCGCTGCCGAGCACCCGCGCGGTGACCAGGCCCGCACGCAGCCCGGTGTAGGGGCCGGGACCGACGCCGACCGCCACCGCGGTGAGATCGGCGCGGCTCGCACCGGCGTCGGCGAGGACCTTCTCGATGAAGGTGGCCAGCAGTTCGCCCTGCCGCCGGGCGTCCACCGTGGCCGCCTGCGCCAGCACGCGGTGGCCGTCATGGACGGCGACCGTCACGGCGGGGGTCGCGGTGTCGAATGCAAGCAGCAGCACGGTTGCCCAGCGTAGGGCATGACCGGAAGTCCCCGGCCGCTGCCGCCGGGGCGGCCGTCAGCCGCCCCTGGTCCGCGCGGCCCGGACCAGGACGTGCCCTAGTGCAGGTGGGCGATGATATCCCGGGCGGCCGCCACCGCCGCTGCCTGCAACGGCGTCGCGGACACCCGCGCGTACCCGCGGCCAGACCGGGCCGGGCCCTCGGACACCACCGTGATCAGCACGTTGTGGTCCCGCACCACCACCGTCAGCAGGTTGGTGGTGTCGCCGCCGGCCGACGGGACCTGCAGCGCCGCGAAGGCGCTGCTGCCGAGCCCGGGGATCTGGCTCACGGTCGCCTTGGGCAGGTGGGTGGCCTTGGGCGGGTGGAGCTTGCCCTGGCTGGCCTGGAGGTAGGCGTCCTTGGCGGCGAAGGTCGCGCTGCCGTTCCCGCTGGCGAGCCCGCTGGGGGCGTAGGCCTGCACGGTCACTTCCAGGACCCGGTACAGCGGCCGCGCGTCGACCGACCAGTCACACAGGCTCTGCGCGCTGCCGTAGAGCGATCTGGGCCGGACCGTGCGGCGGGTGCCGGGCAGGTACTGGTTCAAGGTCGCGGGGGTCACCGCCGAGCACGCGTCCGGCACGGTCTTGAACTCGCCAGCCAGGAACGTGGTGACCAGGCCGTCGGTCACCGGCTTGGGATGGGACTGATGCAGGAACTGGTAGCCGATGCCCGCGACGATGACCAGCACCAGGATCAGCGCGCCGCCCCAGATGTACTTGGACTGGCGGGCACGCCGGGCACGGGACGCGGCGCGCCGGCTCCGGGGACCAGGGGCCGGGGGCTCGGCGGGTGCCGCAGGCGGGCCGCCGCGGTCAGCCTGCCGGGTGGCGGCGCCGGACCGGGCTGGCTGGTCGCGCAGCCGGCGGCGCTCACGGTCCTCGTGGTCAGCCCAGCGCGGGACAACCCCGGGACCCGCCCACGGCGGGAACTCCTCGTCATCGTCGCGGTGGTCATCGGACCAGCCACGGCGGGGCTGACCTGACGCGGGTGGTCGGCCAGACCTGGGGGGAGGGGGGCCCTGCTGAGCCACGGTGCGCCTCCGGGGAAGGGATCGAACCGTGCATGACGGCGCATAACACCTCTGCCTGCCCGGCCGCCGCGCAGCCGGCCGGTCCCGGCAAGGTTGGGACGCTCGAACTATATGGCCTCTGGCACGCCGCCGAGGGCCAGACGCGCAGAGTCGCCCGGGTGGGCCGGTCAGCGCCGTGGTCAGTGCGGGCTGGCTTGGCGGCCGATGGCTTCCTGCTGCCAGCGGTCACCGTGGCCTTCCAGCCGCACCGTGCGTGGCAGGTCGTCGAGCCCGCCGTCCGGGCCGGGCACAGCCCGCCCGGTGACGGCGGCAACCTCGATGCTGATCTCCAGCCGGTCCGCGGCCAGTCCCTCGACCAGGCCGCCGCCCCACTCCACCACCGTGACCGAGGTTTCCAGGCTGGCGTCGAGGTCCAGGTCGTCCACCTCGGCGGGGCTGGCGAGCCGGTAGGCGTCGGCGTGCACGAGGGCCGGGCCGCCGGCCAGCGGGGGGTGGACCCGGGCGATCACGAACGTGGGCGAGGTGACCGGGCCGCGCACCCCCAGGCCCGCGCCGATCCCCTGGACCAGGGTGGTCTTACCCGCCCCCAGCGTCCCGCTGAGCACGACCAGGTCGCCGGGGCGCAGGCTGGCCGCCAGCCGCTTGCCCAGCGCCCGCATCTCGTCCGGGCCCGCCACGGTGATCTCCTCGCGCACCCGCCCCGCGCCAGCCACCCGCCCGGGGCCAGCCACCCGCCCGGGGCCAGCCACCGGGCCCGCGCCGGAGCCGGTCACGCCGAGCGCGACAGGCCGTCGCCTGCCCCTAGCCGGACGAGCATGCCGGTGATCGCCTCGTTGACCAGGTCCGGGC
>Ga0307373_10006048_pt1 | contig 19455 bp, 13 predicted proteins | sample OX2MG_FD_202534 | JGI IMG/M metagenome (GOLD analysis project Ga0307373, IMG submission 202534) | Soil microbial communities from Risofladan, Vaasa, Finland - OX-2 | ecosystem: Environmental > Terrestrial > Soil > Coastal area > Acid sulfate soil | place: Finland: Risofladan, Vaasa | collected...
CGCCCGCAGCCTGAATTCTTCGTAGTCATTAAAAAGTCTGCCGTCGTGGTTCAGGTCGTGAACATTGACCTCAAAGCCCCGCTCGCGGATGTTCCTGAGATAACTCTCCCCGACCGCATAACGGGACTCTGGAATGACCTGGAAAGAAGCCTTTATGCCATATGAATCATCGATATCCATGAGGCGATCACAAAAATCTCTGCCCGCGATCGTCTCCACATCATGAGTCATTACTGCGCACGCCTGTGCGCCGTCAGGCCAGAACCAGATAAAAGGCATCTCCTTCTCTGGCTGCGCCCGGAAATTCAAGCTCATCAACAATTCGGTGATAGTTTCAACGCCGGTATCCACCGGCCAGTGCGGGAAACTTTTCTTTGTCCAGCCGCGCAACGAGTATCTCTGGAGGTGCTTGCGCACAGAAACGGGCATCGCAGGGCGGATTGCGTAATATCCGGCACGTGTAAGCTTGCGGAAAACACCGCGCCCGCTTATTTCATTCCTGCTGTTAAGATATCTTTCGCAGCGGAGGGCTGAGACCGTTTCGGCCACGTCAAACGGTAATGTAATTTCACCCCGGTCGCTCTTTACATATTCCAGAGCATCGTTCAGGATGAACTCCGGGCTAGGGGAAGGTACGAAACCCGAGCATCTTCCATAGCAAACCGATTCGGGACCAAACCTGAAAAACCCGGCTTCCTCTGACAGGTTCCCCTGCACACCAAGGTGCAGGAATTCCTCAGGGCAGCGGTAGTGGTCGACAAGCACCTGATATGACCGTTCCATCACAGACAACCTCTTACAGTCCAAAAAGGCATTTCAGAGGCGGCGAAAGATCTGGCAACCAAGCATCTCTGTCAAACCAAGCGGTAGGTGCTGCCAGATCTGTCTGACCCAGCGGAAATGTGAAGGTTCCGCCACAGCATGAGCCTCCGACGAATGTAGACTAGGGCAATGATACCGATAGAGCGGGATAGCCTTCGCTGACCATTTGGACTTGAATCTGGCAAGCTCCGGACATTCTGCGCCAACTTCGCCGAAGTCATAGTAGCGAAATCCTTCCTTGCAGGCGGAGTCAATCGCCTCCCATTGAAGTAGATCGTTTGCGTGCAAAGCTAAAGCCGGAGTATTGCACCCCGTAAACCCATAATGAACAGTCGTGCCATACACCAAGAGAATCGAACCTGCTAATAGATCGTTGCCATCATTACCGGACCTTTCTGCAAGAAGAAGTTTTATCATTCCCCTCGGCCGCATCGTTCTCCATAGTTCCTGGAAAAAGCTATAAGGTCGAGCAAGCACGACGACACGCCGCATCGTCTCCAGGTAAAGCCGGTACCATCCCGCCAAGTCTTCCTCATTTTTTCCTTCCCGGACCTTGACCCCCAATCGAACTGCTTTGCTCACCGCCCAAGCAACCTTGTGACGCCCCTTGGCATTCCCAAAGCGAAGGGCATCACCAAGCCTTCGCGGCAATTCCAATACATATGATTTCCTCCAGAAAGTCCCTTCCATTCCATCGACGATACCGTCAAGATTCTTGGTGTCCACTTTTATCTGTAACGTTGTGCCAGGCATCTCCTTCACTCGTCTGACGGCCTCACGCAAGAGAAGTTCATCCACTGTCCGGGACGTGCCAAGGGGACCAGCCACCGGAGTCCGGGGCAAGGACGCAAGTCTTCGACCGGTTGCCTGGCCGCCAACGCAAAGCACTCCGCACGGCAGGCCGCGCGTATATAGCATGGGGAATATTCCTTTGAACTGGCCGTTCTCATCCACACAGGCTAGCGGCAAGGTCTCCTGCCCAAACTCATTCCGCAATGCTGATAGCCACAGCGAATGATGATAGATAAGTCCTTGCGGGTGACGATTGACGAATGGATTCCATCGAGGATCAGTGGCAAAGTCCGTCTCAATAATTTGCAATTTCCCGTTCCCTGCCCCATCTACTAATCTTGCGCCGAAGTCAGGCTTTCCGTCCTGAACGTTCCATACTCTGCCGCATGCGCAAGAAATCCTTCCGCATGCGACTACAGTTTTCGAACATTCCAGGCAGTCTGCAGGCTTTACCGCGTCTCCAACAATCCGCCTTTGTTTGAATGCGCAGAAAGGCTCGCAGCGCGGACGAGTGGAACACACGCCATGCTCAACCTTACGCGTTAAACGCGCATCAACGCTAAACTCTTTCGCTCCGCAGTGGCACTCGAGTTGATTAAGGAAATGGTAGTGCGTGAGCCCCTCCAGCGACAGCCAGATCAATCGCAGCAAGTGAAAGATGTGAGTGCAATATTAGCTGGAAGAAGGACATTAGAAATGAAGATGAACTGGTCTCTCCGGAGCCAAACCGGACTTTCGGCTTTATTTGAAAAGAGATTGAAAGCATTTCCCACGTAACTATCAACCGATGTGCCGATATAAGAGCCGACCGGCGATGACAAGAATCGGGAGTGGCGTATGTCCCACCACCCACCCGGCGGGCCCGTTAAGAACCTTGTACCGACAAGACTGCGTCACCACCTTCGGATATTGCCAGTAGTTGATGGGAAATCGCTTTCCACCGAGGCGATCCTTAAAGATAATCAGACCCGGATTGTCCCAGTCCGACCGTCCAAGATCAAGCTCCTGCATCCCCTGTGCCTTCGCCTCCCGGATGATTTTCCAGAAAAGCCACTGTGTCCCACCAAGGTTATTGAATCTTGCGTCCGAACAACCGTATTTATATAGGAGTGTTTTTCCAAATCGGAGAGTCACGATACTTGCCACCAGCCGGCCGCCCTGAAACGCTGCTCTGACCTGCATCGCCGGGCCCATACACTCGGACAAGTTTTGGAACCAGCGGAAAGGTTGAGGGGGAAGGCCGTGCCGCTGGCGCGTCCTTGCAAACAATTTGTAAAACATTTTCAGGAGTTCCCTTGAGCATCCTGCCGTGTATGTCAGCTTCTCTCTTTCGGCTCTTTGAATCTTTCTTTGGGTGCAATCTTTGTGGAAACAGGAGAACAAGGTCTTCTCGTCAGGCCTGAGGTCGAGTCTATGAGAACAATAACTCTTAAATCGCTGCATATAGGAATGTTGATCTAGAACATCATTTCTGGGCCGCACTTCAATGTACTCCCACTTCCGGGTCTCCTGCTCTTTACGGACCTCCTCAAACACAACAGAGCCGTTGTTGCCCTTCTCAACCAGGAGATCACAATGGTCGGAAAATGGAAGGGAAACAAGCCTGCTACCGGTGAGCCAACTCGACACCCGGCAAAAGACCAACCCATTGGCCAATTCTTTCTGCGGAGCAGAGGTTGTATAGACAACAGGTTCGTAACCGTAGGTTCGCCGTAGTGCCTCGAGCCACGCTGCTGTATGAAATATTGAGGAATTGGGGTGCCTCTCGACAAAGGGGCCCCATCGCTGGTCGATAAGAGGATCAACCCGATAGATCATAAGGACGTTTCCTCCGCCCGCTTTACGGAGCAGTCACCGTCTGTCCCGGTGTACATGTGTGGAACGAAGGCCGTGATGGTGGTCAGCACTGAAGTGCCACTCCGGTTCGACGTTCCCGGGGTTGCATAACGGCGTGGAGACTGAAAACAATTATCTATACTCTGGATTGTCCTTTAGTTCGACGACGACCAAAAGGCAGGAGCCGTTCTTTCTGTTCGTTGCGAAGGAAGGCCACAAGGTCAGGAGAAACCATCCGTTTTTCCCGGCAAAAGTTGGCTGCAACAAAACCGCACAATTGGGCCACAGCCCCCAGGGAAAACGGCCGGCATGGAATTTGCCGAAGCAGTCTCGCTACTTCGAAGACAGGATGGTAGCCAATCGAATAGTCCGCGAATCCTTGCCGATACCGATATCCTGCCGCGCCTCCCGTTGGCCTGTGATGGCGAATTTCCAGTTCGGGGAAAGATTGGACACGCCAACCCCTCATTCGCGCTGCAATTTCGGGATATGTATCCACACACCCGTACTTGAGCGGCAGGAGACCACCGATACTCTCGAAGCATTCACGGCGGAACACTTGGATAGCCCCCGCCACCGACCTGGTGCGGTTGCCCGCCACGGGGATAAATCGGCCGTTCACTTCCTCATAAACGAATCCGCCCGCCAGGCCGAGCCTAGGATCTTTGCTGAATTTCTCAAGCAAACAGTGGAAATAACCCGGCCCAAAAGATATATCCCCATCCGACAGGCCGACAAAGTCGATGTGATTTGGAGCCAGCATTTGAAGGCCCGCATTTTGCGCAAATACCTTCGAGGCAAAGTTCCTTTGCTGCTCTCTCTCCCGCCGGACAAGTCGGATAAACTGGAAAGACTTGGCATACCGCTCCACCAACTCATCAGTACGATCGGTTGAGCCGTCGCTCACAATAATCCATTTGGCGGGCAAGACGGTCTGAGACGTCACCGACCTGAGGGTTTTTTCAATGTGCCTCTCTTCGTTGTGGACAGCAGTGATCAAAGCGTAGGCTTCCATAAAATGTGACCTTGTTCTCGCGGTATGCTGAAAACCCGGGTTGCTGTCGTCACAAAAGGATCCGACTAGAGGTATCCAGCCGGTGACCACAGGAAGTCGTTGCACGACCATGCACCACAAGCCCACAGTTAGAAACACATGGATGAGTTGCAGGCCGCTATCGGCTCAGCTGTGTTTGCTGCACATTATAAACTCGCAGTTGCAAGGCGGGGAGATCCGGGGCCTGGCCCAATGTTCCTTGAACATGCGGCAACCCCGACTGACAGCCCGCGTCTTCAAACACTGCGGACCTGCGCCTTCTGAACCATGATGTGACGTCAGCCGCGGTCGCAAACCACGCCCCCTCGCGCTTGAACTCTCTTACCATGTCTGCATAGAAATCGTCCCAACACCTTTCGGGCGCAATGCTTCTGTCGTGCCAGTTGACAGTAATGGCCCCACCGAACTGCATGGCATTATCGATCATGTGGCCGACGCGCTTACGCGCCTCCCCAGGAGTCAGATCCAGGCAGGAGGGAAAGAATAACGCTGTGTCCATGATATGGAGAGGCAACTCAAGCAGCCGGGTAACTCCCAATGGCCTGTACACCTGGGTCGTTCCCGCCCGATAGCCAACCGTCTCGTTATAACCAATCGTTGAATCGTAGTCAGCCCCTGCGTGGTCCAGAGCGAGTGGTGATTCTTGGCCAAAATACAGCCAGTGCATTCGTACGCCGATTTCTTGCCTTTGGGTTATTCCACGGACAACATCCAATTCCACGCGTGCGCTGGAACCGTCAAGCCATGCATCAATGCCGTGAAGACCGATTTCGCTTCCCGCAGACATCAGCTCGTTAATTTTGCCTGAGATGTCAGCAGCCCCGTAACGAGAGGCCCGGAGGCCGGAAGGCGGACCCGCGCCGAGATGTCCCGGGCGGTTCCCGAAAGGAATCACAAAGAACGTTGACCGCAATCCCATTTCGAGGCGGAGATAACGGTCAAACTCATACCAGAAGTCCTTTACAAGCCCCAGATGGACCAACGGTAGTTTCGCAGCCGCCACCCAATTCCTCAGCAAGCCGCGCATTGAAAGGCGCTTCCGACATACCCTCTTTATAGAACCGAAAGTAGCACGGTAGAGGAATCCCAATGTCGTATGGTCACACCTGTGCCGCCGGATTGAAGGATGATCCACATCATGGGTCAGACATACAATAAACCGGTGCCCATCCGGAACCGGTGGGATCTCCACGAGTGGGGCCCCGCTCGTAACAATCAGCTCGCGCAATAAGGCAATATGCAGTTCCAGCGCCGGGATACCAGCGTTCGAGGCCGGCTGCCCCGCTGTGAGCAATGCCTCAATCTCCCCAAAAAGATCGTAGCCCACCCGCGCCACTGTCGTCGCACCTGACCGGTGCAGATGGATCACCGGGTCGAGAGTCTCTTGATCAACCAGAACATCACTGCCCCGCGCAAAGGTTACGCAATCCCCGTAGATCGGGACCTGATATTCCCTGTACCGTAGCATTCGAGCATGTCTCCTTTGGGAAACACGCCCGGCTCCTTCTTCAGTATCAGGCCCCGACGCCTCACACGCATAAGACAGAACAATATCTGCATTGGAGACCGGAAGATCGCCGGCGCCGGCGCAAAGCAGAACTTCGTAGCGTCGGCCAATCCGGCACCACTCCCAAGGTGTCTTGAAGAGTTCAAAGAACTCGCGCACCACGGCGGATTTTGATGGGCTTGCGATGACGCCAATCATCGCCAGCACTCGGAAGGACGCATGTTTTCAGCTTCCGCTTGACGCGTTAAATTTTGATTGAAGCGACTTTTGAACCCAGCAAGAAAGTCAGGTTGCCGCATCTTGGGGATGTTCATCAGCCGGCGTGGCTCCTTATGGCCACCGCATTCATGGTGAATGCAGGCTGAGATCAGTGTGGATTATTGCCCCTCAGGAGCCCATTGACCAAGCCTACGAGCATTCGTCTCTCCTGTGACCACGCATGCTTCAAGTAAACTTGCTGCCCGCGCTCAGCGCTCTCGATAGCGTCGTCGTAGTGAAAGGCGACCTGTTCCAACTTCCGGGCAAGTTCTTCCGCGTTGCCAGGCTCAAAGAAAATGAGTGAATCCGGGGTAAAGTAATCCTCGACGCCCAGCGTGCGCGGGGCAATCACTGGTTTACCCAGGGCCAGATACTCAAATATCCGGGTCGGCGTATTGATCTCTGTGAACGCGTTTCGATGGTTGGGGATGATTCCCACGTCACAGGTTTCGATTTCTCGAGCCAACGCTTCCAGACTCCTGAATCCCAAATAGTGCACTCTATCTTCCAAACCCTTCTCGCGAACCACGTCCATTACTTTTTCCAGAAAAGGGGTTTTGAACCCGTAAATCCTGAGTTCAGCAGCAGGAATGGCCTCGCGCACACGAGCTAACGCATCAACTGCGAGATCCAGACCATTCCGCTCAATCAGTGATCCGTGATACATGATCACAAAGCGCTTGTCCGGGACGCTGTTTGCGGAGACGTATGAGCGTGGTGGCCTGATCGGGAAGATTTGTTCATCAGGGGAATTCATGACAACCCCGATTTTTTCGGGAGGGCAACTGCGCAAAGCGAAAATCCGCTTACACGCGATGTTAACAGTCACCACAGAATGCGCACGCGCCATGCTCCACTTCTCGAGTCGCTGAACAAAGCGGACGCCCAAGCTTTCTTTGTCAAGGCCGAATATCGTCATCATAAGTTCGGGCATGGGATCGCGCAGATCGAGAATCACCTTTGCCCCCAATGCCTTCGGCACCAGGGCACTCAAGACAAGGATGTCAGGCATATTGTGAATGTAGACCAAGTCATAGCGGCGCTTAAGTGAACGCAGTGCCAGAACCATCGCGGAGATGAATATAAACGCAGAATAGTTGTAGAAATAGGTAAGCTTGCTGTCACGGCGGTGCCTGATCGGGAGACGAAGGATATCAATGCCAGCCGCAGCCTCACGTGCCGGCGCGTTGCCACTGGAGAGGCATATGACCTCCACACTCATACCTTCTTTAAGAAGTGTCTCCACAGCTCTGCGCATGCGCGGATCGACAGGGTACGGCGAGAAGGTCACCATCGCCATCCGTTTTCCCCGAAGGTGCGCGGTGGTTGAGTGGACCGAAGGTTGTAAGTGTGACCGGAAGGACATGTTGTGGCGTTTGGAAACCCGTTCGAAATTCGACTTCACTGTTGTTCCAATTCGACGACCGCGACCTTGATGTGTCCTTCCATGGCTCCCGGTCCTGTCCCTGGCGGGTTGATCACGTTAGGGCAACACACGTACGGACATCCCATTCTCGGTGGGTTCATCGTGGGCTCACGGACATCTGGCGACAGTACGCCGGATATTAAGACTGACTTTCCGTATTCAGAGGGCAACAGGACGGTGCCGTGCAAAGTCTTCAAGAGGATGAGCGTCGATCGTTTGCCAGCAGGGGCGGGTCCGATTTGCAATCGGTCCCACCCCGCTTGAAGCAGATCCTAGTGAGGGGTGGCGCTAAGGTTCGTCGGTGAACCAGGCGCAGCCGAGCTCTCATAACAACTCTTGGCGTTGAAATTCAAGATACCGTTGCTGTCCTTAGAGGTGTTGTTGTAACAAAGTTTCGCGGGGATATCGTACGAGTGACCTCCTGGACCCGGACCACCTGTAACTTCAGGTCCGATAGCCGGCCATGGAGGGGCTCCCCAGGGGGTCCCCCACCAACTTGGTTTTGCAGAGAGGAAAAAGGAAGCGGGTAGAGCGTGACTGGATGGCACAGGGTTGGCGTATCGGCTGAGTCCGCTCGGCACTTCAGAAGAGTCCCACCGCACCGCACCCGTGACAACATCGTAGTTGCCCCACCGCATGAGAGTTGTGACGACTATGGGGTCGTTTGGGGCATTGCCTGTCTTGCCGCCGTTGCCAGACCATCCAAGCACATAAATGGATTTCGCCATGTTTGTGCCACTCGGCGCCAGATCCTCGTACTGCGTATGATATCCCGGGCGTCCAAGAACATTGCCGACAAAATTGTAGTACCGGCCGAAACTCTCAATCTCAACCGCTTCTGTATTATTAGTTGCTCCGCTCTGCCAGCCGAGAAGGTAATTCCTGAAAAGCGTCATGAAATTGTGTGTGCCGTGAATATCGTCACTCTGGAAACTGTCACCCTCATTACTCTCGTAAAGGTCAAAGGCCGTGCCGGCAGCGTGCGCGTTATAGGCAGCCTGCATCCAGCCGGGAGAGGGCGAATACCAGTCATCTATAGAATAGTTGTAGGCGTAAACTGAACCGGTATCAGGCCCGGGAAGTATCGGAGAGACGATATGCTGGAAAATGTTGTTGATGACCAGGGAATCCGAATCTTCGTCCAGTTCGACGCCGTACTCAGACACCTGGCCGCTTTGGGTTCCATAGAAGTAGCTATCCGCGATAGTGCAATGCGAAGTATTCCGCAGCTGCACGTGATCACGGTTCGGATTAATGGTCCTGACGTTCTTCACCCACGAGTTAGTGGCAGAATTGATGGAGATCGCATCTAAGGAGGAGGTGTTGGTACTGTTATCGATGGACAAGTCCTCTACCCCATCCTTCGACGCCTGGTTGGTCGGCCAGAAAGCCTGAGGGCTTTGCGACGATCTCCAGTTCGGCATATATATACTGGGGGTGATCGATACGGTCGTACCGCTAATTCCCGTCACGGTCACAAGCTGATTCTCCGCTCTTCCGCTTCGGTAGACTCCACCCGTGCCTTCCGTGGAGCAGACTCCGCTTGTGTCGCAGACAAATACGGCACCGGGATCTGACGAATCATTCAGCTGGTCGAAGTTAATATAGCTTCCGACTTTGAGATTATTGACGTTACTCAAGGTGACCTGCGTGGACCCCTGGGAATATCCTCCGGTCCAATTTGCCAGATTTGACGGATTTGACCAGATGGGGTCGCCCTCAATGCAGACACTCCCGGTTGCCCCATTGCAGTTCACACCACCGGTAAATACAAGAAATGTCTTATCCGGTCCCGCGCCACGAAGGGTCACGTTGCTATGGCCTGCAAAGTCGATGCCGGAAGAGAGGTTATAGGTACCGGCGTTCAGAGAGACGACCTGGTCACTGGGACAGGAGGCAATAGCGCTATTGATTTGGGATGCAGATGCCCCGGGGCTCAGCGTGGCACAGATAGATGTACGGTTTGGAATACCTCCAACAACCCCCGCCTGGGCCCAGTCAATCATCCGACTGGGGGCGAGAATACCGCCTGCATTCTGGGCATACGTAAATCCAGGAAACCCAAACACGACAACAAGGAATAGAAGTGATAGTTTACGGTTCATTTTGCCTCTGCGTCGAATACATTTATTGCAAGGGCATCCCAAGAGTAGAAATCATTGTGGGAGCTTCCTAAGCACTGTCAGTATACGAATACTGTCGAACCTCTATCTACTGGACAGGCGAACAGAAAAAGGTCAGGAAGCTTCAACTGTTCGGTTAGATCAGCAAAGAAATTTTTCTTGCACCTTAGAATTTTGCCGTGGCAAATACGTCGACTTGGCGGAGACGTACGATGCAAACCCCAGCAATATATACCTGGCTACACATCCGCCCAGGAGTTGAGGATTGACACCAGAGGACTCACAATGGATTCTTCTCCGATAAACTCCCGTATACATTGCGGGTAAAATCCGCGACCACATCCCACGAATGCTGGGCGCTCATATAATCTTGTATTTCCTGCCGTCGAGCATCCAAGTTCTTGAACAAATCACTTTCAAAATACATCTCGATGGTCCGAGCCAAGTCAGCCGGGTCGCAGGGTTTACAGAGGAATCCTGTTCGACCCTCGATAATGTCTTCCCTGAACGATCCCACATCCGTCGCAATTACGGGGAGGCCAAAGCTATATCCCAAGAAAAGGACACCGCTTTGGAAGATTTCCGTATAAGGGAGTACTAAGACGTCCGCCGCTTTGAAATACAACTCCATCTCTTCGTCTGGGATGAACTCGTTCCTCAGTATGACCAGCCCCTGCTCAAAGAAACGGCTGACAGCCGGTTGGATATCCTCCCATTGACGCTGAAACTCTTTCATCCGCCGGCCAGCGATAATCAGCCGATAGCGCATATCACTAGTGATAATCCGTTCGAATGCAGCCAGTAGAAACTCAAGGCCCTTTGAAGACCGCATGTTACCGAAGAACAGGATCGTCTTTTCGCTGTCGCCGATGCCCAGCCGCTGCTTTGCTTCGGTAGACGTCAGCGCTGTGTTGGGAACAGCGTTGTTAATCCCAAATGGAATGACAGTCGTAGCCTGTTCAGGAACGCCATAATCTCTATGGAGTTCATCCTTCATCTTTTCGGTGTGAACGAAAATATGATCAGTAAGGCGATATTGAATCCTCAACGTAAGGCGGTTGAGCAGCGAGTCGTGCTTGTCCCTCCTTGCTTGGTTAACGTTGTGTGCGGTGAGAACGATTTTTTTCCCGCGGATCTTGTAGTACAGCATTACCAGGGTTCGATCGAGGTACTCAAACTTGTTGTTCCATAAAATATGAAACACCTTCGGCTTGGCATCCCATGCATATCCGATCAGCCGACCGTAGTAGCTTAACAGTCTCGATACTTTTCTCGGTAGACTCGCATCCGGTCGCTGACTCCCCCGCAGATTAAGAAAGTTCAGCTTGGGCGTAGCGTGCATCTCAGGGCCGTCCACTCCATCGCCGCCGACCACATCCAGGTGCACGCCCTTCGAGATAAGGGCCATTGCCAAACCAAATGTGTAGTGCCTGTCGGAACCTCCGGTGAGCAAAGCGACTTCGATCTCTGCTGGCGACATCGGGACCCGGCTGTCAAGAGCACTGAGATCGTTACCTCTTTCCCGGTCTCTGGCTGACGGACTTGCGACCCGCACTCCAATTACCTCTCGCTCGATTCAGAGGCGTCTTCCCTTGCCATGCTGAGAATAACTTCCGCACCGGAGCCACCCACAGCAGCAATAGCCGGTGCCAATCTTGAGAACCTGCCCATAGGGACCATTTCTTGCAGGAGTCTGGCGACCTGGTAGAGAGGTTCGTACCCTCGGTACAAGACAATGACAGCACCGAGATACAGAACTCCAAAAAGCAAGGACACGGTCAGAAGCCGGACAAAAGCTCCTTCGGCGCCCGGCATCGCAGTGTAGGGCACAATGCTCTGCGTGATACCAACGCATGCGCAACCGGCCAAAACGGACGCAAGCACATATTTCCAAACAGCGGCAATCATGGGGGAAATCCCAAAGTCTATTGGCCTTCCCGCGTACATGAACGCCGGAAGGGTGAGAATCCCGTAGGAGGCAGTCCATGCAACAGCAATTCCTTCGGGCCCCCATCCAAGTGCAAAAACAAACAACAAACCCGTCACTGCGAGTTCTATTAGACCCCAGCGGAAAAAGCGGGCCGCGCTGCCAATGGAAAGATGAATCCATCCGTGAGTGGCATACAGAAACATGAGACCGATCCCCGGTCCCAAGAACATGAAGATTCGCCCCGATTCTCCCCATTGGGGTCCCAGAAGCAAGCGAATCAAGTCCCTGCCGACCAGAGTGAGATCCGCTCCCAATCCCATCCCCAGGAAGGCAGTGACACCCAAGGCTTTAAGAAAATATCGCTTGTACCGGGTGGGGTCCTCTTTCAACCTGCTTAGAGCTGATACAGCAACAGCCATGAGAGGCCTAACAAGCTGGTTCGCTGGAAGGGCAAACAGGTCGTATGCCTTCTTATAAAAACCTAAAGGTTGCGCGCCAAAGCGCCATCCCACCAGGGCGTTGTCCATATTATGGGCAAACGAGTCAACCCAACCATGCCCATAAACGCTTACCGCAAACCGTACCATGGATCCCGTTCCGGGAGCCCGCCGCGGAAGGCTTGGGACCCAGCGACATAATATCCAAGCTCCGATGGATCTACTAAGAGGGAATGCCAGTAGACCTGCGACCAGCGCCCAACACCCCCACCCTGCAAAAGCGAGAGAGATGGACACTGCCACGGAAACGACGCCCGCGACAATTTCGTTGGCAGAGACGACGGGGAAACGCATGGCGCGCCTCAATAATGCCAGGTGCAATACCCCGGCACTGTCGATGACAATCTGAAATGACAGTGCAACGGCAATCGGCTCCACGCGAGGGTTATCGTAAAACCGCGACAGCAGCGGCCCCGCTGCGGCGAACCCGATCGTAAGGAGGACGCCTAAGCCCACACAGATCCAGAAAAGGTTGCTGACCAATAAATGATCAACCTCATCCCGTTGAAGGACAACCTCTGTAAATCCTCCGAAAATCGTAAATAGTAGGCTGAAGGTGGTAACCATGGCGACTACCCCGAAGTCGGCGGGCGTCAGGAGACGGGCTAGCACCATGGTGGACGCCATACGGACCACTAGCGAGACTCCTTGCGCAAATACTGAGACACCTGCACCCCGGACGGCAAGATGACGCAACTCGCCGACACTGCCCGCGGCAGGGGCAAATATTCCGTTTCCGTCGAACGGCCTCAAGTAGTTCCCTCATAAACGTGACTACTGACTGCCGTCAAATCGCCGGAGCACCGATCCACTTCGGCTGGCATATCAATGTTCGCCGGATCTCTACGGATGGGTGCTTCGGGAACTGCAATGATCGCAAAGAGAAATAATATCCATATGGGGTCGAGCATCCTGAACCCTGCTTCCGTAAAGTTGTAAGCTACGGCGACAGCAAAATAAGCCAATCTAAGGGCACCCACCTCCGGGTCGCGTCGAAACGCCGAAACCACATTCCGGTACCCCGTGACAAGCAGTACAGTAAGTAGGACCAGACCGATCCATCCCAGATTCAGGAAGATTTCTAGGTAACCGTTGTGAGCTTCGTTCGGATACCACGAAAAGACACTCCAAAGTTTGTCGAGTCGGCTCCCAAGCCAGAAACTCGCGAAGCCAGTCCCAAACCAGGGATTAGTGTCCATGCCAAGGAGTGCCTTCCAAAGGCTAGTCCTGCCGGTCAGAGTGGTATTTCGTCCTAACGCCTGAACGATGTAGACATAGACATCGGGCAAGACCAACGTGAGCACTGCAACGGATACCAGACCCATGACAATCAGGTGCACTCTCGCTGGCCGTGCTCCAGGGAGACTCAAAGCTACAAGCAGCGCCGATCCCAACAGAAAACAGGCCAGTGATGTTGCTGAATTGACCATGTAAAGGAGCCAAAGGGTCAGCACCAACACTGCGCCGTGGGCAGCCCACTGCCTCACCTTATGAGCATTGTTCCGAAAGAGGTGGACCAGGCGCCATAGGGACGCGAGTCCGAGGATGAGGCAGGTCAAACCGAGCGTGTTCTTATTCATCGTGACACCCGTGTAAACCGTCACGCCATCCTCAAGTGAGTATGCCTGCCCAATACCCGGGTAGTACTCGATTAAAAGGACTGAGAGAGGAATGAGCAGAAAGCCCACCCGCGCGAGAAGTCTCTTGATTGCCGCAGATGGTTCTCGATCAGTAATGACAACGAGGACCATCGCAAGGTCACCCACAGTCTTGACCCATCGCTTGAACGCCACATCGGGGTAGTCAGACCAGAGAACACTTACTGCGCAGTATGAAAAAAACAGAAGAATCGGCCAATTCATCCTCAGGATTGTCATGACCCGTCGTTGTCTGCAAACGAGCGCGAGAATGGCGACCACTATGAGCCCGCTCAGGATCAAGGCGTCAAAAGGGCTTCCATCAATTTGCCGCTGCGTGTTTTCTGGGTGCACCGTTGTTACCAGCCACTGTGACGCGAATCGCGACGAGGCAATGAGTACCCAAATCGTTGGAATCCAAAGCGCCCACGAAGTCCGGACCTTTCGGTTCCGTTCAAACGCGAAAAGTCCCAAGATCCCGAGGGCACACACGCCACTTGCAATCAGCTGACTCATACTCCGCCTATATAAATGTCAATAAATGGAAGCACTGTCCCGCCCAAGGTTAAGGTCGCCTTTCGCTGGACCAAGCCTTCCCCCGCCCGGAGAACTCACGTCAGGCAAAAGAGAGTCGAGCCGCCACACTTATTGGGAATCGGCATGGCATAGGCGAAAGCGTTTGTCCTCACCGGCCACACAGCACCCACTCCTAACGGACCTTGCATCCGCATTGCCTTCCGCAAAAAGATTCAAGGCGGAGAACTTCCACAATCGCAGGCAAATTGGGCTCAAAGCGTTTGCGGGAGATTTTCGCGCAGAGGCCGACGACACTCGGATGGGCACGCCCTTAAGGGGCATGAGTCACAGTCTGGTACCTCCGGTTGTACCAAGCGCTCCGGAGTTTGCGGGCTTGCGTGAGTACGGACTCCGGGAAATGATCCACGAACCTATGGTGCAGGCCAAGGCAAAAGGCAATCCGGCCGGCGCGAGTCAAGGGGACATAGTAGCGAGGCAGATCGATCCGCCGAAATCCGTTGTGTACCTTAAAGTCGTGGAGACTATGCCGTTGGTCCTTTCGAAAAAGAAAATTCAAGTACACAAGGTAAGGGATGCCCCGTTCGGCGCAGGATCGGACCGCCTGGGCAATCAGTGCGTTCGTGGAGGCTTTATCCCTTTGCTGGATCATAGAGAGTATATGCATAACGCCCGCTTGAGTTCGAGTTTCGTCAATTACCAATTTAGCAAAACCAATCAGGCTGTCATCAAGAAAGGCCCCAATAAAAATGGAGCTGTCGAGGAAAGTCGCCGCCTCTCTACGCACCGTCTCGATGTCCTTTCCATAATGGCGGAATGGCCTCCCTTGACGAATCGGACACTCGTTATAGATCTTCCAGATTCCCTCAACAAGTGCATCGCCAAATGGCATCTCCCGCAACTCGACGCCCATCTTTACAGCTCTCCGGACCATATTCCGGGTTTTGTTGTTGATCTGCTGCGTCCACCAGGCGTCATATGTTGAAACTGGCAAGGCAGCAAAGTTATCCCATTCCATGGGATAACGGTATTTTGGCGATGTATCAGGAAGTTTCTGCATGAATGTGAAGAGATCGATCCGTTGTCTGCATATCCGTAAGCCCTCGATCACTGGCTCCGGGTCGTCCAAAAACTTATATGAATCTGCATATAATCTGGCGACCCGAAGCAGCCGACCGTCGATTCGAATATCCCAAGCACAACATTTCATTGTCATAGGCACGCTTCCGGGACAAGCCGGGACTCGATATGGTCACGCGAGATTGTACACACCCATCGGCAGAAAAAGATGCTTGGCATTGATCCGTCCGGAGAGATCCAGCGCCCCTGGGGTTACGCGCCCTTTCGCTCTGCTATCCGCCCCCGCCGGCTGGTCAACCGCCAGAAGCTGAGCCAGCTGTCTCGAGCGCCAAGGGAGAGAGCGATCAGGCGACTTGGGAGAATTCCGATAAGCCCGAGGTGAAGTTTCATTTTCAGGCAAACGCTTCCCCTCAGGGATAGGGGAACATAGAACCTGGGCACGAGCATCTCTTCAAATCCATTTCTGATTTTGAATTCGCGTAAAGGGCAATCGCCCTTGTTGCCATAGTTGAACAGTCCGTAAGTCAGGAAGGGAATCCCTTTTGATTCACAAAGCTCAACTGCCTTTGCTATGAGTGCGTTTGCGGGCCGTTTATCACGATGAGAGGCCTTCGGAAGGAACTGGAGTATGGAAGCGATCTCACCTCTGTAAACAATCTTCAGATACCCAATCAACTCATCCTTGAAATAAGCGCCAACAAATTCGCTGCGGTCAAGAAATGTTGACTGGTCCTTTTGCACTTGTTCGAAGGTCTTCCCATAGTTCAGATAGGCCTTTCGTTGTCGAAATGGAGAGTCGTTGTTCAATTCCACCAGCCCTTTGATAAAATTTTCATCAAGCTGGCAGACCCTGACAACGACTCCATGCTTCTGTGCCCTTCTTACGTTTTTACGGGTTGCTTGTGGAAGCTTCTCCCACCAACCCTTAAAGCTTGATGTACGAACAACAGCTGTGCTTTGCCACTCCAGCGGGTATTGGTATCGCGGAGTCGTTGCAGGCGGCTTTTGTGCAAACGTAAAGAGGTCCGCACGAACACCACTTGAGTCCTCTTCCTTCAGGGCTCTCAGGCATAGATCAGGATTGTCAGTTTCGCGGTCAAGCCAGTCTTCATCCAACACGAAGGCTGTCCTAAGCAGTCTCCCTCGAACTATCAGTTTTGTGCAGCCCACTTGAAGAGCGGGAACCCTGAGCCATTTTCCGCGTTCGTTGATTTCGACAGTAATTCGATCTACCATGTTCTCACTTGCTTTTGGTGTGATTTCCTCGGCGCGTTTTGCTGATGGACTTCCGCATCCGGCCTTGGGGCGACTTATTTCCTAACGGTGTTTAACCAAGGACTTCCAGATCACTTCGATGCTCCTCGCAGAGCACTGTTTAAGAAGCTCCAGGAATTCATACGGTCCGAGCCATTCCTCTAGTTCCAAACCAAGCAGGCAGTCTTTCGTGTAGTTAAATCGTCCATCACCGGCTAAGCGGCTCAACCGCTCGATGCAGAGTAGTCCTTCCTTCCTGTACTCAGGCAGGTTGACCTCAAACGACAGAAATGGCACAGGGCGACTCAGGCCTCGCAGCACTTGTAGTTCGTAACCTTCGACATCTATCTTCACGAAATACGGCAAACCATAGGTCGCAAAGAGATCCTCAAGAGTAGTCGTTTCAACCTCCCTACAGTGTGGAAAGGCTAGTGTCTGTCCGAATCGGCTCGCATCCGCTCGCAGGGTATCAACCCATTTCCGACTTAAAGAGTTCTTCGCCGATCCGGGCTGATCAATCCACATAGTCTCGGTTCCTGTCCGGTCGCTGACCGCCTTGCCAACTACGACAACCGGCTTCGGATTAAGTCGGTATTGCAGAAACATTCCGTTCAGGATGTCCTGGTTGAGCTTGTCGGGTTCAATGGCGATCACGCGTGCCCCGAGACCTAGAAAGATCTTCGTCTTCCATCCATGGTTCGCTCCAATGTCGAAAATCAGATCCCCCGGTTTAAGCCCGGCGAGGAGCCTGCGATAGAATTCCCCCTCCCTGCGCCCGCCGGCAATCATGGCTGGGTCGGTTAGCATCCAATAGAGGTCGTATATGATCGATCCACGAAGCCGTTCGTATAGCCCGATGCCCTTCAGCGCTTGCTGCAGAAATCGCTTAACGGAGCCCACGTCACTAGCCCCTATACCTGTAATAGCACACACCCAGAATTTCCGACGCCCCCTCCAACGTTGGCACATCAAAGCGTCCCGGTTGCGCCGGTGTTCGTATCTTTAGCCCCGAGCAAATCCGGCAACCAAAGGAAGGCCAGTTTCCTCCGCATAGGGGCATGACAGTTGAGACATCCGCCGGTTCGATCGGGGCCCAAACATGTGGGGTTAGAGAAGTTTTCCTGCTGATACTGCTGCGCTGTTTATGCAGCCTCACGCCTTTCATGTTTGGCAGCTTCAAGAACGGCTTCGCTCAGTTGCGCAATAACAATGTTCTGCTGATCGCTGGTGAGTCCGGGGAACATGGGGAGTGAGAGAATCTCTGGCGCAACCTTCTCCGCGACAGGGAAGTCACCGGGCCTGTAGCCCAGGTGTTGGTATGCCTTCTGAAGGTGCAGGGGAATCGGGTAGTGGATGCCGGTGCCGACGCCCGCCAGAGAAAGGTACTGCATTATTTCTTCCCGATGCGCCACCCGAACAACGAACAGATGGTAGATCGCCCTGGTCCAATCCGGTTCATAGGGCAGAATCACGGCGTGCTCGTCCGTTCCGCAGAGTTCACGGTAACGGCCGGCAGCCTGACGCCGTTTCTCGTTCCACTCGGGAAGATGCCTGAGTTTGATGCGCAGGAATCCGGCCTGGATCGCATCCAGCCTGCCGTTATAGCCTTCCATCTCGTGGTAATACTTCTTCGCCTGGCCGTGGTCGCGCAGCATGCGGACCTTCCGGGATAATTCAGCGTCATTTGTGGTAACGGCTCCGCCTTCTCCGCAGGCTCCCAGGTTCTTTCCCGGGTAAAAGCTGAAGGCCGCGGCTTTCCCCATCGATCCGGCCTTCGTCCATTGATTCTCTCTATTTGAGAAGTATTCCGCGCCGTGCGCCTGGCAGGCGTCTTCCACCACGGTGAGACTGTGGCGCTCCGCCAGTTCAAAAATAGGGTCCATGTCCGCAGACTGGCCGTAAAGATGAACAGGGACAACGGCTTTCACAACTTTTCCTGTTTCCTTGTCCACTGGCCGGCCATTCCCGCCCTCTGGGATGCACTTGTTCTCGAGGTAGTCCGCCAGCCTTGCCGCGTCCATGTTGTAGGTGTTTTCATCAATATCAACGAACCGGGGCAGGGCGCCTGCTTGTGAGATGGCTTCTGTCGTGGCGATGAAAGTGTTGGGAACCGTAACGACGACGTCGCCGGGAGCAACCCCCGCAGCCATCAGGGCAAACCGCAGAGCATCCGTGCCGCTGCTGACGCCCACGCAATAATCGGCGTCGCAAAACCGGGCAAACTCCTTTTCGAACTCTTCGACTTCGGACCCACCGACGAACCCAGAAGTCTTCAGTGCCTGCCTGAAAACCGCCACGAGTTCTTCTTCCAGCTTTGCGTGCAAACCCGTCAAGTCAAGAAACGGTACTTTATAAGCTGCGCACATTGTTTCCTCCCCTTGCAATTGATCTCAAAAACCGTGCAGGGCTGCCGACCACGATAACGTTGGCAGCAACATCTTTCGTCACGACAGCTCCCGCCCCAATGATGGCGTTCTCTCCAATCGTCACGTTCGAAAGGATGGTCGAACCTGAGCCGATCGTCGCGCCCTTCTTAATGAGCGTGCGTTCCACCTTCCAGTCTTCCTCTGTTTGCAGTGTTCCATCCCGATTGGCGGCGCGCGGGTACGTATCGTTGATAAAGGTCACCCCATGCCCGACGAAGACATAATCCTCGATCGTTACTCCTTCACAAATAAAGGTGTGGCTCGAAATCTTGCAGCGTT
>Ga0307373_10006049_pt1 | contig 19454 bp, 16 predicted proteins | sample OX2MG_FD_202534 | JGI IMG/M metagenome (GOLD analysis project Ga0307373, IMG submission 202534) | Soil microbial communities from Risofladan, Vaasa, Finland - OX-2 | ecosystem: Environmental > Terrestrial > Soil > Coastal area > Acid sulfate soil | place: Finland: Risofladan, Vaasa | collected...
ACATCCACGTAGGCGTCGCGGAGCGCCCAGACGTCACGAGCCGCCTCGGGCGCGCGCTCGTCGGTAATCGCGTCAACCTCGGCGGCGAGCGCGTCGAACGCGTCCCGCAGGTCGGCCTTCCAGCGTCCGTCACCGGGCGTGCAGTCACAGTCTCCGCGCCAGCGAAGGAGCGCGTGCGAGCAGCCCCACGACGACTGCTCCCGGATCGAGACCGGGCGCCTCGGCGGGTTGAGCGCCAGGTAGTGCTCGACCGAGACCGGCGTCATACCGGCGGCGGCGGCGCGGGCCTGCAACAGGTCTTGCAGGAAGTAGTCCTTGAAGCGGTGATGGTGGCCGTAGACCTCGCCGTCGCTCGCGATCAGCACGATCGGGTCACCATCGCCGGCGTCCAGCGGCCCGGCGAAGCGCGGCTCCAGGAAGCTCTGCACGAACGCGGGCGCGGAGTTGGTCGAGAAGGGATCGAACGACACGGTGCCGGAGAGCGGACCCTCGTAGAACACCACGGCGAATGCCCGTCCGGACGGCAGTTCCATCCGGTGGGAGAAGCGCATGTCGACCGGCTCGGCCGCCTGCTCCGGGCTCAGGATCGTGAAGCCAAGGCCCTCGTCGGCGCAGGCTTCGAGCGTGGCCAGGTCGACCGCCGTCTCCGGCAGCCAGATACCCGCGGGGCGCCTGCCAAACGTGTGCTCGAACCAGCGAATCCCCCAGCGCAGCTCGGTCCGGCGATCCCGGGGGCTGGCGAGCGGCAGGATCGTGTGGTGGAAGCTCTGCACGATCGCGTTCCCGTACCCGGTGCGCTCCAGCCCCTCCCGATCCCCGGCGACAACCTGCCGCAAAACCTCCGGATGGTGCCGAGCGACCCACAGGCCCAGCGTCGGGCCGACGTCGAAGCTCGCCCAGGCGAAGTTCCCATGCTCGGCGTTAGGCCGGTAGCACTCGGCCAGGATCTTCTCGTTGAAGTCGTGAAACGGATCCGCCCCCGGCTCCAGCGGAACCAACCCCGTCGCGGGGTCCTCCCGGGGTGGCTGGTAGAAATGGCCGTGGACGGAGATGAATCGTGACATGATGCCCAGCGTCTTCCAGGATCCCCAGAATCCAACGCCCCCGGCGCGCGCGAATGCCGCCGGAGGACACTCAAGTGTACTCCCGAAGAGTTATGTCATGATCCTGTGTTGGATCCGAGCTTCGCTGACAGTTCTTACATCCAGGCCGGGAAACCCAGGCCCGCGTTCCCGGGCATTCCAGGAATCGGAGCTACGTCGCGCTTCCCCGCCCCGAACATCTCCTCTTGACTCGGTGCCAGCGGTACCGAATCACTACCTCAGCATCTCATTAACGAATGTCACGGGCCAACGGGTGCGCGTACGAACGCCCCAAGATCGGCTCAGATTAGGACCTTTGGCCCGACCGGCGTCGCCGCTCAGTCGGCCGGCGCGCCGATCGGCCGCTCGGCCTCGATCTCCTCCAGCGGGTCGCGCAGCACCGCTCCCGTGTTGGCCGAAGTCACCAGGTGCGCATAGCGGCGCAGGTAACGGCTGTCGATCGTCTGCCGAAACGGCTGAAGAGCGCGCCGTCGCAGTGCCAGGTCCAGGTCATCGAGCTCCACCTCTAGCCGGCCATTCGGAATGTCAATGGCGATGACGTCGCCCTCACGGAGCAGCGCGATCGGCCCGCCGGAGGCGGCCTCCGGCGAGACATGCCCGATGCAGGCGCCGCGCGTGCCGCCCGAGAAACGGCCGTCGGTGATCAGGGCGACGCTCTTGCCGAGCCCCATGCCCATCAGGTTGGCCGTCGGCGCGAGCATCTCCTGCATCCCCGGCCCACCCTTTGGGCCCTCGTAGCGGATCACCACCACGTCTCCCGGGTTGATCCGGCTGCTCAAGATCGCGCTTGAGGCGTCATCCATCGAGTCGAACACCCGCGCCGGGCCACGGTGAACCAGCATCTCCGGGTCGACTCCCGCGGCCTTGACCACGGCGCCGTCGGGGGCCAGGTTGCCGAACAGGATCGCCAGCCCGCCCCGCTCGCTGTAGGCCTGCGGGAGCGGGCGGATCACCTCCGGATCACGGATCTCCGCGTCGGCGATGTTCTCTCCGAGCGTCTGCAGCGTGACGGTCATCTGGTCGAGGTCCAGCACGCCGGGTTTGCGCGCGATCTCCTTGAGAATGGCGGAGATGCCGCCGGCACGGTGGACGTCCTCGATGTGCCAGTGCGACGCCGGGCTCACCTTGCAGATGTGCGGCACGCGGCCGGCAACGGCGTTGATGCGCTCCAGCGGGTAGTCGAGGTCCGCTTCACGCGCCAGGGCCAGCCCGTGGAGGACGGTGTTGGTGGACCCGCCCATCGCCATGTCCAGCGCGTAGGCGTTGTCCAGCGCCCGCTGGGTCACGATCTTCCGCGGCGTCACGTCCGCCTCGATCACCCGCATCAACTGCCGGGCGGCCCGCTCGGCGAGCGCCTCGCGCTCCGGTGTGTCGGCCAGGATCGTGCCGTTGCCGGGCAGCGCCAGGCCGAGAGCCTCCATCAGGCAGTTCATCGAGTTGGCCGTGAACATACCGGAGCACGATCCGCAGCTCGGGCAGCCGTACTGTTCCAGCTGGGCCAGCGCCTGCTCGTCGATCTTGCCGGCCTGGTAGGCGCCGACCCCCTCGAACACCGAGATGAGGTCGACCTTGCGGCCGTCGGGCATGGTGCCCGCCGGCATCGGCCCGCCGCTGACGAAGACGGTGGGGATGTCGAGCCGCATGGCCGCCATCAGCATCCCGGGGACGATCTTGTCGCAGTTGGGGATGCAGACCATCCCGTCGAACTGGTGCGCCCGCACCATCGTCTCGACAGAGTCGGCGATGATCTCCCGGCTGGGCAGGGAGAACTTCATGCCGATGTGCCCCATGGCGATGCCGTCGTCCACGCCGATGGTGTTGAACTCGAACGGCACCCCGCCGGCCGCGCGCACCGCCTCCTTGACCACCTTGCCGAAGCGCTGCAGGTGGACGTGGCCGGGGATGATATCGACGTACGAGTTCACGACGGCGATGAACGGCTTGCGAAAGTCCTCCTCGGAGCGCACGACCCCGGTCGCCCGCAGCAGGCTGCGGTGTGGCGCTCGCTCGAACCCTCGCTTGATGATGTCGGAACGCATGGCGCGATTCCTCCCTGCCCTTCAGGTCCAGGTTACGGCCGCCCGCCGGCCGCGCGAGCGAGTCGATGACGTGCCGTGGCGGCGGATGGGCGGATTATAGTCAGAGCACCGGCACATCGTCGTCGCCGGACGTCGAGGGCTCAGGGAAGGGCCGGGCCCGCGACCGCATGGTAGTGCTGCATCGTCAGGCAGCCGGTCGGACAGCGGTCGACGCACATGTCGCAGCGGATGCACGCCTCCTCGTCGATCAGCGTCGCCGCCCCGGAATCACCGTACTCGCGCGCGGTCGCTGGGTCCGCTCACCATTGGTCCTCTCGCCCAGGTCGATCCCGGCACGGCGCGAGGCTTGCCCGCGGCGGACGCTCCCGCCGGCCCCGAGTCTCGGCCACCGAGATTGGACGTGAGTTAGACCGCCGCCCGGGCGTCGGGCATCGGGAGAGGACGGGTGACCGGACGCACGAGGAGAAACAGCGCGATCCCCAGGAGCAGCACGCCACCGCCGACCGCCACCTGGGCGCTCACCGCCTGGGCCACGGCGCCCCCGAGCAGGCCCCCGAGCGAGGGCGCCCCGGTCATCGTGATCGCGTAGAGGCTCATCACCCGGCCGCGCAGCGGGCCCGGCGCCGCGAGTTGCAGTATCGTGCCGGTCGCCGCGCCGGCCGCGGTGCTAGTCAGCCCCGCGATCAACAGCAGCCCGAGCCCGACCGGATACGGGGGCAGCATGGCGAACAGCAGCAGCGCCACGCAGTACGCTCCGATGGCGACGACGACCAGGCGACCCTTGTGCTTCAGGTCGCGCAGCGCCGCCACGCCAAAGGCGCCCAACAGCGCGCCGGCTCCCGGCGCGGCGAGGAGGAAGCCGTAGCCCTGCGGCCCCGTGTGCCACAGGTTGCGGGCGAAGACGGGCAGCAGCGTGCTGTAGGAGCGGCCGAGCACGCCGGTTGCCAGCGACAGTCCGAGCAGCGCCAGCACGCCGCGGTTCCGGGAGGCGAAGCGCAGGCCGCCCACCAGCCGCTCCAGCATCGGCTCGGCGACGCTCTCATTCCGATTGGGCACGTCGCGCAGTGACACGAGGGCGATCAGCACCGCGATGGTGGTGACGCCGTTGATCGCGAACAGCCAGGCCGCGCCGAACGCACCAAGCAGAAGCCCCCCGATCGCCGGCCCGAACAGCATCGCCCCCGACCAGACGGCCGAGTTGAGCGAGGTGGCGCTCATCAGGTCCTCGGGCGGGACGAGTCCGGGCAGGAGCGCCTGGCGCGCCGGGTTGTCAAAGGCCAGCATCGTGCCGCCGACCACCGCGCCCAGGTAGAGCATCCAGACCTGCAGGTGCCCTGTGGCGATGACCAGGGCGAAGAGGAGCGGAACGATCACCTCTTCCGACTGGGTGAACTTGAGCACCGTAATCCGATCGAGCCGGTCGGCCACCGCACCCCCGAGCATGGGCAGGACCATCATGGGCACGCCGAAGCACATGCTCATGATTCCGAGAGCCAGGGCGGAGTTGGTCAGTTGCAGGATCAGCCAGGCTTCCGCCACCATCTGCACCTGAGCGCCGGCATTCGAGAAGATGAGGCCGAACCAGAGAATGCGGAAGTTGCGCGAGTGGAGCGCGGCGAAACGCGGGCGCCGGGCAGGGGCTCTCGCCTCAGTTTCGATTCCCAGAGACGGTCCGACGGCCGACCGCTCGGTGCCGGTCGTCGGAGGGCGTGGTGCCCGTGCCATCCACCTCTCCATGCGCTACGGCCAGTGTCGCGGCCGGTGAGCGATCACGCTCCGCCGCGCCAGTAGATCACGGGGTCACCGGCAGATCATGCCATGGATTGCGGCGCGCAGAAGGCCCGCGGGTTGCCGGTGAGGGAGGGCATTCAACCAGTCCTACCGCACCGGCCCGTACGCGGTGGCGCCGCGCTCCCGCCGGTGCGCGACAGCTGTGTCCAGGCGATCTTCGGGCACCAGGAGCGCGTGGTGCACCCGCCCCCAGTGTGCACCTTCCGGGAGCAGGGAATGACCTCCAACAGGAGGGGCTCCCGGTCGGCGCGAGCGGGCTTTTCAGACTCGGGTGAGCGCCTCGGCGATCGCGTTGAGCACCGCCAACTCGCGGGCGCTGTCCACACCGGTCCCAGACAGCGGCGACATAGGGATCTGCGTCATGTCGCGCCACCCGGTCGCGTGAGGCCACGTCGACTGCCTGCCGCGGCACGGGGGACTACCCGGGGTTCCGACCGGCTCAGGCGCACGTCGCGCCGACCCCGGCGCCCTAGTGCTCGCGGCCGTCGAGCGCGGAGTCGCCGGGCACGATGCCCAGCTCTGCGTTCTCGCGGTCCACGGCGTCGAGTCGGGCATCCTCGAGCATCCGGTCGCGCCGGTACTTCTTGACGGCTGCCTTGAGCGTCCCGAGCGCCAGCGTGGCGCACTTGGGTCGCATCTGCACCGCCTCTTTGCCCAGCACGTCGATCATGGCCGTGTAGTCGGAGTCGACGATGTCGTCCAGAGTCCAGCCCTCGTCGTGGACCATCTCCATCAAGATCGACGCCGCGGCCTGGCTGATGGTACATCCCTCGCCCTCGAACGAGACGCCCTGCACCGTCCTGCCGTCCTCACCGACGTCCAGGTAGACGGTGATGACGTCGCCGCAGCCCGGGTTGCCGCCCGGCATGACGACGTCCGCCCGGTCGTCCGCGTGCCGGTGCCGCGGATGCTCGTAGTGATCGAGCAGGTTCTCGATCTGTTCCTGGCGGTCCATGCACTTCCCTTCTTGCGGCCCGCGCCCTCGGTCACGGCCCCGACCCCGGCGGCCGATGTAGGCGCTCCGGGGACCAGAGCCGCTTCGCCGGGGGTGCTACTTCTCGATCGGCAGCCCGACGACGTTGCCCCACTCGGTCCAGGAACCGTCATAGTTCCTCACCGTCGGATAGCCCAGCAGCTCGTGCAGGACGAACCAGGTGTGAGACGAGCGCTCACCGATTCGGCAGTAAACGACGATGTCGCGCTCCGGTATTATGCCCTGCTCACCGTAGAGCTCCGTCAGCTCGCTCGCGCTCTTGAACGTGCCGTCGTCGTTGGCGGCGCGGCCCCAGGGGATGCTGCGGGCACCGGGAATGTGCCCACCGCGCAGCGCGCCCTCCTGCGGATAGTCCGCCATGTGTAGCAGCTCGCCCGAGAACTCCGCCGGCGAGCGCACGTCGACCAGTGGCTTACCCTCGCCCACCTTCTGCCTGCCACGGAAGCCGACGTGTGCCAGCACGTCGTCGCGGAAGGCGCGCAGCTCCGGCCGCATCTGGCGCGGCTGGAGGTCACTCGGCGGGTAGCTCGGCACCTCGCGCGTGAGCGGCCGGCCTTCGGCCTCCCACTTCTTGCGCCCGCCGTCCATGATCTTGAGGTTGTCCACGCCCATGTAGCGAAAGAACCAGTAGGCGTAGGCCGCCCACCAGTTACTCTTGTCGCCGTAGAAGACCACGGTCGTGTCGGCGCCGATGCCGAGGCGCCGCAGCAGTGCCGCGAACCCGTCCGGCCCGATGAAGTCCCGCACCGTCTGGTCCTGCAGATCGCCCTGCCAGTCCACCTTGACGGCTCCGGGGACGTGGCCGATGTCGTAGAGCAGGACGTCCTCGTCCGACTCGACCACCCGCACACCCGGGTCGTCGAAGTGCTGCTGAACCCACTCGGTGCTGACGAGCACCGCCGGGTTCATGTAGCCCCGGCCCGCGATCTGCGCGTCCGGCTGCTGCCGGGTGGCTGTCTGCTCGGCCATCTCCCACTCCCTTCAGTTGGCAATGGTTCCGTCGTGGCCCGCCCCGCGGCTTTGCGAGTCGCCGCGCGACGCCCCTGAGCCTCGTCAACCGATGCTTGCTGCTCGTATATTCCCATCGATGTGCTCTGCGTGCTCAGTGCTCCGCACGCGTCGAGCCACTCGCGTTGACGAATTCCGAGTGGTATAGTAAGGTATACCACGAAGGTGGGTTAGGAATCATTCTCAACTAGGAGCGGCTCCCAGGTGACAGTCGAGTCCGGCATCCGGATGACGACCCAGCGCGCGGCGATTCTCGTCGTGGTGCAGACGGCTGAGAAGCACCTCACCGCCGGCGAGATCTTCGAGCGTGTGCGACGCCGCTACCCGACCATCGCCTATGGCACGGTCTACCGGACGCTCCACTTGCTGGCCGAGCTGGGTCTCATTCAGGAGTTTCCGTTCGGCGACCAGGCCAGCCGCTTCGATCGCCGCACCGATCGGCACGACCACGTGCATTGCACGGTCTGCGGCGCGCTGGTGGATGTCGACGTGCCGATCGCCATCCTGGCCCGCCAGGTGGCTGCCGATCAGACCGGCTATCAGATCCACGGGCACCAGACGGTCTTCAGTGGGGTGTGTCTCGATTGTCAAAAGGCTCAGGACACGGTGCATTAGCGGGTGGCGCGCCGCCGGGGTCGACCACCGGGCGTGTAGCCGCGGCGCGGAGGCGCGCGGGACGCGACGCTCAGGACAGACAGTCACGGTAGGATAGGGCGCGGCAGCAAAAATGCTGGCGCTTCCAGCACGAGGAGGCATAGGTCCGTACGATGAGTGACGCACAGCCACTATTCCAGGTCGAGAACCTGCACGCCGGCATCGAGGGGCGCGAGATCCTCCGCGGCGTGAACCTGACCATCAACCGCGGCGAGATCCACGCGCTGATGGGCCCGAACGGCTCCGGCAAGAGCACGCTGGCCTACGTGGTCGCCGGGCACCCGAACTACGAGGTGCTCGAGGGCCGCGTGATGTTCAAGGGCGAGAACGTGCTGGAGATGAACGCGGACGAGCGGGCACGGCTCGGCATGTTCCTGGCGTTCCAGTACCCGACCGTCATCCCGGGCGTCAGCATGGCGAACTTCCTGCGCCTGGCCGTCAACTCGGTTCACCAGGCCCGCGAGGGCGGCAAGCCGCTGGCTCCCCGCGAGTTCCGCCGGATGATGCGCGAGAAGATGGCCATGCTGAAGATGGATGAGAGCTTCGCCAGCCGGTACCTGAACGAGGGATTCTCCGGCGGCGAGAAGAAGCGCGCCGAGATCCTCCAGCTCGCCCTGCTCGAGCCGGACTTCGCCATCCTCGACGAGACCGACTCCGGCCTGGACATCGATGCCCTGCGCACGGTGGCCGACGGCGTCAACACGGTCTTCACGCCGCACCAGGCGATGCTGGTCATCACCCATTACCAGCGATTGCTCAACTACATCAAGCCGCACTTCGTCCATGTCATGCTCGAGGGGCGCGTGGTCGAGTCCGGCGGCCCTGAACTCGCGCTGACGCTCGAAGACAAGGGTTACGACTGGGTCAAGGAGCGCTACGCCGAGGTTGTCGGCTCGTAACGCGCCGGGGAAGGATGCAGTATGGTCGCCAAGCCAGAGCTCGATTTCGACTACAAGTACGGCTTCCACGATGACGAGGCCCCGGTCTTCAAGTCCCGCCGGGGGCTCGACCGGGAGATGGTCGAGCAGATCTCTTCGATGAAGCAGGAGCCGCAGTGGATGCGGGACTTCCGGCTCAAGGCGCTCGACTACTTCCAGAAGCGGCCCATGCCGACCTGGGGCGCCGATCTCAGCGGCATCAATTTCGACGACATCTTCTACTACGTGAAGGCCAGCGAAAAGCAGGGCCGCACCTGGGAGGATGTCCCGGAGTACATCAAGAACACCTTCGATAAGCTGGGCATCCCGGAGGCGGAGCGGAAGTTCCTGGCCGGCGTGGGCGCGCAGTACGAGTCGGAGGTCGTCTACCATTCGCTGCGTGAGGACCTCCAGAAGCTCGGGGTCATCTTCCTCGACATGGACTCGGCCGTCCGCGACCACCCGGACATCGTCAAGCAGTACTTCGGCACGATCATCCCGCCGAACGACAACAAGTTCGCCGCGCTCAACTCGTCGGTCTGGTCGGGTGGCTCGTTCGTCTACGTGCCGGAGGGCGTGCGGGTCGAGATCCCGCTGCAGGCCTACTTCCGCATCAACTCGGAGAACATGGGCCAGTTCGAGCGGACGCTGATCATCGTCGAGAAGGGCGCCTACGTCCACTACGTCGAGGGCTGTACCGCGCCGACCTACAGCTCGAACTCGCTGCACAGCGCGGTCGTGGAGATCATCGTCAAGGAAGGCGGCCGCTGCCGCTACACGACGATTCAGAACTGGTCGAAGAACGTCTACAACCTGGTGACCAAGCGCGCCGCAGCCTACCGCAACGCCACCATGGAGTGGGTCGATGGGAACCTCGGCTCGAAGGTCACGATGAAGTACCCGGCCGTCTGGCTGATGGAGCCGGGCGCCCGCGGCGAGGTCCTCTCCGTCGCCTTCGCCTCTGACGGCCAGCACCAGGATGCCGGCGGCAAGATGGTGCACGTCGCGCCCAACACCTCGTCGCAGATCATCTCCAAGTCGATCTCCAAGGGGACCGGCCGCTCCAGCTACCGCGGCCTGGTGAAGGTCCACAAGGGCGCCCACGACGTCAAGTCGAACGTCGTCTGCGACGCGCTGCTGCTCGACGAGACCAGCCGCACCGACACCTACCCGTACATGGAGATCGAGGAGGAGGCCGTCTCGGTCGGCCACGAGGCGACCGTGAGCAAGGTCGCCGAGGAGCAGCTCTTCTACCTGCAGAGCCGCGGCATCACCGAGGCCCAGGCGATGAGCATGATCGTCAGCGGCTTCATCGAGCCGATCGCCAAGGAGCTGCCGCTCGAGTACGCCGTCGAGCTGAATCGGCTGATCCAGCTCGAAATGGAGGGCTCGGTCGGTTAGCCCGCCGCGCCTCACCGGGCCCGACCGGGGCCGGCGAGCACCGGGAGGCCGAGTTTCGAGGGGCGGTGTCCCGCGGCGGTCGCCAGAGACGCCGGGCCCGCCCCTCGTTATGAGCGGGCAGGACCGGCGGCCGCCGCGTCAGCGCGACCCGGCGCCACACTTGACGTAAGGGAGAGCATGGAAGCATCAGTCAAGGAAGCGACCAAGGGATTTTCACGCCGCGCGGTGGAGGAACTCTCCGGGCTGCGCGAGGAGCCAGATTGGGTGCGCGACAGGCGGCTCGCCGCCTGGGACGCCTTCGAGGCTATCCCGATGCCGACCCGCTCCGACGAGGAGTGGCGGCGCACCGATATCCGGCGGTTACCGATCGACGCGGTCGCGCCGTTCGCGACCCTGCCCGAGCGGTTGACGAGCCCGGCCGACCTCCCAGCCGAGGTCGCGGCACTGCTCGGCGTTGACCAGCGGCGTGCCGGCCTCACCGTGCAGGTCGACGCCGCCTCGGTCTACACCGAGCTCAGCCCGGAGCTCGCCGAACAGGGTGTGATCCTCACCGACCTGGCCACTGCCGTCCAGCGGTATCCGGACCTCATCCGCCGGCACTTCATGACCGAGGCAGTCCCGGCCGACGAGAACAAGTTCGCCGCGCTGCATGGCGCCTTCTGGAGCGGCGGCACGTTCGTCTACGTGCCCAGGAACGTCCAGATCGAGGCTCCGCTTCGCGCGCAGGTCTATGCTCGGACACCCGGCGCCGCCATCTTCCCCCACACGCTGATCGTGGCCGAGGAGGGCGCGTCGGTCGTCGTGGTCGACGCCTGGGCATCGGCAGCGAGCGACGAGCCGGTCATCGCCTCTGGCGTGGTCGAGATCCTCGCCGGTGACGCGGCGCAGGTGCGCTACCTCCAGCTCCAGGACTGGGGCCGCAACGTCTGGAACTTCGTGACCCAGCGCGCCATTCTCGGCCAGGACGCCGTGGTCAACACGCTCGACGTGGCGCTCGGCTCGCGGCTGAGCAAGTCGCTCATCGCCAGCCACCTGGCCGGACCCGGCAGCCAGGCCGAGATGCTCGGCCTCTATTTCGCCGACGGGACCCAGCATCTGGACCACCAGACGCGCCAGATGCACATCTCGCCCTATGCGACCAGCGACCTCCTCTTCAAGGGCGCGATCAAGGACCGGGCGCGTACGGTCTACTCGGGCGCCATCAAGGTCTACCCCAATGCCCAGCGCACCGATGCCTATCAGGCCAACCGCAACCTGATCCTGAGCCGCACCGCCCGAGCCGACACCATGCCGAACCTCGAGATCGGCGCCAACGACGTGCGCTGCACCCACGGCGCGACCATCGGCCAGGTCGAGGAGGAGTACATCTTCTACCTGATGAGCCGCGGCATCAATCGCACCGAGGCAGTCAAGCTCATCGTCGACGGCTTCTTCGACGAGGTGATCGAGCGGGTTCCGGTGCCTGAGGTGCAGGAGACGGTGCGGGCGGCGATCGCGCGAAAGATCGGACTGTGACCATGCCGGGCACACACGCGGCGACCGGGCACGAGACGTACGACGTGGAACGGGTCCGGGCGGACTTCCCGATCTTGTTTCAGCCCGTGCACGGCAAGCCGCTGATCTACCTCGATAGCGCCGCCAGTTCCCAGAAGCCCGCCGCGGTCATCGACGCGCTGGACGCCTATTACCGGACGTCCAACGCCAACATCCACCGCGGGGTCTACTGGCTCAGCGAGCAGGCCACCGCCGCCTACGAGGGTGCCCGCGAGAAGATTGCCCGTTTCATCAACGCGCGTGACGCGCGCGAGTGCATTTTCGTGCGCAACACCACCGAGGCGCTCAATCTGGTCGCGCAGAGCTGGGGGCGGGCCAACCTCGGTCCCGGCGACACGGTCGTGCTGACGGTGCTGGAGCATCACAGCAACATCGTCCCCTGGCAGCTGATCGCCGCCGAGCGCGGCGCGACGCTGCGCTGGATCGACATCGATGACCAGGGTAGGCTGCGCCTGGACGACCTGGACCGCCACCTGGCGACCGAGAGGGTCAAGCTCGTCGGCGTCACCCACGTCGCCAACGCGCTCGGCACGATCAACTCGATCGCGGAGATTACGGCTCGAGCCCATGCGGCAGGAGCCCTCGTCCTCCTCGACGGCGCGCAGAGCGTGCCGCATATGCCGGTGGACGTGCAGGCGTTGGATGTCGACTTCCTCGCGTTCTCCGGTCACAAGATGCTCGGGCCGATGGGGATCGGCGTCCTCTGGGGTCGGCGCGCGCTGCTGGAGGCGATGCCGCCCTTCCTGGGCGGCGGCGACATGATCCGCACCGTCACGCTCGAGGACTCGACCTGGGCGGACCTGCCGGCCAAGTTCGAGGCGGGCACCCCCAGCGTTGCCGACGCTGTCGGCCTCGGCGCGGCCATCGACTACCTCGGGGACCTCGGCATGGACGCCGTGCGCGCGCATGAGCGTGAGCTGGTCGAGTACGCGCTGGAGCGCCTGCCCGGCGTGCCCGACCTGACCCTCTACGGTCCTGAAGGCGAGGATCGCGGCGGCGTGATCAGCTTCACCCTGGCCGACGTGCATCCGCACGACATCGCTAGCATCCTCGACACCGAGGGCGTCGCGGTGCGCGCCGGGCACCACTGCGCCCAGCCGCTGATGCACCGCCTCGGAGTGGACGCGACCGCACGCGCCAGCTTCTACGTTTACAATACGACCGAGGACGTCGACCGGCTGGCCGACAGCCTGCTGGCCGTGCGCAGGATCTTTGGTCTCGGAGTGTGACGCGTGGCAGATATCTACCGTGAGAACATCCTCGACCACGCGCGGAACCCGCGCAACCAGGGCACGATCGAGGACGCCGACTTCACCTATGAGGACAACAACCCGCTGTGCGGCGATCGGGTGCGCATCGACGTGCGCGTCGAGGGCGGCAAGATCGCCGACATCAAGTTCAGCGGCCGCGGCTGCGCCATCAGCCAGGCCGCGACGTCGCTGTTGACCGAGATGGTGGTGGGCGAGGACCTGCAGCGGGTGCGAGAGATCACCGCGCAGGATATCCTGGACGAGCTCGGCGTGCCGATCAGCCCGGCGCGGGTCAAGTGCGCGCTGCTGGGGCTCAAGGTCCTCAAGTCCGGCGCCTACGGCATTACCGACTGGCCGAGTGGGGATCACCACGACGAGTAGGGCGACGCGCGCAACGCACCAAGGAGTAGGCCGGCATGGCAAGCTTTACCGCCGATGACGTCCGCGAGAACCTCAAGACCGTGTACGATCCCGAGATCGGGATCGACGTGATCAATCTCGGACTCGTCTACGAGGTGGACCTCGAGGACAAGCAAGACAAGACCGACGTCGTGGTGACCATGACGCTGACCTCGATGGGCTGCCCGCTCGGCCCGATTCTCATGCAGGAGATGAACCGCGCGCTCGCCGACCTGCCGGACGTCGGGGAGGTCGGTGTCAACCTGGTCTGGAGCCCGCCCTGGACGCCGGACATGATGTCCGAAGAGGCCAGGGACGAGCTCGGCATCTGGTAGCCGTGGACCACGCGAATCGCGCTCCGGGACCCGGCCGGCCGGCCGGGTCTTGCCGTTCCCGGCGCTGAGGGCCGCCCACAGCCCGCGCCCGCCAGGGGGGGCGGGGGCCGTGCGTTGCGTGACCTCCGGCGGCAGCCACCGGCAACACGACAGCAGAGCTGGGAGCAGCGGGATGCGGTTCGAGAACACGGTGACGATCGCGCGACCCATCGCGGACGTCTTCGCCTACATGACTGCAATCGAGAACCTGCCCACGTGGCAGGAGGCGATCTTGGCGGCTACGCCGACCTCGACCGGCGTGCAGGGGGTCGGCTCGACCTACACCGCCACCGCAAAAGCGTTGGGACGGCAGTTCGAGGGGGCCGGCGAGATCGTCGCCTGGGATCCGCCGCGCGCCTACACCCTGAAGTCCACCAGCGGCCCGCTCCTCCTCACCGTCACGATGACGCTGACCGAGGTCCCGGCGGGCACGCGCGTGGATGGGATCTCGGAAGGCGAGGCCCGGGGTGTCCTGCGGTTCGTGGGCGCGGGGCTCGAACCGGTGCTCCAGCGGCAAGCCCAGCAAGACCTGGAGCGGCTCAAGGCGGTGCTCGAGAGCCGCTCCGCCGGGTCGTCAACCGGCGCTTGAGTCGGACGGCGCCGGTCTCCATGCCGGCTCCCAAACCGCCCGGACGCGCTACAATGCCCGGGGCGCGCGTCCAACGGAGGGAGGGGAGCAATGGCAGACCTCGATGCGGCCTACCGCTTCGTCGACGATCACGCCGACCGCATGGTCGGTGATCTCCAGCGGTTGATTCGGCAACCATCGATCTCTTCGGCACGCATCGGCGTCCGCGAGTGTGCCGAGCTCCTGGTCGAGATGATGGGCGACGTCGGCATCACCGCGCGGGTCATGGACACCGACGGGTTGCCGGTCGTCGTCGGCGAGGTCGCGGCCGACCGGCCCGGCGCGCCGACCCTCGTCATCTACACCCACTACGACGTGCAACCGGCCGACCCCGAGTCCGCCTGGGACTCGCCGCCGTTCGAGGCGCGCCGCGTCGGCGACCGCATCGTCGGCCGCGGCGCCACCGACGCCAAGGGCAACCTGATGGCCCACCTCAAGGCCGTCGAGGCGCTGCGGGCCGGGGGTGGCCTGCCGATCAACGTCAAGTTCCTCTTCGACGGCGAGGAGGAGAGCGGCAGTCCAAGCCTGCCGGCCTTCGTCGCCGCGCACCACGACCTGCTGGCCGCCGATGCCGCGCTGTCGTTCGACGGTGGCTTCGGCGCGGGCGACGTGCCGCGCATTAATCTCGGCTCGAGCGGGCTCCTCTTCGTCCAACTGCGCGCCCGCGGCGGGAGCAAGGACCTGCACTCGGCCCGCGCGCGGCTCGTCCCCAACCCGGCCTGGACGCTGGTCTGGGCGCTGAACTCGCTCAAGGGTCCCGACGGCCGCGTCCAGATCGACGGCTTCTACGACGCCGTGCGCCCGCCCACGCCGCTCGAGCGCCAGTTGCTGGAGCAGGCGGGCTGGGACGACGAGGCCCAGCAGCGAGACCTCGGCGTCGAGGAGTTCGTCGGCGGCGTCTCCGGCGTCGATGCGCTCCAGCAGCTCCTCTTCACGCCGACCTGCAATATCGCCGGGTTCGTCTCGGGCTATGTCGGCGAGGGCAACAAGACGCTGCTGCCCTCGACCGCGGCGGTGAACGTCGACTTCCGCCTGGTGTCCGACCAGGACCCGGCGGACCTGCTCGTCAAGCTCCGACGCCATCTCGAGACGCACGGCTTCGGGGACGTCGACGTGCGCGACCTGGGGAGCATCGAACCGTCCCGCACCGCCGCCGACTCACCCTTCGCCCAGGTCGTCGTGGAGGCCGCGCGCCGCGTCTACGACCGGGAGCCGTCGCTCCAGCCGACCGGAGACGCCTCGGGGAGGCAGGCTGTCTGGCTCGCCGGTCAGCTCGGCATCCCGGGCGCCGGCACCGCGGTCGGGCCGCCCGACTGGCGCGGCCACGCCGCCAACGAGTTCATGACGGTCGGGCACTACCTCAATGGGATCAAATACGCCGCGACGATCTGGACTCTCTTTGGTGAGACGTCGGCGCGGTGACGCCGGTGTAACGATAGCGCGGCCGCGGGCATGCGGCCGGCTTGGAAGGCAATCGAGCATGACGCGACCGATCGAGATCGAGGACCTGGCGCGCATCCGCTACGTAGGCGACCCACAGATCTCTCCCGACGGGCAGCGCGTGGCCTACGTGGTGACCGAGGTGGACCTCGAAGGCAAGCGGTACCGCTCCGCGATTTGGCTGGCGACGGTCGATGACGGCGAGCGTACGCGCTTCAGTGCCGGTGCTGCCAGGGACACCGCGCCGCGCTGGTCGCCGGACGGCCACCGGCTCGCCTTCCTGTCCGACCGCGACGGTACGGTCCAGCTCTACGCCATGCCGGCCGACGGCGGTGAGTCGGAGCGGCTGACCGACCTCAAGTACGGTGTCGCCGATCCCGTCTGGTCACCCGACGGCACCCAGCTGGCCTTCTCCAGCAAGATCGGGCCCGAGGGGATGGTGCTCCTGAGCGAGCAGTCCGAGGAGGATCGCAAGCGCGAGGCGGAGAAGAGCGACGTCAAGGTCATCCGGACGATCAAGTACAAGTTCGACGGCGAGGGCTTCCTCGGCGACCTGCACCGCCACCTGTTCGTCGTCGCGATGGCCGGCGGACGCCCGCGCCAGCTGACCGAGGGCGACTGGGATGACTCCCAACCGGCGTGGTCGGCCGACGACAGCGAGATCGCCTTCGTCTCGAACCGCACCCCGGATCGTGAGCTGAACAGCCTGGCCGACATCTGGGTCGCGCCGCTCGACGGCGCGGAGCCGCGCCGGGTCACCCACAGCGACGGCGCCTACGCTACCCCGGCCTACTCCCCGGACGGACAGCAGCTCGCCTTCACCGGCTTCCCGATCGCCCCGCCCCATGGCCCGACCACCCTCGCCGGTCTGTGGGTCGTCCCGACGGCCGGCGGCGAGGCGCGTAACCTGTCCGCCACGCTCGACCGCGAGGTCGGCAACACGCTCGCCAGCGACGCGCACTACATCGTCACCGTCCAGCGACCGCTCTGGAGCGCCGACGGCGCCAGCCTTACCGTGCCGATCAGCGACCGCGGTGACGTGCGCGTCGTGCGGGTCGGGCTCGACGGCGAGATCCAGACGGTGCTCTCCGGAGAGCGCGACATCGTCTCCGTCAGCCGTGCAACCGACGGCCGCCTCGCGTTCGCCGCCTGCAACGCCACGCAGCCGATCGAGGCCTTCGTGGCAGAGGCGGACGGCAGCGGCGAGCGCGAGTTGAGCACCGCCAACGCCGACTTGCTGCAGGAGGTCGAGATCCGGCCGGCCGAACACTTCACCTACACCGGTGAGCGCGGCCAGGAGCTCGACGGCTGGCTGATCAAGCCGCCGGGGTTCCGCCAGGGTGTGCGTTACCCGCTGCTGCTCGAGATCCACGGCGGCCCGCACGGCATGTACGGCAACACCTTCTTCCACGAGATGCAGATCCTGGCCGCCGCCGGCTATGTCGTCCTCTACACCAACCCACGCGGCAGCACCGGCCAGGGGCAGCAGTTCGTGTCTGCCGCCATGGGTGACTGGGGCGGGATCGACTACCGCGACATCATGGCCGGCGTCGACCACGTGCTCGGACTCGGCTTCATCGACGAGCAGCGGCTGGGGCTTACCGGCGGCTCTTACGGCGGCTACCTGACCAACTGGATCGTCGGCCAGACCAACCGCTTCAAGGCGGCCGTCACCGACCGCTGCACCTGCAACCGCTTCTCGCAGTTCGGGGCCAGCGACTTTGCCTGGTCGTCCGGACCGTGGGAGTTCGGCGGCACCCCATACGACAACCCGAGCGGCTACATGGAGCGCTCGCCCATCACCTACGTCAAGAACGTCACTGCGCCGATGCTGATCATTCACAGCGAGCAGGATCACCGCTGCCCGATCGAAGAGGGCGAGCAGTGGTTCGTCGCGCTGCGCCTGCTCGGCAAGGAGGCGGAGTTCGTCCGCTTCCCCAACGAGAGCCACGGCCTCTCCCGCGCGGGCCGCCCGGACCACCGGGTCGAGCGGCTCGAGCGCATGGCTGGCTGGTTCGCCGAGCACCTGTAGGACGATGGGTGCCCAGGCCCGCCGGGACCGCGGGGGCGATCCCGGTGGGCCGACGGTCCGACGCCCGCGTATCCCCCTGGGAGGAGACCCCATGCTCGCGCGCCTGGGCATCCGGCTGGCCCTCGCCCTGCTGGCCGTTGCCGTGCTGGGAGGGTGCAGCCGCTCCGGCGCGACGCCCATCCCCACCGAGAGCACCGGTCCCGTCGTCACGCCCATCACGGTCGTGATGACCGAGATGCTGTTCACGCCGTCCGCCTTCACGGTTCCGGTCGGCTCCAAAGTCGTCGTCACGCTGAAGAACCAGGGTGTGGTCCCGCACGACTTCACCATCGACAACGTCGGCGGCCAGCAGGTGCAGCAGGTCGTCCCAGCCGGCCAGACGACGACCGTGACCTTCCTCGCGCCCACCCAGCCGGGCCAGCTGACGTTCTACTGCTCCCAGCCCGGACATCGGCAGGCCGGCATGCAGGGCACCATTACTGTCCAGTAGGCCCGGCCCCGAACTTGCTGTTTCCGTCTCGTCGACCCGAACGCGACGAAAGGCGCTAAGATACGCGGAAAGCGGGAGACGACAGCGCGGTGCCGACCGCACCGTGGGGAGGCAGGATTCATGACTACCAGCTATGCAACCGTCCGCGACCTGCTCGACGATCTCAAGCCAGTGGCCGAGGTGCGCGACTCCCGGCTGTCCGTCGGTGACGAGCGCGGGTTGCGCGAACACCGGCTGGACCGCCTGGTTTACTCGGCGGTCTTCGGGGACGACGACGTGCGCGCGGCCAGCCGCTGGATCGTGTGGCAAGCCGGGCAGGCGCTGGGCGTCCTCCCCGCTTCGATCCACGACCTGTACATTGCCGGCGGGCACGGGGAGTGGAGCCATCGGACGACGCCGGCCATCAACGTCCGCGGCATGTCCTACGACACGGCGCGGGCGGCCGTCCGCGCGGCACTCAAGAACGACTGCAAGCAGTTCATCTTCGAGATCGCCCGCTCCGAGATCGGCTACACCGGCCAGCGTCCCGAGGAGTACGTGACCGTCATTCTCGCCGCCGCGCTGCGTGAGGGCTACCGCGGCCCCCTCTTCATCCAGGGCGACCACTTCCAGATCAATGCCAAGCGCTACGGCGAGAGCGCCGACAAGGAAACGACGGCCGTTCAGGACCTCACACTCGAGGCTCTGCGGGCCGGCTTCTACAATATCGATATCGACTCCTCGACGGTGGTCGACCTCTCGCGGCCCAGCGTCCCCGAGCAACAGGAGCGCAACTACACCATCTGCGCCGAGCTCACCGCCTTCATCCGCGAGCACCAGCCGCGCGGCGTCACCGTGTCGGTCGGCGGCGAGATCGGTGAGGTCGGCGGCAAGAACAGCACGGTCGACGAGCTCCGGGCCTTCATGGATGGGTACCAGCACACCCTGCACGGGCTGGGCGACGCGCTAACCGGGATCAGCAAGATCAGCGTTCAGACCGGCACCAGCCACGGCGGCGTCGTCCTGCCGGACGGCACGATCGCCGACGTCAAGGTCGACTTCGAGACGCTGGGGAAGCTCTCCGAGGTTGCGCGGCGCGACTACCACCTCGGCGGTGCGGTCCAGCACGGCGCCTCGACGCTACCGGAGGTCGCCTTCGACCGCTTCGCCCAGGCCAACGCGGTGGAGGTCCACCTGGCCACGGCGTTCCAGAACATGATCTACGACAGCCGGCTCTTCCCGACCGACCTGCGGGACCGCATCTACACCCACCTGGCCGAGCACCACGCGGACGAGCGCAAGCCCGGCATGACGGACGCGCAGTTCTACTACACTACCCGCAAGCGCGGGTTCGGGCCGTTCAAGCAGGCGATCTGGGACATGTCAGAGGACGTCCGGCAG
>Ga0307373_10006055_pt1 | contig 19437 bp, 14 predicted proteins | sample OX2MG_FD_202534 | JGI IMG/M metagenome (GOLD analysis project Ga0307373, IMG submission 202534) | Soil microbial communities from Risofladan, Vaasa, Finland - OX-2 | ecosystem: Environmental > Terrestrial > Soil > Coastal area > Acid sulfate soil | place: Finland: Risofladan, Vaasa | collected...
CGCGGTCGACCCCGTCGCGCCCGCGCAGGGTCCCTACCCATTCGAGTTGGCGTGCCGCGACCGGCACGAGCGCGCTGAGCTCGGCGGTGGTGGCGCCGCGCAGGATCTCAGCTGTCTGCCTTACCCGAGACAAGGTCGAGGGGTCCTCACCCAGCGGATCGCAGGTGAAGTCGTTGCACTTCAAGTAGAGGTTGACCGTGCCAGCCGAGCGCCGGCGGCGGTGCCACCAGGCTGATCCCGGAAAGATGACCACGTCGCCGGGACGGTCCTCGACCTCGACCCCCGGGGTGTCGCGCAAGACAACCTCGGGCAGCTCGTCCTGGGCGAGGCTGTCGCGCAATTCGGTGGTGAGAAAGGGGTTCACCCCGACATCGGTCGTCGGATAGAGCACGAGCGTTGATCCGGGAGGGACCTCAATCGACACTCCGATCGAGATCTGTGAGGCGAGACGATCCTTATGGGCCGCGGGCTCCGGGTCGGCGTCCGCGTCATACCACTTGATATGGCGCTCGGAAACGGTGAATCCCCTGCCGTCGAGCCCGCACATGCCCGTCACCAGGCGGCGCAACTCGCCGCTCAGGTCGACGTCGGCTGATGGCTCATAGAGATACTGGTTTTTCGCCCCACGAATGCCCTTGCCGCGCAGTGGCTCCCCTTCAGTCGGGCGCGACTCACCCCGGGCCAGACCCCGGCACTCGGCGCGCAGTCGTTCGAGAAACCCTTCATCCGCTCCGTTGCGGACGTGAACCCAGCCCTGCGCGACGAACTGGTCGCGGTAGACCGCAGGGTCGAAACGGAAGACATCCATCTCAGGCCTCCATTAGGGCGCCGATGCGCCGCTGCCGACGGGAAAAAAGATCTCCCTGGCGCCAGTGAAGCGGGCCAGGAAGTCCGGCGTGAGGCCGCCGGCCGCTGGGTCCCTGTCGCCGGGCGCGCCAGTGCCCGCCATCTGGGACCGAAAGGCTGCAAGAGCCTGTCGCTTGCGCTCGACAAAAGCCTGAGTGAGCACGGTCTCGGGACGTCCCGAACCTCTCGCGGTCCGGAGCAACGCGCCAGGTCGACGCCATTGATGGACTGGGTAGGCGAGCAACCGAGTCCCGGTACCCGCGAGGGCGCGACGGGCTGCCTTCCCAAGGGCCGCATGGTCACCGTGGGGATCGTGCACATCTGTGGTGAGGACCTCGTCGGGGCAAAAGCGCCGCACCAGGTCGGCGACAGCGTCGATGAGGTCCCCCTCCACCAGAGCCAACCCGGTGTCTGCAAAGCCGAGATGCACGACGGCACCGGACGGGAGTCCGAGCATGGCGGCCGCCTCCGCCAGTTCGGCTCGCCGGATCACGGCATTGACGGTCGGGTCCTGCTCTGGCGGCCACATTCCGCCGTCGGTCGCCACAGCCACGTGGACCGAGGAACCGGCCTCGAGACGTCGCATCATCGACACGGCGCATCCGAGCGTCTCGTCATCGGGATGAGGAGCGAGCACGAGACATGAGGCTTGGCCCACGCTGGCCGAAACGTCGGTGCTCACGGCGTAAAGAGCGCGGCCCACGACCGCCGCCAGAGGGGCCTTGGCCGGCTCTATCGCCACGTCAAAGGACCGTCGGGAGATCCACGACATCGACATGACTCTAGCTGGCGTTCAGCGTCGGGTTAGCAGAGCAGACCCGGGTCCGTCCCTTAGCCGCCAGAGGAAACAGCGCTGGCCACAGCTCTTGCGACCGTCTCGGTGGAGGGCGCCGGCGACGCCGAGGCGGCGTCCCGCACATCGGCGGGCATGGTTCGACCCGACCCCAGTACTGAGTCCACTGCGACCTCGACCCGTTCGGCAGCATCGACTGCGCCGACGTGACGCAACAGCAAGGCGCCACAGAGGATCATCGCCATCGGGTTGGCCCGGTGTTGATCGGCATGACGCGGCGCCGTGCCATGAGCCGCTTCGAACACTGCCAAAGGACCTCCATAATTCGCCCCCGGAGCCATGCCTACGCCTCCGGTCAGGGCCGCGGCCAGATCCGACAGGATGTCGCCGTAGAGGTTCAAGGTGACGAGGACGCCGAAGGCCTCAGGTCGGCGCACCAACTCGGCGCACATTGCGTCGATCTGGCGGTCGTCGCAGACCACATCGTTCTGCCCGGACATCGCTTCCCGCGCTGCCTCAAGGAAAAGCCCGTCGGTGGATCGCATGGCCGTGGCCTTGTGCACGACTGTGAGGCGCTTGTAGCCGTTGCGCCGCGCGTAGTCCAGCGCAAAGGTGATCAGCCGCCGACATGCCCCCTCGGACACCGGCTTGATACTGAGCGCAGATCCGGGTGCGACATCCCGACCCGTGCTCCGCATGGCTTCGATGATGGCGTCGGTATCCGGCGCTCCAGCCGCGAACTCGACCCCCGAATACAAATCCTCCGCCGTATTGCGGATCACAACGAGGTTGACGTCACGAAACGGGGACGGGACGCCGGCATGGCTCCGGCAGGGTCGCACCTGGACCGAGAGGTCGAGGGCCCGGCGAAGCGCGACGTTGGTCGAGCGCTCACCCGACGACCCGGCTGCAGTCGCAATCGGACCCTTCAAGGCCAGTGTGGTCTCGCGTATGGCCTGAAGCGCCGCTTCGGGCAGTGACGAGCCCGTGGCGGAAAGCGCCTTCGATCCGATCTCCTGGACGTCCCACTCGAACGGCAAACCGGTGGCTTCGAGCACTGATTGAGCTGCTCTGACCACGTCCGGCCCGATCCCGTCGCCGGGAATCACGACTACCCGCACGGTCGCGCTCTGAGGGCCACGCTCATGAACGTTACGCCCCTGCCGCGCCCCAGCGCGCCACCGGCACCGGCCCGGCAGCGGGGCATGGAACGCTGCAGGTGGGATACGGTTTCACCATGAATGCCAGCAACGACACCGGAGCCGACAAAAAGCCGAAGTCCGCCGAGATGCACCCAGGCCCTGGTTTTCGGATTCGGTCCGAGATCCAACGGCCGGAGCGGTCACTGATCGACGAGTTCGCATCTTTCGAGACCCCAGCGATCTCGGATCTGATGAACCGGCTTTCGACGATGCACTGGGAAATCCACAGGCTCACCGCACCGGGACGCCGACTTCTCGGTCCAGCCTGCACCGTCAAGGTCTTCCCCGGCGACAACCTCATGGTGCACAAGAGCCTCGATCTGGCTCGACCCGGCGATGTGGTTGTGGTCGACGCCGCCGCAGCCACGACCCATGCCGTCCTGGGAGACCTGGTGGCGACGAAGGCCCGTCACCGGGGCATCGCCGGGTTCGTCGTCGACGGGTTGGTACGCGACATCCCGGGAATCATCGCTCTCGGTGATATGCCCGTCTTCGCTCGCGGCGTCAGCCCGATCGGTCCTCTGCATCGCGGACCAGGAGAGGTCAACTTTCCGGTCTCCGTCGGGGGCATCGTCGTGCATCCGGGTGACCTCATCGTCGGAGACGACAACGGCGTGACCGTGGTGCCACGGGAGGCGTGTCGCTCGCTCCTCGAGCGGCTCCGGGCTCAGGTCGGCGCAGAAGCGGCCTACCTCGACGCCGTCCAAGCTGGACGCTTCTCAAACGACTGGGTCGACGACCTTCTTTCCGCGGGCGGCGTAACGACGGACGATGACACCCGAACTAGGTGAGCCGCCCTTCGGGCCCGATCCCGGCGGTCCTGCTCGGTGGAACCGGTACCGCCCTCGCTGTCACCCGGGCACTTGGTGTGGCTGGAGTACCCGTGACAATCCTCGGCGACGGTCGAAACGACATCGTGGCCCGACGATCGCGCTACTGCAGCCACTACGAGCACTTCCCTGTGCCCCATGACAGCCGCCCTCCACCTCCGGGTGAAGGTTGGCTCAAATGGCTGAAGCGATGCTCTCCGTCGGTCGTGCTCCCATGCGGCGACGACGGACTCGAGCTCGTGGCTCGGCACCGCGAAGAATTGGAATCGGTAGGACACCGGCCCATTGAGGCGAATGACGCCGTGCTGCTGGCGATGCTCGACAAAGTGGAAACATATCGATTGGCGGCTGCTCTCGGCATCGGCGTCCCGCGTACGGTGCAGGTCGACTCCCTCGAAAGCGCACGAGCGTCGGTCGAGGACGGCCTCGGGTACCCCTGTGCCGTGAAGCCGGTCCGCTCCGACCGTGTTCAGCGCGACCTCCCGGGGTTCGACGCGCCCAAGGGTGCGATGGTCTGGGACGACGCCTCACTTCGCCGCCACGTCGAGCCCATGGTGCAGATCGGGCTGCCGGTGCTCGTCACCGAGTTCATTCCCGGGTCCGACGACCGGTTCTGCTCCTACTACAGCTATCTCGATGATCAGGGCGCGCCCCTCTTCAACTTCACCAAACGCAAGCTCCGACAGTTTCCGCCCCGCTTCGGCGGAGGCACCTACCACGTCACCGCCTGGCAGCCTGACGTGGCGGAGCTCGGGTTGCGGTTCTTCCAAGGGGTCGGGTTGCGCGGGTTGGGAAACGTCGAATTCAAGCGCGACGAGCGGGACGGCCAACTCAAGCTCATTGAGTGCAATGCTCGCTTCACCTTGGCCACCTCTCAGGTGCGGCGGGCCGGGATCGACCTCGCCATGATCGCGTACGCGCGCCTGACCGGTCTGCCTCTGCCTCCGATGGACAGCTTTCGCGACGGAGTTCGCCTGTGGTATCCCGGGCTGGACCTTCGGGCCATGTTGCGATACCGGGCCGAAGGGGAACTGACGACCGCCCAGTGGGCGCGCACCTTGGCCCACCGCCAGCATCTCCCCGTGTTCGACGTGCGGGACCCTGTGCCTTTCCTCGCCGCCGTCCGCGCACACCTTCGCCGAATGCGACGCCCGGCCGGTTGAACCCGGCGAACCGTCGCCAGCTGTCTTCGACCGGGATTCAACGCTCCGATGCGATCGGTCCATAGGTCCTGGCGCGCCTCGCGCCGGGTCTAGCGGTTGACGACTCACGCCCGGCTAGGAACAGACCGCCTTCACACGACCGCGAAGGCGGTCCAGGCCCCGGGTACGTCTCGGCATCAGCGCTCGACCACGGCGGCTGCACCTGATGGGCGCCTTGTGGTGGACGGGTCCATTGACGATGCGATTGGCGGTGATGTCGCCTCGAAAGCTCTCGTGAGCACGGCCTCCGCCGCGGTATCATCCTGACCGTGGCGGCTCGGGACAAATGGCGTCCGCGAGAAGGACGGTGAGCGCCCCCCCTCGGCCGACTCGTCTTGTACGGGGTCTCGACGGGTTGGCGCGTTCGGGAAAGCCCGGCGGAGCCGTGGCCGCGCGAGTGGACCGTCTCAGGATTGCCGGCATCCGCTCGGGTCGTATGGGGTGGCGGGTGACCGGAAGCGTGAACGATCCGAAGCTCTATGAACGCCAGGCCGCACTGTACCGCCGAATCTGGGAAGAGGCGGCGAGCACCCTCGGTGCTCGCATCGAAGATCTGGGAGGCGAATTCTTCGCGATCCACCGTGACGGCGTCGAAACGATTGTGCGATTTCACCTCGTGATGATTGATCATCCGGCGACCATCGCCCTCGCCCTTGACAAACCAGTCGTCCACCGGCTCCTGCGCGGTAGCGACCTCCCGGTACCCGACTACCGCTTAGTGGATCTACGTTCACGCGGGGAGGCCATGTCCTTCCTTCTCGACGGAGGACCGTGTGTCGTCAAGCCGGCCAACGGCACCGGAGGCGGAAGCGGGGTTACATGCGGCGTCGAGTCGCCCGACGATCTCAGTCGCGCCTGGTTGGCGGCCGCACCCTTCGACGACCACATCCTGATTGAGCGGGCGATTTACGGCAAGGAGTACCGGATGCTCTTCCTCGACGGCGTGTTGCTCGATGTGATCTGTCGAGCCCGTCCCTCGGTCGAAGGGGACGGACGGTCCCAGGTCATCGGGCTGATCGGCGACGAATGTCGCCGCAGGCTCGATGCGGGACCCGACGAGGTCGCCCGACTTCTACACCTCGATCTCGACGCCGCCCTGGCCCTGCGCGCCGACGGGTGGTCCGCGCGCTCGGTGCCACCCTCTGGACAGCGTGTCGTCGTCAAGGGAACCGTGGGGGAGAATGCCCGCGCCGATAACACCACTGTCCGAGGACTTGCTCCTGCGATCGTGCGCTCCGCGGCTCGAGCGGTTGCGTTGACCCGGGTTCGGCTGGCCGGAGTCGACCTTGTCACCCCCGATCCGGATGCTCCCCTCGAAGATTCCGGCGGGGCCATACTCGAGGTAAACGGGACGCCCGGGCTGCATTATCACTACGAAGTGGCGGATCCGGAAAGGGCGACCAAGGTGGCCGTCCCGATCCTCGATCGGCTACTGAGCCGGGCTGACGAACCTCACGAACCTCACTCAAGTCGTTCGTCCTGAGGAGCGATCCAGTGCCCAGCGATGATCGTCCACACCGGGATCGGCCTTCAGTGACGGGTACTCCACAGAGCCGAAGCTCCCCTACCGTGTCGGTCTGCCTCCCTGCCTCGCGTGATTCCGATATCACCGAGATCGCACTGAGGAGTGTGTTGGCCCAGACGTTGACCGACTTTGAGGTGCTCATCGGAGACGAGACGGGGGACTTCGCACCGAAGGTCGCAGCCATGGGAGACGGGCGCGTCGTCTACCAGCACAACGAGCATCGCCTCGGGTTCAGCGGGAACCATGTGGCGCTGTTGGACCGCGCCCGCGGTAGGTATCTCGCCGTGCTCCATGACGACGACTGGTGGGAGCCCACCTACCTTGAATCAATGGTCGCCGCGTTCGAGTCCTCTCCCACGGTCGGGGTCGTCACCTGCGACATTCGTCGCGACGTCACAGGAACCCGGCGCGCTGCGGGAGCATGGTCGGTGCCCCTCCACCCCGGCCGAAACGATGACGTTCTCGACTTGTTGGTGCGGGAAGAATGGTTCCTTCTGCCGACGAGTTCGATGTGGCGTCGAGAGGTGTGGCACGGCGCCGCCCGAGAATGGCCGCGAGACCTGCATGCCTCGGATCTGCAACTGTATCTCTCAGCCGCAGAGGAGGGTTGGGCCTTCTACTACCTTCCGATGCTGCTCGCTCACTGGGTCCAGCATGGCGATCAAACGGCCCCTCACAGGGGCGGGGACTACGGACTGGCGGTAGCGGACGACACCCTCGAGTTCTGGGACCGCTGGCTGCGCGACCGCCCCGAGCACTACACCGTGATCAGCCGCAGGCAACGGGCGAACACCCAACTGCGCCGCGCTCGCGCCTTGCTGCTGCTCGGCAATCGAACGGCTGCCCGGGAGGCCTTGTCGAAAGCCCGACGGCTGGGTGGGGCCGGTGGACCCGGGTACATGAGACTCACCGTGGGCGTCCGACTCCCGATGCCTCTCCTCCGCACCGGGCTCGAGGCCAAGCGTTCGGCGATGCGCATCCTGGGCCTGCTCCACGGATGACTTCAGCTGCCGACGGCCACCGTCGGGAGAAGAGCGACTCGGGGGAGGCGGACGTCGGTCTCCGAGTTGCCATGTACTGCGAGACGGGCTTGGGCGGGGCCCTGGCCACAACCATGACCCTCCTCGCTGCTCTCAGGAGTGGCATACAGGTCACGGTGATCGGCTCGCAGATCGATGTGATCGACCGGCTGGCCGCCGTCCGGCCCGGCACTGTGACAGAAATCGTGCCACCCGTGCGTGACAAGCTTGATGCGCGTGCCATCTTCGGGCATGTGACGGCCGTGCACCGCCTGCGGCCCGATGTGCTCCATGTCAGCTGCAATAACCCGTGGACCTCTCCCTACGGTCTGCTGGCCGGCATCCTCACCCGGACACCCACGGTGGGGGTGGTTCATGGGCCTGCACCCGCCTGGCGGCGGCGGCAGCAATGGCTGGTGCGACGGCTGGCGCCCCACGTCTCCGCCTACGTGAGCGTCTCCTCAGCTTCGTCGCGGGCGACCGAGTCGGCCCTGGCCCTGCCGGCGGGCTCGGTGCGGACCATCTACAACGGCGTTCCCCTGCCAACCGAACTCGCTGCCCGGACGGAGCCGGCGGAACCGGTCATCGGAGCAGTGAGCCGCTTTTCACCGGAGAAGGGGATCGATGTACTTCTTGAGGCCTTCGCCCGCGTAAAGCGGGGGCGACTCGTCCTGATCGGCGAGGGAGATGAACGACCACGTCTCGAGGCCCTCACCGACACGCTCGGCTTGGCCGACCGAGTCTGGTTCGAAGGTTGGTGGACTGGGCCATGGACAGCGAAGTGGGCGTTCGACGTCCTCGTCGTGCCCTCGCGATCAGAAGGGTTCGGCCTGACGGTGGTCGAAGCGATGTTGGCCGGCATCCCGGTTGTGGCGACACAAGTCGGCGGGATCCCCGAACTCATCGAGCAGGAGAGGACCGGGCTTCTGGTCCCCCCGGACGACCCTGCCGCCCTGGCCGATGCCATCACGCGGGTGATCGAGCATCGGGGCCTGGCCCTTGAACGGGCCGCCGCGGCCCGAGCTGATGCACGCGAGCGGTTCTCCCCTGCCGCCATGGCTGCGAACTACGAAGCACTCTACGCAGAGGCGGCGAGACCCCGGTCGCATTGAACCGCCGGAGTTCATCCGACGATGTCCGTCCGGGTCCGTACATATGCACCAAGAGTGTCTTCCGTGACGATATCTGCAACCTGGTCGCGCGCGTCGCGCTGCAAAAGCTCGTGATCGATGCCAGGCAAAACTTCGAGACGCAAGAGACCGGAACGCTCCAGTCGGCGGCGAGTCCACCCCTCTCCCCCCCACAGGGCCCGGTTCTCTCGCTCGCCACTGACGAGGGTCGTGCGCACACCTGCTTCGACCAGCTTGCCGATCACGCGAGCCGGTGGCTGCTCGACGGCGACTCGATTGACGACCCATAGGACGGGATCGGGCATCCGCTCGAGCAGCACCCCCAGCTGGTCGTGGGCGGGCAAAGCCCGGACCCACCACTTCCGAGCCGCCGAAGCCTGCCGCCGCACGTCAATCTTCTCGGTGCGCGCAGAACGGCCCGAATTCAATTCGCTCGGTTTGTGGGGAATAACCGGGTTGATGCCACAAACACCCGCAGCACCGAGCATGAGCGCACCTTCAATCGCGTGATATCCACCTGAACAGAGGCCGACCAGAACCACGTTCGACGGATGCGCCGGCGATGCCGCCGCCGCAATGTCAAGGACATCTTCGAGCGCCTCTGGGGGGAACCACTGGTCCACAGGCTGCCCCGACCGGGCTGGGCTGTCCCCGAGGCCGCTCAGGTCGCAGCGCAGTGACCGCATGCCCTCCGCCGCCCATCGACGGGCGAGCACGACCCATTGCCGTGCCGGACCGGTGTGGTCGAAGGTCCCAGCGTTGAGGAACACCGCGGTCGGACCGGAAATGTCGTCATCAGCCAACGCTGGCGAGGACTCGGTGACAATCCCGAACAACCCGCGGGGTCCGAGCGAGAGGATTCGTTCGACGAGTGGTCGACCCGCGCGGTGCCCCACAACGGCCTCGTCGCGCCGCGGCACCGAAACCGCCATGGCGTCCCCGGCCAAGGTTTCCGCCAGCCACGTCACGACGGTCGTGAGGCTCGACAGAGGAACCTTTGCGGCGTCGGGCTTCACGTCGACCAGGTCCTCCTGGCCGTAGGCGAAACCCACTTCGGCGGGTCGAGCAGCTGCAAACCGTTCGAGAGCGCGCCGACCTTGGACCTCATGTTCCCTGCGCAAGACGAGCAGGCGCTCAGCCAACATGCCCTCGAGCGATTCGAGTTGGATCGTATCCAGCGCTGCAACCGTCTCCTTGCTGTAGACGATTCCGGGTGCCTCGACCGAGCCATCGTGGGCGTCGTCATCCTTCAGGCTGAAGGCGTGCAGGGCGCGCTGCGCGCGCAAATAGGCCCGACCCGACACACAGGGATCCCACAGAACAAGTCCTTGCACGGGTGCTGCGCCGAGTTCCTCGGCGGCCTCGCTCATCGCCACGGCCGCCAGCATGGCCCCCAGGCGCATGCCGACCACGGCCACCTGTGGAGCCCCCGTCCTGCGGACGAAGGCGATCGCCTCATGTATCCCCTGTATCCAAGCTTCCACCCGGCTGGGATCGTCATCGGACCCGACCGAATCCCCTGTTCCATCGTAGTCAAAGCGGAGCGTCAGGATCCCCGCTTCGGCGAGTTGGTCTGCCAGGACGGTGAAGGTCCGCCGCGCGCACACACCCTCGATGCTCAGCGGAAGACACAGGACCACCGCACCAGATGCACGACCGTCATCAGGCATGGTGGCGAATCCGAAGAGTGATCGATCAGGAGGTCCAAACCAGAGGGGAAGTCTCATGATCGGCCCGGTCGTAGGGGCACGATCACCTTCACCAGGTCTTCCCCGCTTCGTAGAGGTCCTCGATCAGTCGCGTCATCGCCGCCGGATCTGCCTTCCGTGCCACATGGTCCACCGCTGCGGCGGCAAGGGCGCCGGACAGCTCCTTGTCCTTCAGCAGCCGCTGCACCGCGTCGGCCATACCTTGCGCGGTCGCCGGTGCCAGCAGCCCGGTTCGTTCATGGTCGACCATGTCGACCGTCCCGCCCTGATCGGCCACGACGACGGGTACGCCGCCGGCCATTGCCTCCAGCACGGCCAGTGGCTGGTTGTCGACCGGGCAGGGGTGCACGAACACGTCCAGTGCCGAGACGAGCGACGCCGCGTCCGGTCGGAAGCCGGCAAGAAGAACATCACTCCCCTGCGCCATCGCCGTCAGCCGGTCTCGCTCGGGTCCGTCGCCAAACACGACCACCGTGACTCCCGGAAGAGAGCGGGCGAGCCCGACCACCAGATCGGCTCGTTTTTCCGGCTCGAGTCGCATCAGACAGCCGACCACGAGCGCGTCCGGGTCGAGTCCGAGCATGGATCGCGCGTCGGCCCGGGGGACGAGCGTGGTCTCGTCAATACCGTTCGGAATGACCACGCAACGGGGCGTCAGTTGCCCTGTCCGTGCCAGCTCCGCCTGAGCCCACGGGCCCGGTGCGATCTGCACGTCGACGCCACGCCGCAGAATCGCCCCAAGGCGATCCTGGCGGGCGTTCGATGCGGACGTGGGGAGATGACAGGTCACGACCACCCGAGGTACGCGCGCCAGAATGGCGCCGGCGAGTGGGTAACGACCAGAAAACGAGTGGGACTGCATCCCGTGGAAGACCTGCGGGTTGAGTTGCCGGAGGACGCCCAGGACGCGACCCCACGATCGCACGTCCCATTTCGACATCACTTCGGGAAGTGGGATGAACTCAATGCTGAGATCCTGCAACTCCGTTCGCAGCGCCGGGACGGCGCGGCCGAGGACCACCGGCTCGAAGTGGACCCGATCGAGGTGGTGCAACACCGTCAAGAGATGGCGCTCCACCCCGCCGAAGACGTCTCCCTCGACGCTGTAGACCACCCGCATAGGCGCGTCGGCTTGCGGCTCGCTGGCCGGCACGACACTCATCTTCGGGCCCCGGGTTCCGGGCCGCTTGGATCTGGCCCGCCGGAAGAGGACGTCGCGGTAGACCGCAATGGTGTCAGCCGCCGTGCGTCCGGAGCGCAGCTGCACCGGGGGCGGTATGGGATCGGATCCCAGTGCCTTCAACATGGCCGTGGACCACGCATCCGGCTGGAGCACGACGACCCTCCCGGCGCCGGTGCGCTCGACCTCCTCGGCCAGCGGCGGGGACCCCAGAACGGGAGTCGCCATGGCAAGGGCGCGGTGGAGCACGCCCGAATGGGATCCTCGGTCGTAGGGCATCACGACTACATCGGCGGCCGCGGCCCAGAAATCAACCTCTTCATCGGGAAGGAACCCTGGTCGCAGCTCCACACCCTCGAGGGTGCAGAGCCGGTCGAGCTCCTCTGAAGGGTGCGCCTCACCCACCAGCATGAGACGGGCCTCCGGCATGGCGCGAATGACACCAGGCCAGGCGGAGGCAAGCAGATCCAGACCCTTGTAGGGACGAAGAAATCCCAATACAAGCGCAATGGGCCCTTCCCCGAGCCCCAGGCGGGCCCTGGCCTCCGAACGCGGCACCGCCGCCGATCCGAGGTTGAGATCGACCGGCACCACATGCACCGGAACGGCGGGCGCATGGGCGGCCACGACCGCCCGGAACTGCTCGGAGTGCACAATGACCGCATCAGCCTGACGCCAGCGGCGTACTTCATCTGGATCCACCTCGGCCCGCCCGATCATCGACAGGGCATCGTGCACGGTCAGGACCACTCCGGCCCGACGCCGGATTCCCTGCAGGACCCAGTGGTCGATGCCCGGGACCACTTCCGCTTGGAAGTGGACCACGTCGGGCTGGGCCCGCGACACCGCTCGCCTGAGCGAAACCACAGCGGGCAGCAACTCGCGCAGGCGCAGCGCGTAGAGCCGGACACGCCCGAGAGCCTCCACATCCGGTCCCCACCGGCGAACCGCCAATTCCAGCCCCGAGTCGGCGGATCCGCGCGGTGCGGCGAGGAGCGTCATCACACCCTGCAGACGCAAAGCCTCGACGAGGCGCTCCGTGTAACGCGCTATGCCGCCTCGTTCGGAAGGGTCGACGATCAGAACGCGCAGTCCGTCAGACTGGGGCGTCACATTACGGATGGGGACCGAACCTCGACGCGAGTGCTGTCACGGTCGGCGTCGTGGTTGGACACGCCCAGGGGAGCCGGTCATCCCTGCCGAGCTCGCTCCGGTTGATCCTCTTCATGAGTCGGGCCCTCCGCGCGCACGCGGTCGACCCAATGCCTGAGCCCGCGGGACTCGCGGTGGTTCCCGTTCGTGCTGGGCTGGCTCTGGGGCCGTGCGTCGCTCTCGTCCAGGGTGACGCTGCGCCGCCGCACGCGGTTGAGCACAATGCCCACCACGTTCCCGCCTGATTCCCGGATTTCGGCCAGTCCCTGGTGGAGTACATCGAAGTTGGGCTTCCGTGCGTCGACAACCAGCACCACCGCGTCCGCCTTGGCCACGAGAATGGTCGTCTCGGCCACCCCCCTGATCGGCGGGCAGTCCAGTACAACCGCCCGATCTGACTCCCGGAGCGCACGTAGCAGCCGGGGAAGATCCGCGGCCGCAATATCAGCTGGGTGGCGGGTCGGGACCCCCGCCGGAATCACCTCCAGATACCGGTTCCCGGTCGAGCTGAGGAGCTCGGAGGGGCCGATGGCCGACGAAATGTCGCTCACCCCGGGCGAGAGCGCCACGTCGAAAATCGTCTGGAGTGTCGGCTCCCGCAGGGCAGCATCCACTGCGACCACGAATTGGCCAGGGGTGGCCAGCGCCCAGGCGGTGTGCGAGGCCACGCAGGACTTGCCCTCCTGCGGGTCAGACGACGTGAACGCGATCACGGGGTGGGTGTCCGGGAACATCAGGTACAGGCGGCTCCTGAGCTGTTGGAACGCCTCGAGCCCGCGTTCGTCACCCGCGAACCTGAACATGTCGGCCGGGTTCGCATCGGGATGCACCAGGGTCGGCACCTGCCCCAGGACGGGCAGGCCCAGGCGTTGCACGATCTCGTCCACCTTGGTCGAGCGTCGGATGGCCCCCGCCGCCAGCGCGGCGAAGACGGCCGCGATGAGTCCAAAGACGACCGCGGCGACGGCAACCGTGCCGCGGGGATTCGTCGGTGTGGTCGGAAGCTCGGCTGCTCCCAATTCGGACAGCGCGAGGTACGAGCCTGCGTCGCGGTTGGTCAATTTGATGACCTGGGCTGCCGTGGCATTGGCGTAGGCCTGGGCGGCCGCCGGGTCCGTGCTCGTCGCCGTGATGGTGACCGAGTTCGTCGTGGGGTCGGCCGTCGCCGCAATGGTGACCGGCGCGGCCTGATAGCGGGCCGGCAACTGGGCCCTGGCTTCCTGGTCGATCCTCGGGTTCTCCGCTTCGACGGTGATCTGCGGTATCTCAACCTGAATAGCGCTCACGTCCGCTTGCGGGTCCTGCGCGCCGGCCGGTGGCTGCGCCAGCAGGACGACGGACGTCGAGTAAGTCTTCGCCGGTAGGACGGCGTAGGCCCCGCCCAGAAAAAGGCACAAGAGGAAGGTGAGCAGCGCCACCACCCAGTTGGCACGTACCGTCTGCAGGAGCTGCTTTATCTCCATTCCGGTTCCTCTGTTCGAGTCTCCCAAGAATCCGCGCCGATCATCCGCTTCCTCTCCTCGAAGCGCCCTTCGAGCTCGGAGTGATTCGGCACATCAGTTCGGCGGCCGACCACCGTGGTCTGGTGTTTCACCAAGCCTACGACGCCATGAGCACGAGGAGGCATCATGGTAACCACGACAACCCTCCCCCGGGTACGGCGCTCACGGAGACTGAGCGACGGTTCGGGCTCCCTTGCCCCCGCCCCCGAGAGGTGCCCAGAGAGGTGACGCACGCCCGCAGCATGCCGAGGCTGACGCCGAAGAAGGTGGCATACCGGTACTCGTCGATCATCGGCTCGACAAACGCCGTCACGATGAGCCCGAACAGCACCGCCACGAGGGCGAGCGCCAAGGTGGCTGTCCGCGCGTCGGGATGTCGACGCCAGACGCGGAGACCGCCGGCGATGGAGTAGATGAATGCGATGGTGAAAAGCAGCAGTCCGACCAGGCCGAGCCGGAGCCACAGATCGAGCGCGATGTCGTGCGCATACGCCGTTTCTTGCAGCTGCTTGAAGCCGGCTTCGTAGTACTGGAACTCCACCCCGAGGCCGTACCCGATGATGACATGATGAGGAATCAGCTGCTCGGCCTGAGCGGCGAGGTTGAGGCGGTCCTGTGCCGACTGGGTCTTGCCCGTGCTGTGAAACAGGTTCTGGTACGTCGAAGCGAGGGGGATCCGCGCCGGCTGACGATCCACCGCAGCGGGCACGACCACCACCAGGATGGCCACGGCGACGACCGCGAGCGCGACCAGGAGCACCTGGCCCGAACGGACGGTGAGGCGTCGGGGCTGATGTCTCCAGTGCCCGATCGCGATGGCAGCGAGCACCACGAAGATCGCCAGCAACATGTTGATCAGGTCAGCACGCTGGTCGGCGCGCACCACAGCCACCAGTACCGGGACGAGAGCCAGGGCATGGAGCAGCCGGGGTGGACCCGACGCCAGCCGGGCGAGGTAGCACGTGCCCACGACGGCGAAGCAGATGGCGGCGGTCTCGTTTCCGACGGCACCGAAGCCTTGAAGCGGGAGCAAGGGCAGGTTGGTGGTGACGGAGATGTGCCCGATCGACATGAGGTCGACGAGTGACGCACAGACGACGCACAACGTGCCGAGTTTGTATAGATCGCCCCGGTCGAAGTACTTGCGCACCGGCACCCCAGCGGCCAGGGCATAGGCCCCGCCGATGTACAGGATGTCCTTCCCCTCGAAAAGGACCTGCGAGAACGGATTGTGGTTCAGCTTCCCCTCCACGATCCCGACCGCGAGCAGTGCCGCAAAGGTCAGCCAGAGCCCCGCCGGCAAGCCGATCCGCTTCGGGGCACCCCGGGCGACCAGGCGTGCGATCAACGCGAGGGTGATGTACACCTCGGGCAGGCGCAGCTGCGTCGAGCCGGAGCCCGGGTGGAACAACCCGCGAGGGATGACATCGGAATTGGCGTAGAGCGTGCCCTCCACGACGATCAGGCCGACGAGGATGAGCGGCACCAATTGCTCCTTCCCCTCGCGCTCCCAGCGGATGAAGAGCTTGACCACGGCGACCGCTCCCGCACCGAGGATGAGGATCGCGCTCAGGACGAGGAAGATCACCGCGGGCGGACCGCTTCCATGAGTGGCGCCAGCGCGACGTCCCAGGAGTGCCGGGCCTTCACCGCGTCGTGGCCGGCCCGCCCGAGCGCCGCGGCACCGGCCGGGTCGAGCAGGAGCTCCACAATGGCGTCGGCCAGGCCGGGGACCGTGTCCGCGACGACCACGCCCTGGCCCACCAGATCCTCCATGCCCTCGCAACCGAGAGACGTGGCGACGACGGGCCGTCCGACATCGAGCGCCTCCATGATCTTGAGACGGGTCCCTCCACCGGCCCGGAGCGGCGCCACGACGACGCGCGACCGGGCGAGGTACGGGGTGACCTCGGCCACCGTCCCGGTCACCTCGACGTCTCGGTCCTCGAGGGCGAGGACAGCGGGTGCGGGATCCTTGCCCACCAACAGAAGTTGGGCCCCGGGCACCCGCCCGCGCACGCGGGGCCAGATCTCGCGCCCGAGCCAGACTGCCGCATCGATGTTGGGTGCCCATCCCATGGTGGCCACGAACGCCACGGTGGGCCCGGGCGCCTCGGGGAGCACTGCGGACGGCTCACGTCCGTTCGGGCAGACCAGCACCGAGCGGAGGTCTTCGGGGCCGAGTCTCGCCCGCTCCTGCTCGCTGACCACCACGACGCGGTCGAACTGACCGAGAGTCCGCTGTTCCATCCGCCTGAGGGCGGCCGCCTCGGCGCGGAAAAGGAGGGCGGAGGGACCGCCGCGCGCCCGCGCATAGCTGTCGACCAGTGACGACTCCACGTTGTGGAGGTCGAGGACCGTCTGTCCCGCGGTGAGATCGAGCACGAGGGGCACCATCTGTTGATATTCGACCTGCAGGAGATCGATCCCCTTCTCGTCGGCAGCTCCTCGTACGGTCTTGACCATGGCGGGGCTCCAGAAACGTCCTGCTGTGACGCTACGTGTCGTGGCGACGCCTCGGGCCACCTGGCCGACGCTGATCCGCCAGGGGACGGAGCGGACATCAATGCCCAGGTCACGTAGCCCATCGGTGTCCGCACTCCCGTCGTCGTAAGCACAAAGGACCACCTCGCCCAGCTCCGCCAGCCTCCGGGCGATCGCCAGCGAACGCTGGTGCCCCCCGTTGTTGTCGGGCAGGGGAACGAACTTAGTCACCATGAGCGTCCTCACCGGGGCGCCCTCCGTCCTGCTTTACGTCCGGTCACCCCGCGGTAGACGCCCGCCAACACGTCCGCCCTGACCTCCAGGGTGTGATGTGCCACGACGTTCGCACGCGCCGCTGCCGCGAGCTCGTGCTGCAGGGCTGGTGCACCGAGGAGCCGGCTCAGTCCGGCCGCCAGCTCGTCGGGCCGCCCGGGAGCGACCAGCAGACCCGTCTCGCCGTCGGTGACGAATTCCGGGATCCCGCCGGCGTCCGTCCCGATGACCGGCACGCCAGAGGCCTGAGCCTCCAGAACGCTGAGCCCGAACGGCTCCGAAGCCGAAGCGTTCACCAGCACGTCAAGGGAGCGGAGCACCGTGGGCACATCGTCCACCGGGCCCACGAAACGGGCGCGCTCGCCGAGCAGGGCGGTCGCCTCGGCCCGCAGCGCAGCGTCATAGGTCCCGTCGTCGAGCGCCGGCGCGCCCACCACCGCCAGCCGGCTCCGGCCGGCGCTGCCGGCCAACATGGCCATCGCCTCGACCACGGTTGTGATGCCTTTCTCGGGATCGACGCGACCCACGACCCCCACGATCGGCTCATCTGGGCGGCCGCTCAGCCGGTCCCGCCATGAGGCGTCGGCCGCGCCGGGGTGAAAGCGCTCGGTGTCGACGCCTTGTGGGATGACCTGCACGCGCCCTCTCGACGACCCCACGGTGTCGGCAACCGCCCCGCTGATAGCAACGGTCGCGGCAGCAAGCCGCGTAGCGGCGTTCAGCACCGACCTGCCGAGGCCCGGGCGTACCAAATCGTGGAGCTCCAGGACGACCGGTCGCCTGGCCATCCGGCCGGCGACGGCGCAGTCCAGGTGCGACCACAAGCTGTTGGAGTGCACGACGTCCACGTTCCGGGCCAGCCGCGCCAGCCGGCGTGCGCTGCCGGCGGTGGTGGCCACCTCTTTCAAAAGGGCAGGCAGCCCAGGTCGGCAGTCCTGTGCCGTCCGCAGACCGAGGCGTTCGGGAGCGGCCAGCGCCACGTGCGGGAGGCCGAGGGCCGACCACGCCTCAGCGAACGGGCCCGGTGGAGAGGCCAGGGTCAGAGCAATCCCGCGCCGGACGAGGAGCGGTGCGAGGCCGAGGTAGCTCCGTTCGGCTCCCCATATCTGCGCGGACAACGAGACCACGAGGACCCGGAGCTCGCGAGAGGGATCGGCATCAGGTCGGGCCGCATGCCCGCTCATCGCTCCACAGTCGACCACATGGTCGACCGGTCGCCGCGCGCGTAGCGGACCATGCCCCCGAGCGCGACTCCCTGCAGGAACATCACCTGTCCCCCTGCCGCCGACGCCTTGAGCAGCAGCTCACCTGCACGTCCCGCCGCCGATGCATTCTCCGACACATCGCCTGTCGGCTTCTGCGTGACCAAACCCATGCAAGCACCTGCGTTGGCGAAGAGGAAGAGCCGGGCCAGCGTGCTCGAACGCACCTTGGCGACCGCCATCACCAGGAGTGCGGTGTGGGCAAGGGGGCCCACCGTGTACCGGACCAGACGATGGCCCCAGAGCTCCGCCGCCACGAGGCCGGCCGACGGATGCAGCTGGTAGCGGCGCCGGGACATGATGTGCAGCGCTCCGGACACACTCCGGGTCCTCCGCTCCCAAGAGGCCGACAGCGACTCAGCGGCGGGATCGATGGCCCGAGCCCTCGGCTCGTACGCCACGCGATAACCCTGCTCAATGATGTCGAGGGCGGTCCAGAAATCGTCGGTGGCGACGTCGGGCGGAATCGGGCGCCAGGCTGCTCTCCGGACCGCGGCGAACTCCCCGACGAGACCGATCGTGGTGCCGAGGCGGTCCTCTCGGCGTTTGAGCCATGACTCGAATCTCCAGTAGATGCTCTCGCCACCCCCGTCGTCCTCGACCTTCTCGCCGGCAACCGCTCCAACTTCAGGGTTGGCGAAATGCTCGACGGCAGCGGCGAGCGCTCCGGCGGCAATGCGGTTGTTGGCGTCAGTGAACACCACCACCGGCGTTGTGGCCTCAGCAAAGCCCCGGTTGAGCGCCTGGGACTTGCCGAGGCGATCGGGTCCGGTCAGCGCCCGCGCCCCCGCTCCCGTTGCCGCTTCCGCTGTCTCTGGGTCCCCATCGGCCACCACCAGGATGTCGAGTTCGCCCGGGTACCCGTTGGCCCTGATGTCTTCGATCTTGGCGGCGATGACGCCTGCCTCCCGATAAGCCGGGACCAGGACGGTCAGGTCAGGCGCCTCCCGGGGCTCCCCTGTCCCGGCTGGCACCGAGACCCGGCCACGGCCGCCCCTCGTTCGCCAGGCCAACCAAGCGGGATAGAGCACGTGGCCGGCCGTCGCTGCGGCGACCAGGACGGTCACCACGAGAGCGGTCCCCGTACGAGGCCGCCTCACCGCCGCACCTCCTCGGTCACCTCGGCCCCACGGAAATGCGTGGTGCCGGCCGGCGTGAACCCCGCCCGGCGAAGCGCGGCCTCGACCGACGCAGCCCCGGCCGGGTCCAAAGAGCGGTCGGCTGAGGCCGTGACGAACCAGATGCGTTGGTACTTCGACGCGGCCTGCTCGACGGCATCTGGAGGCAGCTGCACGTTGCTGTCGAAGTGCAACGGGTCGACACCCCAG
>Ga0307373_10006056_pt1 | contig 19436 bp, 15 predicted proteins | sample OX2MG_FD_202534 | JGI IMG/M metagenome (GOLD analysis project Ga0307373, IMG submission 202534) | Soil microbial communities from Risofladan, Vaasa, Finland - OX-2 | ecosystem: Environmental > Terrestrial > Soil > Coastal area > Acid sulfate soil | place: Finland: Risofladan, Vaasa | collected...
CGAGCCGTGCGCCGACCACGAGTTCGCGGCCTTCCGTCTGCGCTGGATGCATATCGGCGGCGCGGAGATTGCCGCCGACGCGGCGGGTGTGAGCGCCGTCCTCGAGCAGCTTTGCGGGCTCGCGTTTGCGCCGGCCTTCTGGGAGCGTGCGATTCTGCCCGCGCGGATTCGCGGCTATCGTCCGGAGATGCTCGATCTGGTTTGCCTTGGCGGGCAGATGCGATGGGCGGCGCAAGCGGATGACAGCCGAACGAGTCCCGGCCTGATTACGTTCATCGCGCGGCGTGGCGCGCTCGCGGGCTTTGCCGGATCCGGTGAGATCGACGACCCGCGCGAGCAGAGCGTTCTGGCGGCGCTGCGCGCGGGCGGCGCGCAGTACCTCGATCAGATTTCCGAACGCGCGAACCTTTCGGAGCGCGACACGCTCGCGGCGCTGTGGCGGCTGGCCGCGCGCGGCCGGGCGGGCAACGACAGCTTCGCGCCGCTCAGGATGCTCGCCGCCGAGCCGTCGGCCGCCGAGGCGATCGAGAGTATCGCGCCGCGCGGATTCACCCGTCATGACGCCGCGCTTCGCGCACGCCTGAAGTCAAGCGTCTCGGGCCGCTGGAGCGCGATAGAAGCGGCGCCTGCGGCCGCCGCCGACGCCGATCCGGCGCGGGAGTTCGCGATGCGTCTGCTGGCGCGCAATGGAATACTCTCGCGCGAGATGCTGGCGCTCGAGCCCGACGCGCTTGCGTGGCACGAGGTTTCATTCGCGCTGCGCCGGCTCGAGTACGGCGGCACGATTCGGCGCGGATGGTTTGTCCGCACGCTTTCCGCCGAGCAATACGCGCTGCCCGAAGCGGCCGATATGCTGCGCGCGGCGCGCGCGCTCAACGCGGCGCGCGAGAAGCCTATTGCGATCAGTGCGGCGGACCCGGCCAATCCTTATGGCTTGATGCTGCCGGGATGCGGTATCGCGCGCGACGCGGCGAACCTGATTGTGATCCGCGCGGGAAAGGCGATCCTGGGGCTCGCCAGCCGCGCGCTCGTTACAATTGGCGCGCTCGATGACGAAGCTTTCAGCGCCGCTGTTACCGCGCTGCTCGAAGCGCGGCCGAAGATCGTGCTCGATACGATCGACGGCGACCCGGCGCTCGCCTCGCCGCGCGTCGGGATGCTGGCCGCGATGCGCTTTCATTCCGACGGCCGCGCGCTGGTTTTCGACGGTCTGCCGGGTCCCGCGCCGGCGCGCGCTCCGCGCGCGGGGCGCGGTTGATCGGCGGGACGCGCGCGCTATTCTGGTCGCATACAAGTCAAATCGAGCGCGCGCTTCCCGGTATCGGGGCGCGCGCTGACGTTACCGTGAAAGGAAAGGAATAGAGGCTCATTCGATGGCGACCAACAGTTTCGGCGCGCGCGCTACGCTTAAATCCGGCGACAAGTCCTGGACGATCTACAAGCTCGAGGCGCTCGAGCGGCGCGGTCTGTCGCTCGCGAAAATTCCGTTCTCGATCAGGGTGATGCTCGAGAACGTTCTGCGCCGCGAAGACGGCGTCAACGTTACCGCCGATCAGGTCGAGACGCTCGCGAAGTGGGACGGCAAACCGTCGGCGCGCGAGATTTCGTTTCGGCCCGCGCGCGTGCTCTTGCAGGATTTCACCGGCGTGCCCGTGGTCGCCGACCTGGCGGTGATGCGCGACGCGATCAAGCGGCTCGGCGGCGATCCGGCGAAAATCAACCCGCTCCAGCCGGTCGATCTGGTGATCGATCATTCGGTGCAGGTCGATGCGTTCGGAACCGCCGACGCGTTCGCGATCAATGCGCGCCTCGAGTTCGAGCGCAATCGCGAACGCTACCTGTTCCTGCGCTGGGGCCAGGGCGCCTTCGACGACTTTCGCGTCGTTCCGCCCGACACCGGAATCGTCCATCAGGTGAACCTCGAATACCTGGCGCCGGTGGTGTTCGGCGCGCGCGACGGATCCGCTTATCCCGACACCGTGCTCGGCACCGACTCGCATACCACGATGATCAACGGACTCGGCGTGGTCGGATGGGGCGTTGGCGGAATCGAGGCGGAAGCGGCGATGCTCGGGCGGTCGATCCCGATGCTGATTCCCGAGGTCATCGGTTTTCGTCTGCACGGCAGCATGCGCCCCGGCGCGACCGCGACCGACCTGGTGCTGACCGTCACGCAGATGCTGCGCAAGAAAGGCGTGGTCGGAAAATTCGTCGAGTATTTTGGTCCGGGGGTGGGCTCGCTGCCGGTCGCCGATCGCGCGACGCTGGGCAACATGTCGCCCGAGTACGGCGCGACGATCGGATTTTTTCCGGTCGATGACCAGACGCTCGCCTACCTGCGAATGAGCGGCCGCACCGAGGAGCAGATCAAGCTGGTCGAGGCTTACTGCAAGGAGCAGGGGCTGTTCCGGACCGAGGCGACGCCGGAGCCGCACTTCTCCGACGTGCTCGATCTCGATCTCGCCTCGGTCGAGCCGAGCCTGGCGGGTCCGCGCCGGCCGCAGGATCGCGTGCCGCTGCATGAGTCGAAGGTCACGTTCCGGCGCGACGTCGCCAAGGAACTGGCGCATCACGTCACCGCCGATCCGAAACTGGTCGAGCGCTGGATATCCGAGGGCGGAAATCCGGGGCTCGCGCCGCACCAACGCGTGGCCGCCGCCGATCTGGGCCATCTGGCGCACGGGGTCGAGACGGCTCGCGGCGCCGAGAAGTTTTCGCTGACGCATGGCTCGGTGATTATCGCGGCGATTACGAGCTGCACGAACACCTCGAATCCGTCGGTGATGATCGCGGCCGGGTTGCTCGCCAAGAAAGCTGTCGAGCGCGGACTCGCGGTGCGCCCGTGGGTGAAGACCAGCCTCGCGCCGGGCTCCAAGGTGGTCACGCGATATCTCGAGCGGGCCGGTCTGCTCGAGCCGCTGCAGAAGCTCAAGTTCAACCTGGTCGGCTACGGATGCACGACCTGTATCGGCAACAGCGGACCGATCGAAGAGGATATCGCCGGCGCGATCAAGCAAGGCAACCTGGTCGCCGCGGCGGTGCTGAGCGGAAACCGCAACTTCGAGGGGCGGATCAATCCGTCGGTGCGCTTCAATTATCTGGCCTCGCCGCCGCTGGTGGTTGCCTACGCGATTGCGGGAACGATGAACATCGATCTGAACCACGAACCGCTCGGCGCCGATCCGCAGGGGCATCCGGTCTATCTGCGCGATATCTGGCCGTCGGCTGAGGAAGTTGCGCGCACGGTGAAAAGCTCGCTCGACTCCGCGATGTTCCGCGGCGAGTACGCGCAGGTTTTCGAGGGCGACGAGCGATGGCGCAGCCTGGCGCTTCCCAAGGGCAATCTCTTCCAGTGGCAGAAGGATTCCGAGTACGTAAAGGCGCCGCCGTTCTTTGACGGGGTTGGCGCCGAGCCGGGCAAGTTTGCGGATATCACCGGAGCGCGCGCGCTGGCGGTTTTGGGCGACAGCGTTACGACCGATCACATTTCGCCGGCGGGATCGATCGCGGCCGACGGACCGGCGGGAAAATATCTGATCGCGCACGGCGTCAAGCACGCCGATTTCAACTCATACGGCGCGCGCCGCGGAAATCATGAAGTGATGGTGCGCGGGACGTTTGCCAATATCCGGCTGCGCAATCAGATGGTCCCCGGCGTCGAGGGCGGCTACACGACGCATCTGCCCGACGCCGAGCAGATGACGATCTTCGACGCCGCGGAGCGTTACCGCAAAGAGGGAGTCGCGTTGATCGTAATCGCGGGCAAGGAGTACGGCACCGGCTCTTCGCGCGATTGGGCCGCCAAGGGAACGCTGCTGCTGGGCGTCAAGGCGGTTATCGCGGAAAGCATCGAACGGATTCATCGCAGCAATCTGGTTGGGATGGGCGTGCTGGCGCTCGAATTTCTGCCCGGGCAGAACCGCGAATCGCTCGGCCTGACCGGACGCGAGGTTTACTCGATCAGCGGAATCAGCGGCGGGCTCAAGCAGCGCAAGCGGCTGACCGTGCGCGCGGAGGAAGCGGGCAAGACAACGGAGTTCGAGGTCGTCGCGCGCGTCGATACGCCCGAAGAGATCGAGTACATCCGGCACGGCGGAATTCTGCCCTTCGTGTTGCGCGAGCTGCTGCGCGCCTGAGCGCGCGCCACGGTATCGCGGCGCCGCTCAATTCGGCGGCGACCGCGATTCTCACCGCGATCAACTCGGCGATCGCGTAGGCTCAGTTCTTCGGCGCAGGTTTGGGCGCCTGCGCGGCGGGCGCGGCCGCGGCGGCAGCGGCGCGGAACGCCGGATTATTGCGATCGATGCAGAGGAAGTAACTGGGCTTCTCTTTCAGGTCGCCGCGGCAGGCCGCTTCGTTGCGGTAGGTGGCGAACAAAATCCATTTCGTGATCGGCTTGGTAAGATCGACTTCATAGCTGCCATCGGCGCTTTTCACCGGCGGCATTTTCGGCGGCGGCATGATCATCAACCAGGTCAGCGCGAGCACAGCGGCTATCGAGCACTTATTCATGAGCAAATTTGCTAGCAGATTTGGGTCATGCAACGCGAGAGGGTGGTTTCGTCAGGCCGTTTGCGCGGCCATGTCCAGACGCACGCGCTCGCCGCTCTTGCGCTCGGCGTAGCGCGACAGCAGCCGCACCACGGCGGGCGTGACTTCGGACATCGCCTCGGGCCTGTAGCCTTCGGTTTCAGGACCGCGCGCCCGCATCATCCCCATCATCGAAAGCCGCAGCATCGCGGCCACCGCCTGGCAGTAGCGGAAGCGCTCGAAGTCGAGCCGGTTCATCGCGTGATAGAGCGGCACGTACAGCGATGCGAACGACAAGCGCAGCGAGTTGCCGACTATGTTGTCGCGCATCCATCGCGGATGCTCCAGTGCCGACGAGGACAGGATCGCCGCGGTCATCGCGGCGTCCAGATGGCGGTCGCCGACGTCGGTGTTGACCCAATCGATCACGCCGGAGAGCCGGGTTCCGCGCACCACGACGTTTCGCGGATGATAATCCATATGCAGCAGCGAGGGATCGGCGACGCGGTACGCGCCGGCGCGCGCGGCGAGCCGTCCGAGCGCGTCGCGCAGACCGGGCAGGGGGCCGTTATCGACTCGATTGGCGATAATCGCCAGCGCCCGATCCAGTAGCGGAGTGCCCGGCGCGGTGAGCCCGGTTTCGTAGGCGCGCGGAATATCGCGCAGCCCGGAAGATTGCGGGTCGAGCCGATGCAGCCTGACCTGCGCGCGCACGAAACTGAAAAATCCGAGCGAGAAAGTTTTGAACGCTTCGGGAAAGCTGCGGGTCGTGAACAGCGGTCCGCCGTCAAGCCGCTGCATCACCAGAAACGGCGCTCCGAGCGCGGTGTGATCGAGCTCAAAGAGGTAGGGATGCGGGACGGGAAAGCCCGCCGCCGAAAGCCTATCGATCGTCACATTTTCGCGCGTGCCTTTCTGGTCGGCCTGCGCGCCCTGGTAAAAGCGCAACACCAGCGGCGACCCGACGGGAACAGCGCGAAACCGCGGCGACAAGCGATCGAGCGCGAACTCGAATACTGTCGTTTCCCATCCGCTGGCCAGAACGCGCAGGCTCGCCAGTGGAGCGTCCAGGTACGCGGACAGGCGGAGGCTGATGTCGTGCGGATCGATCATTGATACGAAGCGCGGGCGAGCGTCGCATCGTGCGCGCCGCGGCCCTCGAAGGCTAATACATCGGCGGCGTTGGAGGCAATTGCACCTGACACGCGTGTCAGGCGGGAGCGCGGCTACTTTTCGCGATGAAACAGGCCGTGCAGGAACTGGTGATGCTGCCCCGCGGAGGGCGGTTGGCTTTGCGGCTCGGGCGCAGGCATCGGCTGCTCCTTGAGCGACTCATTGGGCAGCGTGAGGCCGTTGCGCTCGAAGTGCCGCTGCACCATCGAGGACAGCAGCGAGCCGTGCGTGTTGCCGATATTGATCGCGACCTCGACCGAGAGGCCAAGGCGCAGCGGTTTGTCGGCGGGAATCTCCTGATCGAAAACGATCTTGACCGGCACGCGCTGCACGACTTTGACCCAGTTGCCGGTGGCATTTTCGGGCGGCAGCAGCGAGAACGCGGCGCCGGTGCCCATGCTGATCGAGTCAACGTGGCCGCGATAGACGTAGCCCGGGTAGATATCGGCTTCGACGGTCGCCTGCTGGCCGACGCGGACATCGGTTAGCTGCGTCTCCTTGAAATTCGCGGTGACGTACAGATGCTTTAGCGGCACGATCGCCAGAAGCGGCTCGCCGACCTGGACCCGATGGCCGATATGGACGGTTTTGTGGGTCACGATTCCCGGGAACGGCGCGTAAATTTTCGTGTAGCCAAGGTCGAGCTTGGCGGCTTCCAGAGCGGCTTCGGCTTGCTTGACGATCGGACGGTCGTAGCGCGAGTGATCGCTGCGGTCCACTTCCTCGCCGAGCGCGGCCTTGGATTGGGTGAGCTGATGGTCGGCCAGGGCGGAGTTGGCGGTTGCGACGCGCAGCGCGGTTTGCGCCAAGTCGTAATATTCGGCCGATACGATGCCCTGCGCCTTGAGCGCCTTGGCGCGCTCCCAGTCGATATTCGCCTGGTTGAGCTGGCTTGCGGCCAGGCGCACGCCCGACCTGGCCGAATCGACGCCCGCATACATTTCGTCCACCGCCTGATGCGCGCGGGCAAGCTGCGCGCGCGCCTGATCGACGCGGACCTGGTAATCGCGCGGGTCCAGGGTAAGCAGCAACTCACCCTCGGTAACCGTCCAGTTGTCTTCAACAAAAAGATTGGTCACGGTTCCCGAGACGCGCGAGGAAACCAGCGCGACGGTGCCATCGACGTAGGCGTCGTCGGTCGATACGTGGCTCTCGAAATAACGATAGTAGTGGAGCGCGGGGAGGATCGCCGCGATAATCGCAACGATCACAATCACCAGCAAAACGCGGCGCAATAGAGACGATCTCATACAGATTCGGAAGCTTGAAAAAAGATCCGGGTCAGCGGCGGCCTACCGTCCGTTTTGGAACATTGACCGGCTAAGTATTCCGAAAAAGCCGTGCTGTCAATTGGATTTCGATATACGCGCGCGCCGCGCCGGGTCAGTCGAGCGGGTGCGGGCGCAAAGTCTAGCGTCGTCATGGCTGCCGAATAATCACGTTGGGAAATCCCTGCGCGGTCGCGACCACCAGTCCGTTGAAGGTCATGTTGATCGCGAACGGCCCGAAGCTTTGAATCTGGGTGAAGTTTCCGTCGATCTTCCCGTTCGGCGTGTCGAACAGAAACAGCGCGGGCACGCGCTGGTTGACCGCGAAGCCGACCTGGGAATCTTCGATCAATCCCTGGAACCTCTCGCCAAACGGTCCATACACGAAGATTCGCAAGTCAGGACTCGCCTGCGGCGCGATTTGCACCAGCGGCGTTCCGGTCTGGATCGCGACCGTCCCGTACGGTGCGCTGGTCGAGGACGCCGCAAGCACATTGAAGCCGCTGGTGATTTGCAGGCTCAAGAGATTGTTGTCGTTCGAGAGCTTGGTGGCAATCAGCCGTGCGGGGGTCAAGCCGTTGACGCTGATGTTGTTGATGATCGTGACATTGAGCGGGACGTTGCCGTGGACCTGCCACGACGAGCGCGCGTTCGAGACCAGAAGGGTAAACGGCGTTCCAACAGTGCCCAGGACTTTGAAGATCGTCTCGGGCGAAGTCGGCGGCGTATTGCCGACGAAGCCGGCGAAGCCGACGTAATTGTTGTTGCACGCCGCAAGCGTGGTCAGCCACGCCAGCACGATTGCGAGCGCCGCCATCGGCCGGATTTTTGCGATGAGCCTGCGCGCGTTCATGTTCAAAACGGCTGCGCCGAGGTGTTTTGGCATACGCCCGGGCATCCCGCGATTGAATCTTTGCAGGTCGAAGGACACGGCGTCGGCGTGCTGGAAGGCGCCGGTGGCGGCGGCGGAATCACGGTGATTGTCTGCACCGCGGTCGGCGTGGGCAACTCGACGGGCGTGGCGCCTTCGTACCTGGTCAGCGTGTAGCTGTCGGGCGGAACGCAGAAGCTGTAGCCGTTGCCGATCGGAGGGTTTGGCGTTCCGCTGCCGGGATTGAGCAGTGAAACCGGCGCGGCCGAATAAAGCTGCACGTCGCCAGTGCTGTTGTAGTTCTTGGAAATCTCGACGAACGTGTTGATGTCGGGGTTGTTCAGGATTCCGGTGATACTGCCGTGGCCGACGCAATCCATCGTCTCGGCGCTCGGGAACAGGGTGTCACTGGGCGGAGTAATGGTCGTGCAATAGACAGTTGGCGCGGCGATATTGGCAGCGGTTATCACGGTGTGTCCGGGATACGGATCGCTCGCGCCCGCGTACAAGTCGATCGCTTGCGCGAAGAGGTCCAGGTTGGCAGCTCCCTGCTGGTTCGTAGGCGGCGCGCCAGATTGATCGGCTGGGACGTTGATCGTGAAGTTTCCGGTGCTGTTTCCCGGCCGGATGATTATCGGATTGGCCAGCGCGCTGACCAGGGTGTTGGTTCCGTGATTTTCGGCGAACACCTGGACCATGGTATAGGTCCCATTGGCGGGCGCCGCGGCAAGATTGACCGTCCCTGAAAGGTACGAAGTCGGCAGCGTATAACTGCACGCCGGCGGAGAAGTGCTGGCGGTGCAATTTCCGCCGGTCTTCTTGCTGGTGGCCAGAACGTTGCCGTCGAGGATCGTGTTATAACCCGGCGCCGATATTTCCATCGTGTAGGGCGCGATGGCGGTTCCGTTGACCGGGACATTGTCGAACGGCGCGGGCGCCAGCACGGTTCCGGGCAGCGGGTAGTCGCCGGCGTTGTCGGTATTCGCGGTGGCAACGCTGACGCAGTCGGTGGGCGTCGCCGAGCAAATCGCGGTGGAATTCGAGTCCGGCGGGATCAACAGTTGCACCGTCGCGCCGATCACCGGGCCGCCCGCGCATTGGTCGGTGATGGTGCCGGATATATTTCCCAGAGCGGCGCCGATCTTCGCGGGCGTGAAATCCTCGGTAGCTTGCGCGCCCGCAAACAGTCCCGTGACCCGGGTGGCTTCGTAGCTAACTTCGCCGCCCGAGACATAAAGATCGTATGACGCGCCGGCGCCGCTGCCGGGCGGCGGGGCCGGGACTGCGAGCTGGTAGCTGCTGTTGATCACGTTGGCGGTCGTGATGACGTTGTTGGTGCCGACCTGCTCGGCGCTCATCGTGAGCCGGTTTACGCGTTTGGCCTGTTTGCCGGATCCCGCTCCTTTGACGGTGCCCGAGATCGTCGCCTCGTAGCTTCCGGGAGTTACGGGCGCGATCGTTATCGTGCCGACGTAGGGCTGTCCTTGCACGGTCGGCAGCAGATTGATTTGAAAGCTCAGTTGCAGGGGCAGGGTTGTTACCCCGTTCTTCTGCACGACGACCGGGTTGCTGGCGATAAACGAAATCTGATTGCCCGGGTTCTGGAGCGAAAGCGGCGTTTGCGCGCATCCCTCGAGAGTCGTGCCGGTGACCGACGAGCATACCGGAACCACGTAGCCGGGGTTGGTCGTATCGAGCGAGAGTTCGACGGTGTGGTAGGTTTGGGTTCGGACTTTCGCGGTATTGAAAAGCTGGAGTTGGGTTCGTCCGGCCAGCAAATCGATCTGGAGGTCGCCGGGGCGTCCCGCGGCGCCAGCGCCGGTTCCCGAGGGAATCGGGATTGTCACCCATTTCGGATCGTTTTCGTTTGGCAGCTTGGTGCTGGTGCCTTTGGGCTTCGGATTGAGCCGGACCGCGACCACGTTAAGAAAAATATTCTGGAGATTAGGCGTGGGCGCCGAGGCCGGGAACTGCAGATTTGCCACAAAGCCGACCTGCACCAACCCGGTCTTGCTGCCGGCATTTGGATTGACGGTCTGACCTCGGGCGACGCCCGACATCGAACCCGCGAGGACCAGGCAAATGAGGAGAATCGGCGCGATCAACGCCACCAGAGCCAAACCGACACGTAGCTTCTTCACTCGATAACCGTATGCAAAGAGAATTGGTCGAAGATTTGGGATAACCTAACCTATCCGCGAAGGCAAGGAAACACAATTTGCGATCATGCCGCCGCGCGCGATTGCAGCCGGCTGCGCTATTGACTAGATGACGGCACGATCCGGAGAATCATTGCCGAGCATGAGACCGATTCAAAATCGCCAAATCGTCCGCGTCCTTGCCCTGTGCGCTTTCGTGTGGGCCGCAATGATCGCGCCCGACGCCTGCGCGACGCTGCAACTCTCGATCGGAAACCCGGGTCTCGAACACTTCGACACCGACGGCGGCGTGCAGATCGACTTTGGCCTGACCGACGCGAACGGGCAACCGGTCGGAAATCTGCGGCCCGACAACGTCAAAGTCTTCGAGGACGGCAAGCAGGCGAAGATCGTAGATTTCCGCGGCGTCGGCCAGGGCCGTCCGGTCGATATCGTCTTCGTGCTCGACGTTACCGAATCGATGCAGCCGTATATCGACGCGGTCAAGCAGAACATCATCAGCTTCGCCCAGGACTTGCAGGCCAACAGCCGCGACTACCGGCTCGGGCTGGTGACCTTCGAGGATTACGTGGTCTCGGAATATCCCGATTGTAACTGCGCATACCGCAACAAGATGACCTCGAACGTGCACGAGTTCACCGACTGGGTGAGCGGCCTGCACGCCGGCGGCGGCGGCGACATCCCTGAAGATCAGCTCGACGCACTGGCCTATGCGGCGTCGTTTCCGTTCCGCCCCGAAGCCGAGGGCATCATAATAGTCATCACCGATGCGCCGCCGCATCATGACGGCGACGGCTCCGAGAATACTCAGCACGATCAGGCTTTCTGGGATCATCACAAACGCGGCGAGCAGGTGACCAGCGAGACCGGGACGAAGGTCGCGGCGCTGCTCAAGAAGAACGGGCTCACCCTTTATGCGGTCGTGCCGCCGCCGTTCATCGCGCCCGAGTATCAGGAAATCGTCGATGCGACGCACGGCAAGTCCTACAACATCATCACCGAGGAAGGCCGTTTCGCGTCGCTGGTGCGCGAGATGGGCCATTCGATCGCGACCGAATACTCGTTGACCTATGAAACGCCGCGGCCGATCGAGGACGGCACCGACCGTTCCGTCGAGCTGCAAGTGACCTTCAACGGCGATAGCGCGACCGCGAACACCAGCTACCAGGTGCGCGGGATCGGCGGCGCCGCGATCAATGAGCCCGTAGGCGCAGGCGCCGGCGGCGGCGCGAACACGGAAGGTACGGGCTTGCTGCAGATGTCGTTCAAATGGTGGAACGGCGCGGTGCCGCTGCTCGCGATTCTCGGCTTGTTCGGGCTTTCGCGAGTTCGCTTCGGCGTATCCACTGAAGAGCTCAAGGCTATCGTCCAGGCGCAGTCGCATCCTGTCGCCGCCGCGCCCGCGCAGCGCACCGTAGCGCGCTCGGCAGGGCAACCGATGTCGCCGCGAACGGCGCCGCCTTCGCCGCCGACGGAGTCATCGGGTGGCGGCGGATCGAGCGGCGCCCGGCTGCAGACCATGAATGCCGCCGGACCGGTCGCGCCCGAATATGCGCTGCTCAAAGACGAGGTCACGCTCGGACGCGGCGAGGATAACGATATCGTGATCCCGCACGCCAGCATCTCGCGCACTCACGCGCGATTGCTCAAGCGTAACGGCGGATTCGAGCTGATGGATTTGAATTCCACCAACGGCACTTTTGTTGACGATCGCCAGGTCCACGGCTCCGCGTTCCTGAGCAGCGGAAGCCAGGTCCGTCTGGGCGATATCAGATTCGTCCTGCGCTACTGATCCGCTGACGTGTAAAGAAAACGGCGCGCTTCCGTCATCCGGATGCGCGCCGCTGCTATTTGTGTTCGGGTTTCCCGCCCGAACCTTCTTGTCTTAATGCCCGGCGTTCTTGAGCGCCTCGGGCGACAGCATCGAATTATCGACGACGCCCATATCGATATACCAGCATTCGCGTTCCGGCGCGGTTGGTCCGGGCATGTAGATGACCGAGCTGGCGTTCTGGGTTACGTCTTCGTCGGCGAGGCCGAGCTGGAACATCCGCTTGTACGGATAGATTGCGACCCGGGCGTCGGGCACCGGACGATCGCGGTAGGTGTTGAAGGTCGCCAGCGTCTTCCACAGCTTGCCGTCGCGATCGTACTGATCCGACGCGGTGATAAACCATCCTTCAGAATCGACGTAGAGAATTCGTTTCGGGATAATGACATTTGTGCTGTTCTTTGCGGTCGCCTCGATCACATAAAGATGGCGCATCTCCCAGTCCTCGGGGCAGATCGTATGACCGCCGTCGGTCGGGCAGGCGGCCTCGGGCGAGTACTTCGCATGCACGCACGCGAGCATCTCTTTTTCGCCGAGGAAGCGGTAATTGTAGTCCTCGATCTTCGCCGAAAATCCGAAATAGGAATCGGGATCGATCGTCGAGACATATGGCTGCGCGGCGCCGGAGGCCATCCCCGGAACCGCTGCGATAGCATCGGAGAGCACGGAAGCCTGTTCGCGGCGCAGCTTGCGCGAGCGCGGGTTGAAGACCCAGGTGTTGTCCTCAGTATTTGGATCGATGTGGCGAAAGCGCAGGAAGCCGAGCCCGCGCAGCATCGCCGGTTCCAGGAACGGATAAAATGCGAAGCGGTAGCGGATTCCGCTGGCTTGCGCGTCGGGGTCGGTCGGTATCGGAGGAACCTCTATACGACCCACATTGTTGTAAAAGGCGAAGTGGCCGACGGTGAAATATCCGGTCGGAGAGTTAGGCGAGGAGGTGGGCGTGAAGCTTGCGATTTCCGGATAACGCAGATCGGCGTCGTCGGTGTAGAGCGGACGAAAACTAAAGTTCCACATCACTTTTTGCGCGACCTGCGGATCGTTTGGATCGACCAGCGGAAACGGCAGGCCCGCGACATAGTTCTTGAGCGAGCCGTCGGGCCCCAGCGCCACCTGCGCGTGATATTTCTCCGTCGCGGTTTTGTAAGGCGGCGGCCAATCGGTGCCGGAGGTCGGCACGATATCGAGCCGCATCCCGCGCTGGACCAGGATGTAGTTGCCCGGGCTCAGCAGGTTCTGCACCTTGGCGGCATTGGCGGGCGTGATCACGTCGCCCGGCTTGACCTGCGCAATTGCGCAGATGGGCGTCAGGCATAGGGCCAAAAGAGCAAGCAGTGCAGGAACCGGCATTGATTTCGCGGGCATGGATCGTCTCCTCGAATGGGTGCGATACGCCACTGGAGCGGATGCGGGGAACACCTCCATGTTACCTCAGCCGGGGGACGGCGGAAATCGGCAATCGGAGATTCGCAGTTGATCGTCGCCGCGTCAGGACCCTAAGATTTGAGATGATTCGGGATCGTAACCTGAAGGGCTTCCGAGGACATAAGGACAGATTGACATGAAAGCTAGCTTATCGCGTCTGGCGCTTGCCGCCTTTGCTATCGTTGCCGCGCTCTGGCTCGTGGCCGTCTCTGCGCCTGCCGCGCGCGCGCAGATGACCGCGATGGGGATGCCGATTCCGACCACGATTGTTATCACCAAGCCGGCGCCCGGCCAGGTCTTCGGCGACCAGCAAGTTGTCACGATGGGTGTCGGCACCAAGAAGTACAAGTTCGTGCTCAACGACGGCTACGTGAACACGATGAACGATCGCGTGCGCTTTCCGGATATCTGGCAGTACGTGAAAATCCATCAACCCAACTTCGTCGTGCAGGGCGTCGATGCGGACACGTTCGAAAAGATCGAACCCGGGCAGCAGATGACGATCACCGGGATGTTCGCGCCGCTGGATCGCACCTTCGAGGTGCAGAACACGGAGCTCGGCAAGGGCGCGCTGAACCCGCACAAGGCCTATTGAGGGCGCGCCGCCGCGCCGAGCATCCGCTCCATCGCTAGTCCAAATGTCATTCTCGCGCGTGTCTGACGCGCGAGGAATCCCGGATTCTGGTTGGGTGCTCGATACGCGGGCCCAGGGATTCTTAGTGGCACAGGCTTTAGCCTGTGACCCCGCACCGGCTAAAGCCGGTGCCACCAAGCCACGCGCGCGGGAATGACATAAAAACATAAGAAGAAAGGCACCCCGCGTGGGACGCGAAAAAGGGAATGTTCAAATCGGCCGGTTACATAAAGCTCTCCGGCACATAAGTTGTACCCTCCGGCTACGTGATATACTTTGATTTATTCGGAGGCGTTTCACCATAAATGACGGCTGATCGATGAAAAAACTGACCGGCGCACAAATCGTTATCGAGACCCTTATCGCCGAAGGCGCGGACGTAATCTTCGGCTACCCCGGCGGCGCGATCCTTCCCACCTACGACGCGCTCCTCGACTCGAAAATCAAGCACGTCCTCGTTCGCCATGAGCAGGGCGCAACCCACATGGCCGAGGGCTTCGCGCGCGTCAGCGGCAAGCCGGGAGTCGTGCTGGTTACCTCGGGTCCGGGCGCTACCAACACCATCACCGGAATCGCCGACGCGTACATGGATTCGACTCCCATGGTCGTGATCACGGGGCAGGTCTCGACTTCGCTTATCGGTAACGACGCATTTCAGGAAGCCGATATCGTCGGAATCACGCGGCCCTGCACCAAGCACAATTATCTGATCAAAGACGTCAAGGACGTAGCGAGGATCATCAAGGAAGCCTTCTATATCGCGGGCAGCGGACGCCCCGGTCCCGTGGTTGTCGATCTACCGAAAGACGTGCAGACCGCGGAGCACACCTTCAAGCTTCCCGATAAGATCGAGCTGCGCGGCTACAAGCCGACGATCCGCGGTAATCCGCGCCAGATCGAGCGCGCCGTCGAGGCGATCGAAAACAGTTCGCGTCCGCTCTTCTATGTCGGCGGCGGCGTGCAATGGTCCGGCGCCGCGGCGGAGCTGCGCGAACTCTCGCGCGGCCTGGGAATTCCGGTGACCGAAACCCTGATGGCGCTCGGCTCGATGCCCGCGTCGGACTCGCTGCGCCTGGGGATGCTCGGGATGCACGGCTCGTACGGCACCAACACGGCGGTAACCAACACCGACTGCCTGATTGCGGTGGGGGCGCGTTTCGATGATCGCGTGACCGGTAGGCTTGCGGATTTCGCGCCGAAGGCCGAATCGATCATCCATATCGATATCGATCCGTCGTCGATCTCGAAGAACGTCAAGGTCGATATTCCGATCGTCGGCGATATCAAGTCGGTGCTGGTCGATATTCTGGCCGCCGTCAAGGGCCGCGAGAGTATCGCGAAAAAGCGCCTCGAATGGCAGAAATGGCATCAGCAGATTCTCCAGTGGAAACGCGACAAGCCGCTCTATGAAAACGGCAAGGACGGGCGCAAGGACGGCCTCATCTCGCCGATTCAGGTAATCGACGAGTTGTACGGAATCACCAAGGGCGACGTGATCGTCGCGACCGACGTCGGGCAGCATCAGATGTGGGCCGCGCAGATGTTCCCGTTCGAGAATCCGCGCTCGTGGCTGACCTCGGGCGGGCTGGGCACGATGGGCTACGGACTGCCGGCGGGTATCGGCGCCAAGTTCGCCGCGCCCGACAAGAAAGTCGTGGTCATCTCCGGCGACGGCTCGATCCAGATGAACATCCAGGAACTCGGCACCGCGGTGCAGTACGGCGTGGATATCAAGGTGATCATCCTGAACAACTATTTCCTCGGGATGGTTCGCCAGTGGCAGGAAAAATTCTACCAGGAGCGCTACTCGTACTCCGCGATGTCGGTGCCGAACTTCGTCAAGCTGGCCGACGCGTACGGAGCGCACGGCTTCCGCGTCGAGACGGCCAAAGATCTCCCCAAGACGATGAAGGAAGCATTCGCAACGCCGGGTCCCGTCCTGATCGACGTCGTAATCCCGAAGGACGAAGTCGTGATGCCGATGATCCCGCCCGGCGGCGCAATGTCGGAAATGCTGTTCGCATAGCGAAGGAGGGCGATCATGGGAAAGGTTAGCTCGCGGTTTTGGCTGTCCTATGATCTGGGTCTGCGGGGCGAATACGACGCCCTGTACACTTGGCTTGATCGGCGGGGTGCTCGCGAATGTGGTGACAGCTCGGCCACATTCAGCGGTGCCGAGTCGCGCGAGGAAGTTGCCAAATCATTGGCGAAAACGGTGGCCAAGGGAGCCCGCCTGTATCTGATCGGCAAAAAGAAAGACGGGCGGACGGTCGGGGGGTTTGTGATGGGCAAACGGAAGGCTGCGCCGTGGGCCGGTTTCGCTCAGACGACCGGCGACGGCGTGGAGGAGGAGTGAAATACCTGTGCGTCGACGCTTGCTACCTAATCGCTCTCTACGATCCGACTGACCAGCATCACACGGAAGCGGAGAGGTCGTTCAAGTCTCTGTTCGAGAGCAGCGCGAACCAGTTCGTGGTGGTTTGGCCAATCCTGTACGAAACGCTCAGTACGCGAATGGCAAGACACTCCGGGCGTGTTGATTCGATCAGGCGGGATTTCACGATATTCGCGGCGACCAATCGATTGCAGCGGTTAGACGATTCACCCTACCGCGATGGCTCTATGACGGAATTCTTTGACGAGACGGTGCGTAGCCCTTCTTCATATCGGGCGTTGAGCCTGGCGGATAGGGTAGTCCGGCGGGTGCTCGCGGACGTGAATGTCAAGACGGACGCGTTGGTTACATTCAATGTAGGGGACTTCGCCGATGTATGCGCGAAGCGGCGAATAGAGATACTTCCGCAATAGGTGACATGATGGCCGCGCGCGTACCGTATTTGAGTCGCGAGGATCTGTCCGAAGCCGACCGCGAGATTTACGACAACCTGGTTCGCGAGCGCGGCACTCCGGTCGGCAATATCTTTCGCACCTTGGCTAACACGCCGGGCCTGTTGCGCCGCTTCCTCGCGCTGGGCGGCGAGTTGCGCAATCGCACCGCGATCGATCCCAAGCTCCGCGAGCTGGCGATTCTGACCGTCGGCCGTATCACCGACGCGCAATACGAATTTACGCATCACTGGAACCTCGCGTTGCGCGCGGGCCTCACGCACGACAAGCTGAACGCGCTCGCCGAATGGGAGAAATCGGCGGCCTTCACCGACGAAGAGCGCTCGGTGATCCGTTACGCCACCGAGGCGACCGAGAAGATTCGCGTAACCGACGCGACGTGGACCGCCTGCACAAAATTCCTCGACACGCGCAAGATGATGGAGCTGGTCCAGAACGTCGCGTTCTACAACATGGTCGTCCGCATCCTCGAACCGTGCCGCGTCGAGCTCGAACCAGGCGTGAAGAAGAACTAGTTCGACTGCGGCGCGCCGTGCGATCGGCTATGCTCGCGCTTGATGGCGCGCAAGCACGATCGCGAATGGTTCGACGATGGGATCGCGCTGTTCAATGCGGGGCGGTTCTTCGAATGCCATGAGGCGTGGGAAGAAATCTGGAAGCACGCGCACGGCGAGGACAAGCGCTTCTATCAGGGCCTCATTCAGGCCGCCGTCGCGATCCTGCACGCGCAGCGGGGGAATCGCGAGGGCGCGGCGAAACTCTACGCGAAGGCATCCGAGAAACTCGACGGCTTTCCAGATTCGCACATGGGTTTGGCGATTGCAGGGTTCAGGCGCGCACTCGAAGCATTCTTCGCTATCGCACTGAGCGCGCCGCCTGATGCGCCGCTGCCCGCGTCGCCAACGCTCAGGCGAGTCGAGCGATCGCGCGCCCGCGGCTAATCGCGGGCAGGGACGCCCGCGCCACTGAAGAAACTCTCTGCGTGCATCTGAAAAGGCACAAGTGAAGATTCGGCCGTAGCGGCCGCCAATCGATTCAGTGGGGCGGGCGTCCCTGCCCGCCATTGCCGGCGCGCGAGTAGTTACTGCCAGCGGTCCGCGCCTTGACGAATTCTCACCAGGGTGTAGGGGCGGCCCTGCGTGGCCGCCCTCCAGACTTGAGGCCGATTCCCTAGAAAGGAATATCCTCGTCTTCCATCGGGGCGATGTCGTCGCCTGCATGCGAGGCACCCGCGCTTGCGGCGGGACCGCGCGCCTCCGCGGCTTCATCGCCAGCGCCACCGGGGCGTCCGCCAAGGAACTGCACCGTCTGCGCGACGATCTCTGTCACGTAGCGTTTGCCGCTGCCGTCTTTGGCTTCATAGTTGCGCGTCTGCAGGCGTCCTTCGATATAGACCTCGCGCCCCTTTTTCAGGTACTGGCCGCATAGCTCCGCCGTCTTTCCCCATACGACGATATTGTGCCATTCGGTGCGTTCCTGCTTGGAGCCGCCGCGGTCGGTAAAACGCTCGGAGGTTGCGACAGAAAAATTGCCGACCGCCTGCTGCGAGGCGGTATAACGGATCTCGGGATCCTTCCCGAGCCTGCCGATCAATATCACCTTGTTCACCGACATCGATGTCCACCTCCGCAAGCGAAACCTAACTCCCGCTGTGTTGGGACGCAAGCGAGCGCTCGATTGCCTGTGAACAGCCGCGCCGCGGACCGCCGCAATCCCCGCGCGATCGACCTTTCGGGCTGATTTTCAACCCTATATACTCAAATGCGGTGCAGTGGGACGGGTGGGATTAGGGTGATGGCGGAAAGCACTTCCACAGCCATTCCGGTCAGAATCGCGGCGCTCGGCGGGTTGGGCGAAATCGGCCTTAACCTGATGGTGATCGAGTGCGCGGGGCGCGGGGTGATTATCGATTGCGGCGTGATGTTCCCCGAGGAGCCTCTGCTCGGCGCCGGAGTCTATATCCCGGAGCTCGCCTGGCTCGAGTCGAGCCGCATCCAGTTCGACGGGATCATCCTGACCCACGCGCACGAGGATCATATCGGCGCGCTGCCGCATCTGCTGCGCCGGATCAAAGCTCCCGTCTATGGCAGCGGCGTCACGCTCGCGTTCGTGCGGCGCAGAATCGCCGAGGCCGGGTTCGCCTCCGAGGCCGACCTGCGCGCGATGTATCCGCGGCGCACGTTCGATCTCGGCCCGTTTAATATCGAGCCGATCCGCGTGACCCATTCGACACCCGACTCGATGGCGCTTGCGATTCGCACCCCGGCCGGCATCATCGTCCATACCGGCGATTTCAAGATCGACGAGACTCCGGTTGACGGCCAGCTATTCGATCGCGAGCGCTTTGCCGAGCTTGGGCGCGAGGGCGTGGCGCTGTTGCTCTCTGATTCGACCAACGTCGAGCGAACCGGGCGCACTGGCTCGGAGAGTTCGCTCAAGCCGGTCTTGCGCGAGATCGTCTCGCGCACGCGGCGGCGTTTTTTTCTGTCTTCATTCTCCTCGCATCTTCATCGCATCCGCCAGGTCGCCGAGGTCGCGCGCGAATTCGGCCGGCGCGTCGTTCCGCTCGGTCGCCGGATGGCCGAGAGTGTTCGCCTTGGCGCGGAAACCGGCCAGCTCGCGTTCGCACCCGGATTGTTTATCGAGCCGGGCGAGGCCGAGTTCCTCGAAGCGGGGCGCCTTGCCTACGTTGCCAGCG
>Ga0307373_10006057_pt1 | contig 19434 bp, 15 predicted proteins | sample OX2MG_FD_202534 | JGI IMG/M metagenome (GOLD analysis project Ga0307373, IMG submission 202534) | Soil microbial communities from Risofladan, Vaasa, Finland - OX-2 | ecosystem: Environmental > Terrestrial > Soil > Coastal area > Acid sulfate soil | place: Finland: Risofladan, Vaasa | collected...
GTCCTGCGCGCACAGGGTCATGAACCGCTCGACCCTGGCCGACGAGTGGTCGGGACCCTGACCCTCGTAGCCGTGCGGCAGCAGCAGCACGACGCCGGAGCGCTGACCCCACTTCTGCTCGCCGGAGGAGATGAACTCGTCGATGATCGTCTGCGCGCCGTTGACGAAGTCGCCGAACTGGGCCTCCCAGCAGACCAGGGCGTCCGGCCTGGCGACCGAGTAGCCGTACTCGAACCCGACGGCGGCGAACTCCGACAGCAGCGAGTCGTAGGCGTGGAACTTGGCGTTCCCGTTGTTCAGCTGCCGCAGCGGGGTGTACTCCTCGCCGGAGTGCCGGTCGACGAGCGTGGCGTGCCGCTGGCCGAACGTGCCGCGGCGGGTGTCCTGGCCGACGAGCCGCACCGCGTTGCCGTCGATCAGGGTCGCGCCGAGCGCGAGCAGCTCGCCGGTCGCCCAGTCGATCTCGTCCCGTTCCACCATGGCGGCACGGCGCGTGATCTGCGGGGCCAGCCGCGGATGCGGCGTGAACCCCTCGGGCAGGTTCAGCTGCGTGTCGATGATCCGCTTGACGGCCTCCGCGGTGATCGCGGTCGGCGAGCTGGCGTGCTCGATCGGGCTGGAGTGCTGCGGCGGCCTGGCGACCACCGAGCCTGGCTCCGCCGGCCGCGTGGTGGCCTCGCGGGTCTCGGTGAACGCGCGCTCGAGTTCCTGCTGGTAGTCGCGGAGGATCTGCTCGGCCTCGTCCAGGGTGATGTCGCCGCGCCCGATCAGGGACTCGGTGTAGAGCTTGCGGACCGACCGCTTGGCGTCGATCAGGTCGTACATCATCGGCTGGGTGAACGAGGGGTTGTCGGCCTCGTTGTGGCCGCGGCGTCGGTAGCAGACCATGTCGATGACGACGTCCTTGGCGAAGGCCTCCCGGTAGGCGAACGCCAGCCGGGCCACCCTGACCACGGCCTCGGGGTCGTCGCCGTTCACGTGGAAGATCGGTGCCTGGATCGTGCGGGCCACGTCTGTGGCGTAGACACTCGACCGGGAGGACTGCGGGTCGGTGGTGAAGCCGACCTGGTTGTTCACCACGACGTGCACAGTCCCGCCCGTGCGGTACCCGCGGAGCTGCGACAGCTCGAGTGTCTCGGCGACGACGCCCTGGCCGGCGAAGGCCGCATCGCCGTGGATCAGCACGGGCAGCACCGTGTAGCCGGGCGTGCCCATGTCGAGCACGTCCTGCTTGGCCCTGACCACGCCTTCGAGCACCGGGTCGACGGCCTCGAGGTGGCTCGGGTTGGCGACCAGGCTGACCGGGATCGTGGTGCCCTCAGCGGCCCTGTAGCTGCCCTCGGCGCCGAGGTGGTACTTCACGTCGCCTGAGCCGTGCGTGCTGCCCGGGTCGACGTAGCCCTCGAACTCGTTGAAGATCTGGCCGTAGGACTTGCCGATGATGTTCGCGAGGACGTTCAGCCGGCCGCGGTGCGCCATCCCGATCACGGCCTCGTGCAGCCCGACCTTGGCGGCCTCGTTGAGCACCGCGTCGAGCAGCGGGATCAGCGACTCGGCGCCTTCCAGCGAGAAGCGGCGCTGGCCGACGAACTTGGTCTGCAGGAACATCTCGAACGCCTCGGCGACGTTCAGCCGTGACAGTACCCGCATCTGCTCGTCGTGGTCGGGGTTGCGGTGCGGCCGCTCCACCCGGTCCTGCAGCCAGGAACGCTCCGCCGGGTTCTGGATGTGCATGTACTCCAGGCCGACGGTCCGGCAGTAAGCGTCCCGCAGGACACCGAGGATCTCGCGCAGCAGCATCCGCGGCTTGCCGCCGAAGCCGCCGGTGGCGAATTCGCGCTCGAGGTCCCACAGGGTCAGGTCGTGCTGGTTGATGTCCAGGTCGGGATGCTTGCGCTGGGTGTACTGGAGCGGGTCGGTATCGGCGAGCAGGTGCCCGCGGACCCGGTAGGCGTGAATTAGCTCGTGCACCCGGGCGGCCTTGCTGATGTCGTTCTCGTGGCCGGCCGGGATGTCACGCACCCAGCGCACCGGCTCGTACGGGATCCGCAGCGAGGCGAAGACCTGGTCGTAGAAGTCGTTCTCGCCGAGCAGCAGCCGGCTGATGATCCGCAGGAACTCACCCGACTGGGCGCCCTGGATGATCCGGTGATCGTAGGTCGAGGTGAGCGTGACCGTCTGGCTGACGGCAAGCCTGGCCAGCGTCTCGGCCGAGGCGCCCTGGTAGGCGGCCGGGTACTCCATGGCGCCGACGCCGACGATGCAGCCCTGGCCCGGCATCAGCCTCGGCACCGACTGCACGGTGCCGATCGTGCCCGGGTTGGTCAGGCTGATGGTGGTCCCGGCGAAATCCTCGACGGCGAGCTTGCCCGTCCTGGTCTTGCGGACGGCATCCTCGTAGGCCAGCCAGAACTGGCGGAAGTCCATCTGCCCGGCGGCCTTGATGTTGGGCACCAGCAGCTGGCGGGTGCCGTCAGGCTTCTGCACGTCGATCGCCAGGCCGAGGTTGACGTGCTCCGGCCTGACCAGCACCGGCTTGCCGTCGACCTCGGCATAGGAGTCGTTCAGCTCGGGGGCGACCTGGAGCGCCTTGACGACCGCGTAGCCGATCAGGTGGGTGAAGGAGACCTTGCCGCCGCGGCCGCGGGCGAGGTGGTTGTTGATCACGATCCGGTTGTCGATCAGCAGCTTGGCCGGAACGGCGCGCACCGACGTCGCTGTCGGGACGCTGAGGCTGGCCTCCATGTTGGCGACCGTGCGGGAGGCCGCGCCGCGCAGCCGGATTTCGGTGTGGTCGGCGTGGCCGGCTTGTGCTTGGCCGGCGTCGTGAGCTGGCGCGGCCTGGACGGCCGCGCCATTGCGCGCGGTCCCGGCGCCCTGGCCGTCCCCGGTTGGCTGGCCCCCGGCTGGCTGGCTCGGTGCCGCCGCGGAACGCCCGTCGCCTGGTGTGCCCGCGGCCGGCGGCGCGGATGGCGGGTGCGGCGTGCCCGGCCGGGCGGCGTCCGGCCGGGTCGCGGAGGTGGTGGCTGCCCGAGCGGGACCCGGCCGGTCGGCGGGCGCCGCAGTAGCTCCGGCCGACTGGGCGGCCTGGGCTGCGGGCCTCCTGGAATCGGCAGGCTCGGGCCGGTAGTCGGCGAAGAAGTTCCACCAGGCCCGGTCGACGGACCCAGGATCGGCCAGGTAGCGCTGATAGAGCTCGTCTACCAGCAGTTCGTTCGGGCCGAAATCGGTGCCCGGCGTCCGCGCGGTACCCCGCCGGGCGCGCTGCCTGCCCTCGGCGTCCTGCTCGCCGGCTGGCGGCTCGCTGCGCGGCGCCGGGTTCTGGCCAGCGTTCTCGCTGCGGTTCTGGCCTGGGTTCTGGCCTGACGATGCAGCAACATTCGCGGGCGCATGCGAGAACTCGGCAGACACGGCCGACATCGCCTCTTCCGGAACTTGACTGATCTGTACGACCCCTGCTGGCTAGGCTACCCGTAGCCGTTGACCAGACTGCGCCTTAGCCTAACCTGGCATCCGCGCTCGGCCATGCGGCTCGTTCCAGTTGATTTGCGGCCCAATAGGCACTATGCCATGTATGCCATGTTTGCTGCCTCCGTTTACGCTGCCGATCCATTCTGCCGACTGATAGTAATGCCGTTTGATCTGGCCCAGGTCGGTCGTCTCGCCGAACCCCGGATGCGTGTAGAGGTCCCGGGCGTACGCCCACAGGTGCCGGTAGTCACTGAGCCGGCGCAGGTTGCAGTTGAACATCTGGTAGTAGACGGCGTCGAACCGCGCGAGCGTGGGGTAGAGCCGGACGTCGGCCTCGGTTATCAGGTCGCCGAGCAGGAAACGGCGGCGGGCTAGGCGTTCGTCCAGCGCGTCGAGCGTCGTGAACACTGCCTCGACTGCCTGGTCGTAGCTGGCCTGCGTCGTCGCCAGGCCGGCCTTGTAGACCCCGGTGTTGACGGTGTGGAAGATGAGGGTCGCCAGTGACTCGATCTCGCGCCGCCGCGCCGCCGGGTACAGGTCGGGCGAGCCTGGACGGTGGAACGGACGGAACTCCGTCTCCAGCATGACGGTGATCTGCGCGACGTCGTTACTGACGATCCGGCGGGTCCGCAGGTCCCAGATCAGCGGAATGGTGCACGGACCCGAGTAACCCAGGTCGGTGGCCCGGTACAGGTCCGAGAGATACCGGGCGCCGGTGAGCGGATCGCCGTCGCCGGTGAACTTCCAGCCGCGCTCGCCGGCGACGGGGTCGGTCAGGGTGAGCCCGATGACCCGGTCGAGGCCGAGCAGCCGGCAGACGATCAGCGTCCGCTGTGACCACGGGCAGCCCAGCGATGCGTAGAGCTGATACCTCGCTGGCTCGGCCGGGAACTCGCTCGAACCGTCCCTGGTGATCCGGCCGCTGAACGTGCCCTGGCGCCGGATCAGGCCGCCGGTGATCGCGGGTAGGCTGCCAGTGCTTGGTGCCGAGTCGCTGGGGGCGTAAATGAATGAGCCACTGCCAGGTGGCGTCCTGCCAGGCGGCAGGCTAGCGGGCGCTGCGCTGCGCGGCGGGCTGGCTGGCGGCGTCCCCGGCGGTGGGCCGGCGGGTGGCATGATGGCGGGTGGCGTCCGGCCGGGCGGCGGGCTCGCGGGCCATCCGGGACCGCCGCGGCCTGGCGGCCGTCCGACGGGCGGCGGTTGCGAGGCTGGCCAGGGCGGACCGCCCGCGGCTGGTGGCGGTGGCACGCTCGCGGCCCATGGCGGCTCGCCTGCCGACGGCGGCCGGGACTCCTCCGCGGTGCGGGGCTGCTCGATCTCCCACGGCGGTCTGCTGGCCGGCCAAGCCGGATTCGACCCGGGCGAGGACGGCCGCCCGGACATCGCTGGCATCGGCGTCTCCTCACCCAGGTCGGGTACTAGGACGCATTATGTCCAACTAGATCACCGTCTGTGAGCGGATCTGGCAGCAAGGTCCGGAAGAGGCCGGCGAGCGGCGGCGGGCGGAGGTGAGCAGGTTGGCCAGTGTCGTGACCGGGCTGACCTCCGCGCTCGGCCATATGAACGGCTGGGTAGCCATCGGGCTGATCGCGGCACTTGTCTTCGGCGAGACGGCGATCTTCCTCGGCTTCGTCCTGCCCGGGGAGGCGGCCGTCGTCTTCGGCGGCGTGCTGGCCGGCCGCGGGCACCTCTCGCTGCCCGTCCTGATCGGCGTTGTGGTGATCACCGCTGTCGCCGGCCCGCTGGTCGGTTATGAAGTCGGCCGGCGAATGGGCGACCGGCTGTTCACCTCGAGGAAACTGAACCGCGTCGCCGGCCCGCTCGACCGGGCCCGCATCATGCTGCGTGACCGGGGCGGCCTGGCCGTCCTCGGTGGTCGTTTCGTCGCGGTGGTCCGGGCGCTGATGCCCACCGCCGCCGGGGCCGCGGCGATGCCCTACCGGGTCTTCGCGATCCACAACCTGGTGGGCGGAGTCGTCTGGGGCGTCGGATACAGCCTGCTCGGCTATCTGGCCGGGTCGGCTTACGGGGTCATCGAGCGCATGGTCGGGGCCGGCCTGGCCATTGTGGTCGCCGCCGTCATCGTTGCGGCCGCGGGCGCCTGGGCCTGGCGCCGCCACCGCAGGCTGGCTGGCACGCGGGCCGGGGACGCGGATACCGCGGGGCCGGCTGCCGCAGCCCCTCCGCCCGCCCCAGCAGAGTGAAGCACTGGCGTAGACGCCCCAGCCGGCTGCCCCGCTGTTCCGGCCCCAGTGACGCGCTGGCCTAGACGCCGACTGCCTGGTCCTTGCGGCCGATGATGTCCGGGCGCCGGTGCTTCAGGCTTGGCAGTACGGCTCTGACCCGGCTGGTCATCTCGGTATCCACCAGGCCGGCGGCGACCGCGGGAGCCGAGCCGAGATCGAGCCTGACCGCGCCCATCGGATCCACCAGCATGCTCCGGCCGACGCCGGTGGGAGCCGACGTGGCCGGCTCGTGCGGATCGGGCACCTGGCCTGCGGCTGCCACCCAGATGGTGTTCTCGATCGCGCGGGCCCGGACGAGGGTCACCCAGTGCTCCTCCTTGAACAGGCCGGAGGCCCAGGCCGACGGAATGACAATCAGGTCGGCGCCGCGCACAGCTAGCTCTCGTGCCAGCTCGGGGAAACGCACGTCGTAACAGGTGAGGAAGCCGACCTTGGTCCCGCCGATCTCGGCGATCACGATGTCGGACCCGGGGGCGACCGTCTCGGATTCTCGCTGGCCGAGCGCGTCGAAGAGATGGATCTTGCGGTAGGCGGCTACGAGCTGGCCGTTCGAGTCGAAGGCGACGGTCGTGTTGTATACCCGGTCGCCCGGCGCTGGCTCGAAGATACCGGCGGCCAGCGCTACGCCGCTGGCGCGGGCCGCGGCTGACAGCCCGCTGCAGAACGGGCCGTCGAGCGGCTCAGCGACCGCCCGGAGGTCGGCGGAGAATCGCGCCTGTGTTCCCTCCGGGAAGACAGCCAGGTCAGACCCCTGCTCCCTCGCGCTGGTCAGTGCGGACTGGACTCGGCTGAGATTGACGGCGGGCTGGGAACTGGCCGGCATCTGACAGAGGGCGACGCGCATGAGCGAAGCGTACTTCGCTATCCGCCTGGCTGGCCGGGCTGGGTGCTGGCCGGCCGGAGTAGCTCGCTGCCCATTCGGGGAGCGGAGCGATCCGCTCGGCCCGGAAGCCAAGCAGCCGGCGGGCCGCCTGGGTGGTCACGCCTGGCGCCTGGCCGGACAGGCTGTGCGCCGACTCTTCGCGGCGGCTGGCGATGCTGACCAGGACTACGGCCGCGAGCGGGCCTCCGGCCACGACGACCGCGGCCGCCACGCCGAGAACTATCCAGATCTGGTCCATGTGTCCTCCATTCCTCGTTGCGGATCTGCTGACCCATCGGGGGGCCGATACTTATCCGGCCCGGCGGGTGTCGGAGCTTTACTCACTGCCGCTCTCCGTTTAGCATCGAACCAATGTTCCGACTCATCTAACTGATACCAAACAGCTGACTGTTTCAAACGATGTGCAGGGGTATGAAGTACCTGTCCAGTTGGTGACAATCGCGGGACGGCGAGGGAGGTCGAGGATGGCCCCGGCCAAGTACCAGCAGATTGCTGATCGATTGCGCGATCAGATCGACAGCGGAGCACTGCAACCGGGAGAACGGCTTCCGAGCGAGCCCGACCTGGTCCGGCAGTTCGACGCCTCTCGCAATACCGTTCGGCTGGCCCTTGCCCTGCTGACCAATCAGGGCCTTGTCGTGACCAGGCAGGGGCTAGGGACCTTCGTGACCGAGCCAGCGAGGCCGTTCACGGCGCTGCTGTCCAGGGTCATGTCGCAGCCCGCGGTGCAGAGCAAGTCGACCGTCCTGCCCGAGGTCAGCAACGCGAAGGCCGAGGCCGAGACGTCCAGGCAGGTCGTCGAGAAATCGCCGGCCTCGGTCAGCGTGGCCGAGAAACTAGAGATCGCGCCGGGAGACCTGGTCGTCGTGCGACGCCGGAGCGGCACGATCGGCGACGTCCCCTGGATGATGATGGCGTCCTACTTCCCGCTCGATATCGCCGCCGGAACGCCTCTCGAGCAGGCCGGCGAGATCGTGAACGGCAGCATCCAGCTGCTGTCGGATCTCGGGTACACCCAGGTCGGGTTCGTCGACGAGATCGGCGCGCGGATGCCGAGCAGCCGGGAATTCGCGTTCTTCGGCCTGTCGACGGGGACGCCGGTGGTCGTGGTGAACCGGACCGCCTACACGAAGGACCGCCCGATCCGGATGACGAGATACGTGTACCGGGCCGACCGGGTCAGGCTGACCCACGAGGTGGGCAGCATTCCGACCAGGTACCACAGCGGCTAGCTACCACCGGGGCTAGCTACCACCGGGGCTAACGTCCGCAGCGGCTAGCCGCGGCCGGGTCGGCAATCGGAGTAAGCGGCGGTGGCCTATTTCCCGGCCAGGGCGGCGAGCCTGCGCACGAACACGTCGGCGTTGACGGTGCCGAGGCCTGAGGCGAGGTCATACCCGGCGACCGCGTCCCAGCCATGCACGGTGTAGGTCTTGCCATTCTGATGGAAGCTGACCGTGTTGTTGCCCCTGGTGATGTCGGCAATCCCGGACTTACTGGCGGCCGCCATCTCGTACAGGTCGGTGTTGATCGGCCCGAGCCAGTGGCCCGCGGCCTGATCGGCCAGGGCGATAACGCCGGCGAAGAGCGGGGTCGCCTCGCTGGTGCCGCAGATGATCTGCCAGCCGTGCCCGCTGAAGCTCTGGAAGATGTCGACCGGATGGGCGCATGACGCGCTCATCGAGATGTCGGGGACGCCCCGGTGCGGTCCGAGGAGGCCAGCGTCGGTGTTCTGATACGCGGGCCGGCTGAACATGATCGACTTGCCGCCGCCGCTCGCCGACGGCGTGCCGACCGGGTCGTTCCACACCTGGTCGGGGGCGGTCCTGTTGCCCTGGCTGTCGAGCCGCAGGTCGGTACCCCCCACGGCGGTGACCAGCGGATCGCTAGCTGGCCAGGACGTGACGCGGCGGGTGTAGAAGGTCGTCAGGTCATTGTGGAAGTCGGTGGCGCCGGCGTCGCCCGAGGCGCTCAGGACGGTGACGTTGTGCGAGGGCTGCGCCGCCTCCAGGTAGGCGCCCCGCAGCGGCCGCAGGGTGCCCTTGGGGAAGGTCTCCTCGGTGGCGCCGAAGCTCTGGCTGATCACACCGCCGAGGTGATGCGCCATGACATACTTCTCCGACTCGACGATCTGCGGGAAGCCGCTTCGGCCCTCGTTCTCCGACACCGGCGTCTCGGCCAGCACGATCCGTGCCCTCGGGGCCAGGACGTGCGCCCACTCCACGTCAAGGGTTGTCTCCTCAGCCCAGCTCAGCCTCGTGCCAGTCGGCGTGAACTTCGGTATCGGGCCGGCCGGATGGATGATCAGCAGCGACGGCGGTGCGGCCAGCTTGAACTGGCGGTCGAAGACCCCGAGATCATGCCCGATCGTCGGCGAACCGAAGCTGTCCACGATCACGATCGACTGGCCCTTGCCGTCGATACCCGAGCGCAGCAGCGGATTGACCGAGTAGGCGGCCCGGATCTGGGCCGGGGTGTAGCCACCGGACGGTGCCGCGGTCATGCGCATCGTCGGGACCCGCAGCATCGGGAACACCGATATGGTCGCGAGCCGCCCAGGCCGACCCGCGCCATGCCCGGGCTGCGCTCCCCAGGCGCCCGCGGCCGCCAGCAACGCCGCCGCCGTGGCACTGCCTGCCACCCACCGAACGATCCCGCTGCGCTGGCGCATCCGTACCTTCTCTCCGTGAGCCACCCCGTCGGCCTCTCCGTGAGCCACCCCGCCGGCCGCGCCCGCGCGGCGTCACCGGACCGCCGCTCGCGCGGCGTCAACTAGATCACCGCTCGCGCGGCGTCAACTGAACCGCGGCAACCTTAGCGGCTCGCTGGCCGCGGCACGCCGCTATCGCATCAGCTGGGAACTGCGGCCGCGGACCAATCGGATACGCGGTGACGTTCGCTAACGTCGTGACATGCTCGCGCTGACTCTGGTCGCCCTTTCGGTCGGGTTGTCGAACCTGCCCGCGGCGATCGGAATGGGGATCGGCGGGGTAGACCGCCGCACCCGGCTGCGCGTCGGGATCACCTTCGGGGTCTTCGAGGCGGGCATGCCGGTCATCGGGCTGCTGATCGGGCACGGCCTGGCTAGCTCGATCGGACGGGAGACCAAATGGCTCGCCGCTGCCCTCCTGATCGGGGTCGGCGGCTACACCATCGTCAGGAGCGTGCGCGGGAAGCCGTCGGCTGATACCGACCGGGTCATGGGAGGCATGAAGGATCTGGTGAAGCTCGGTGTCAGCGCGCTCGCGCTGAGCCTGGACAACCTGGCAGCCGGCTTCGCGCTCGGCTCCTACAAGGTCAGCGTCCTCGCCGGAGTGGTCATCTTCGGAATCGTCAGCGTGGCGATTTCGCTCGCCGGACTGGAGTTCGGCGCGCGGATCGGCCGCCGGGCCGGGGAGCGCGGTGAACTGATCGGCGGCGTCATCATGGCCGGAGTAGGTGCGGCCGTGGGGTTCGGGGTCCTCGGCTAGCCCGTGAGCGGCGGGCGCACTCGGTCAGGCTGACTCGCTCACTCGGTCAGAGTCACTCGCTGAGGCTCAGCGCTGCCTTCGGGCATGAGCGCACCGCGTGCCGGACCGCGTCGGCCAGCGCGGGCGGCACGTCGCCCGCCGTGATGTGCAGGATGTCCTCGTCGTCCACCTCGAAGACCTCGGGCACCAGCCCAGCGCAGACCGCGTTGGCCTCGCAGGCGTCGCGATCGACTTCTACTCTCACCGCACGCCTCCGTCATCAGGGCTCTTACCGTCAATACCCACCTTAGTGTCCAGTGCTCGCGGCTGTCCGTTCCCCGGCCTGTCCGCGGATTCGGCAGACTGTGCTCATGAGCTACGTCCTGCCCGATGAGCACAGGCGCTTCGCCGAGGCGGCCAGGGGCTTCATGCCGCCGCCGGAAGGCGAGGCGCTGTTCGAGGCCGCTGCCGCTTACGCCCCGATCGGGCCGATCGTCGAGATCGGCACCTACTGCGGCAAGTCCACGATCTACCTGGCGGCCGCCGCGGCCCAGACCGGGCAGGTCGTGCTAACCGTCGACCACCATCGCGGCTCGGAGGAGAACCAGCCGGGCTGGGAGTATCACGAACCTGACCTGGTCGACCCGGCTGTCGGGCTGCTCGACACCCTGCCATCGTTCCGGTCGACGCTCGCCGCGACCGGTCTCGAGCAGCACGTGATCGCGATCGTCGGCCGGTCGGCCACGGTGGCGAGGCTCTGGCATGAGCCGATCGGCATGCTGTTCGTCGACGGCGGTCACACGGACGCGGCGGCCACCGCCGACTACGAGGGCTGGGCGCCGCGGATCAGCCGCGGCGGCGCCCTGACGATCCACGACGTCTTCCCCGACCCTGCCGACGGCGGTCAGCCTCCGTTCAGGGTGTACCAGCGGGCGCTGGCATCGGGCGCGTTCAAGGAAGTCAGGGTGAACGGCTCGCTGCGGGTACTCGAGCGGATCGGCGACGGTATCGGCTAGCAGCTCGTCAGCTGATCGGCCCGCTGGCGCTCAGCCGATCAGCGGCTTGATCTGAGTGATCCGGGTGTCCTGGACGGCGAAGCCGGCCCGCTCGTACAGCCCGACGGCACCGGTGGGCGAGTCGGCGTCCACATCGAGCGTCGCGCTGACGAAACCGTCGGCCGCGGCGGCGTTCATGGTCCGGGCGAGCAGCGCCGTGGCGATGCCGCGCCTGCGCCCCGCGCGGCGGGTACTGACCGTGGGGATGTAGAGGTCGAGCCTGCCGGTGGCCTGGGTGTACGAGTCGTATTCGTGGCCGAGCACCAGGCCGAGCGGCTCATCACCGTCGTAGCCGAGAAAGCTGTAGGCGGGCCGGAACGCTTGGCTCTCGATGAAAATGAGCCCAGCCCTCGGGGGTCGTTTCCGTCGAGTCCCAGTGGTCGCGAAAGGCCTCGTCGTGCACGAGGCGAGCGTCCTGCGACAGCTCGGGCGCGAAGCCGACGATCTCGACGCTGGCGGGGTTCTGGATCGCCGGCAGATCGGCGGTCAGGTCGCTGCTCATCCGCAGGAACCAGCGCGACTCTTTGTATCCGTGTGCCGAGAAGAGCGCGACGGCTCCCTCGATCCTGGCCAGGCCCTGGCCGCCCAGCGAGAGCGGCTGGCCAGGGAATCGCTCCTTGTGCATGGACTCGGCTGCCCGCTCGGCCCAGTCCAGCAGCTGCGCCCCGAGTCCGCGCCGCCGGAACCGCGGATGTACACCGCCGTTGAGGCGCCTCTGGTGAACGGGTTCCGCCTCGGTCCTGGCGATGACGAGGGCGTACCCGATCATCTCGTCGCTGTCGTAGACCGCGACCGACCCGCTGGCGAAATCCAGGTCCGGATCGGTGAAGTACTCGATGAGGTCCTGCTCGGCGACGTGCTCGTCCTGGTGATCTTCGGCTTCGGTCGCGGCCACCAGGGCGGCCCACGCCGCCGCCTGGCTCGGATCGATCGGCCGCCACGCGAACTGCGGGTCAGAGGGACTCGCGCTCACTATGCCGTCCGACTGAGCCGCTCGTAGCGACGCGGTCGGCAGGCCGACGTGATGCCGCGCCTGCGTCCAGCCCGGCGGGTGCCGACCGTGGGAATGTGCAGCTCGCGCTGGCCGGTAGCCTCGGTATGGCTGTCGTACACGTGCCCGAGAACCAGCCTGAGCGGTACCGCTCCTTCGTAGGCGAGGAAGCTGTACGCAGGCCGGAATGCCTGGTATCCGATGAAATGCTGCCAGCTTTCGTCGGTGAAGTCGGTCGAACCCCAGTGGCCGCGGAATGCCTCGTTGTGAACCAGCCGGGCGTCCGCGGATCGCTCCGCGGTGAAGCCGACGATGTCGATTCCGGCCGGGAAAGCGTTCCTTGTGCAGTGGCTCAGCCGTTCGCTCGGCCCAGTTCAGCAGTTCCGTGCCGATGCCGCGGCCCCCGGTAGTCCGGGTGCACGCCGCCGCCCAGCCGCATCTCGTGGACAGGGTCTGCGGCGGTCCTCGAGAACCGCGGCGCGGAGCCGGGGGCGCGGAGCCGGGAGCGCGGAGCGGGCCAGCGTTAGACGAGGTCGGGGATGCCGTCTGCGGCCGGGTCGCGCGGCTCGCAGCCGCAGGCGGCGTCGCCAGCCCGGCCGACGGCCGCGGGGTCGGCCCCGGCATCGCGGAGGATCGACGAGCCGGCCGTTGCGCCGCAGAGCGCGTCGGCGGCGAGCACGATCGCGGCCGCGGTGTAACTGCTCTGCTCGTCCGGGTAGTGCCGCTTGGTGACGTACTGCCAGCCGGTCCAGTAGGCGCCGCTAGGGTCGCGCAGCAGCTGGATCTGGTCGAGCAGGTCGAGCGCGCCCTTCCCGTCACCGATCGCCTCGAGCGCGATCGCGAGCTCGGCGGTCTCGGCCGCGGTCACCCACGGCTCGTCGTTCACGCAGCGCACGCCGAGACCGGGCACGACGTAGGTGTTCCAGCTCCGGTCCAGGTGGTTCCTGGCATCGTCGCCGCGCACGGGGCCGCCGAGTACCGGGTAGTACCAGTCCATCGAGAACCTGCTCTTGTCGGCGAAGGCCTCCGGATGCCGGGCAACGGCGTGCCCGAGCAGATCGACCGCGAGTTCCCAGTCGGGCTGCGGCTCGGCCAGGTACTCGGCGAGGTCGATCGCGCAGCGCAGGCTGGAGTACATGCTCGCGCTCCCCGCCAGCAGGGCGTAGCTGTCGGGGCTGCCGTCAGCGGCCCGCCGCCAGATGATCTCCCCGCGCGGGGTCTGCAGTCCGAGCACGAAGTCGATGGCGGCCTTGACTGTCGGCCACATCCGCTGCGCGAACCCCTCGTCCCGGCTGACCAGCAGCTCGTGCCAGACCCCGACGGCACAGTAGGCGGCGTGGTTGCTCTCGGTCGTCAGATCGGCTTCGTCCTCCGGCATCTGCTTATGCCAGGAGCCGTCGGGGCGCTGGCTCACCCGCAGCCAGTCATACGCCCGGCGGGAGGCGTCCCGCAGCCCGCAGACGCTCAGCGCCATCGCGCACTCGACGTGGTTCCAGGCATCGACATGGCCGTCGGGCCAGCCGATGGCACCGCCGCGCTGCTGCACGGCCGCGATGGCGTGACCGGTGCTGACAACCTGATCCGCGGTCAGGATGCCGGCGACCTCGGGAACCCAGGCGGCCGCGCGGAACCGCTGGGAGCTGTCAGGCTGTCGCATGCTTGTCGGCGTAGACGACGAGGCTCTTGCCGATCAGCGGGTTCAGCGCCTGATCGGCGAGCCGGGTGACGGCTGGTTTGCGCATGATGTCCCAGACGAGAACCTTGTGGAAGGCGCTGGCCAGCGGGTGCTCGTCGTTGTGTACGCCGACCGCGCATTTCACCCACCAGTACGGCGAGTGCAGCGCGTGGGCACGGTGGTGCCCGGCGACGGTCAGCCCCGACCGGGTCAGCTTGGTGACAAGCTCACGGCGAGTGAAGATCCTGATGTGGCCGCCCTCGTTGTTGTGGTATTCGTCCGACAGCCGCCAGCAGATCCGCTCCGGCAGCCACGCCGGGACGGTCACCGCAGCCATCCCGCCGGGGCGCAGTACCCGCGCGATCTCGTTCATCGCGGTCTGGTCGGCGGGGAGATGCTCAAGCACTTCCGCGGCGATCACCTTATCGAAGGCGCGGTCGGGGAATGGTATGCAGGTGGCGTCGCCGGCGACTACCCGTCCGGCGGCGCCGTCGGGAATCTCGCCGGCCTCGGCCATGGCGGCGAAGGTGGCGGTGACCCGGTCAAGCTCGGCGCGATCGGTATCCATGGCCACGACCCGCGCGCCACGGCGGGCTGCCTCGAAGGCGTGCCGCCCGCCGCCGCAGCCCAGATCGAGCAGCCGTTCGCCAGCAGAGACCGGCAGGCGGCCGAAGTCAACGGTCAGCATCGGCCGCCCCGGCGTGCGGACCCGCCCCGGCATGCGGACCTGCTGCCATGGCCCGCCGGTACTCGGCCACGGTCGCCTTGGCCACGGCCTGCCAGGCGAACCGCTGCTGCACGCGCTTGAGCGCGGCCGCCGACAGCCGCTCGCGCTCGGCCGGCGAATCCTGCAGCCGTCGCAGCGCGGCGGCGAGCTCCTCCGGGTCGCCGGGACTGACCAGGACCGCGGCGTCCCCGGTCACCTCGGGCAGCGCGCCGGTCCGGCTCGCCACCAGCGGCGTTCCTGACGCCATGTGCTCGACGGCCGGCAGCGAGAATCCCTCGTACAGCGAGGGGACGACCGCTATCTCCGTGCTCGCCACCAGCTCGGCCAGGTCGTTGTCGCTGATCCCGGTCACGAACCGCACCCGTTCGCCGAGCGACAGCTCGCCGATCAGCTTCTCCGTCGGCCCGCCCGGTGCGGGCTTGCCGACGACGGTGAGCGCGACGTCGCGCTCCGTCGCCAGCTTAGCGAACGCCCGGAGCAGCGTCGGTATCCCCTTCACCGGCGAGTCAGCGCTGGCGACGGCGATGATGCTGCCCGGCACGCGCGGTGCCGCCCTGGGATAGAACAGCCGGGTGTCCACGCCCAGCGGGATCACCCTGATGTTCTCCGGCGCCACCTTGAAGTCGCGGAGGATGTCGTCGCGGGACGACTCGGAGCCGGTCATGATCGGCCCGACCCGCCGGGCGACGCGGGCCTGCATCCGGACGAACGAGTACCAGCGCCGCTTGGTTACTCTCGAGATCCCCCTGGCCTGCGCGAGCTCGATCCGGCGATCCACGCTGATCGGATGGTGGATGCTGGTGACCAGCGGCAGGCCGAGGCGGGGAATCCCGAGCATGCCGTAGGCCAGCACCTGGTTGTCGTGCACGATGTCGAAATCGGCCCGCCGGGCGCGCAGCGTCCGCAGGGCCCTGATGCTGAAGGTGAGCGGCTCGGGGAAGGCGGCGGTCCACATCATTCCGACTTCGAGCAGGTCGACCCAGCCCCTGATCTCGCTGGGCCTCGGCGTGCGGAACGGGTCCTCGTCGCGGTACAGATCCAGGCTCGGCAGCGTCAGAAGCTGCGGTCCGGGCTCGAGCTCCGGATAGGGCTGGCCCGAGTAGACCTCGACATGGTGCCCGAGTACCGCCAGCTCGCGGGAGACGTGCCGCAGGTAGATGCCCTGACCGCCGCAGTGCGGCTTGCTCCGGTAGGAGAGCAGCGCGACCCGGAGCGGCCGGTCGTCAGTAGGTACCTCGGTCGCTGTGGTCACGCAGGTCTGCCTCCTAGTCGCACGCCGGCCGCGGCGTGCCGGCCGAGGCCGATCCGCTGACCCTGCTGGCTGCGACATTATCACCGGCCACGTGGGCGTCTTTACGCCCCAGACCGGTCGAGGGGGTCAAGGTCGGTGCAGCCGGTACAAGGCGGTCGGTCGGGGATGTCACCGCAGGCGCCGGGTGCCGATATGCTGCCGCGACGTAGGCCGTATCCCCGGCGGGCTCGGCCGGCCACCGAACCTGGGAGGCAATCCTGTCACGACGAGCGCTGATCACCGGCATCACGGGCCAGGACGGGTCGTATCTGGCCGAGTACCTGACCGCGCAGGGGCACGAGGTCTGGGGACTGGTCCGGGGCCAGCAGAATCCCCGGGTACGCCAGCTCAGGCAGCTGCTCGGCGAGGTCAGGCTGATCCGGGGTGACCTGCTCGACCAGGGCAGCCTGATCTCCGCGGTGGAACGGGTGCAGCCCGACGAGGTGTACAACCTCGCGGCCATCTCCTACGTGCCGATGTCCTGGCAGCAGGCCGAGCTGACCGGCGAGGTGACGGGCCTCGGCGTACTCCGGGTTCTGGAGGCGATCAGGGTCTGCAGCGGCATCAGCGCGTCCCGCAGCCCGGGCCGCGGCCAGATCAGGTTCTACCAGGCCTCGTCGTCTGAGATGTTCGGCATGGTCAGGGAATCACCGCAGACCGAGCAGACCCCGTTCCACCCGCGCAGCCCGTACGGCGTGGCCAAGGCCTACGGCCACTTCCTGACCCAGAACTACCGGGAGTCGTACGGGATGTTCGCCGTCTCCGGCATCCTGTTCAACCACGAATCGCCGCGGCGCGGTGCCGAGTTCGTGACCCGCAAGATTTCGCTGGGCGTCGCCAAGGTCAAACTCGGATATGAGCGCCAAATAAGGCTCGGGAACCTGTCGGCCCGCAGGGACTGGGGTTTCGCCGGTGACTATGTCCGGGCCATGCACCTGATGCTCGGCCAGGACGAGCCGGTCGACTACGTGATCGGGACCGGCGTCACGCATTCGGTGGAGGATCTGCTCGAGCAGGCGTTCAAGGTCGCCGGGCTGGACTGGCGTGATCACGTGGTCACCGACGCTGCCTTCATCAGGCCCGCCGAGGTGGACAAGCTCTGCGCCGACCCGTCGGTGGCGCGGGAACGGCTCGGCTGGGAGCCGAAGATGACCTTCGAGGAGCTGGTCGGCATGATGGTCGAGGCCGACCTGGAGCTGCTCTCGTCCGGCGGCCATGCCGAGGACTCGTTCGGCGACGCCTGGTAGTCCCGCCGCGGTGGCTGGCTGGCCGGAACTCCCTAGCCGACCACAACGTGGACGCCGCGGCCGATCGCGTAGGTAAGCCCGGCGGCGATTCCGGCGAGCAGCAACTGGCGTGCCGCCCCGAACAGGAACGAGCGGTCGGTGATCCGGGCCACCGTGCCGCCGCCGATGAAGGCGGCCACGCCGGCCACCAGCAGCGCGGCCAGCAGCGAGTCGAAGCCGAACAGGAAGGGCAGCAGCGGGATCAGCGCGCCGACCGCGAACGTGATGAGCGACGCACCCGCCGCGACGTAAGGCGACGGCAGCTCGTGGTGGTCGACCCCGAGCTCCTCCTGCACGTGCATGCGCAGGGCCTCTTCCGGGCGGCGCCCCACCTGCCTGGCGACCTGGTCGGCAAGCTCAGGGTCCACGCCCCGATGCCGGAACACGGCTGCCAGCTCGCGTGCCTCAGCGTCGGGATTGTTCTCCAGCTCGTACTTCTCCTTGGAGACCTCGGCCGCGACGAGCTCGTTCTGCGAGGACACCGACACGAACTCGCCCGTTGCCATCGAGAAGGCACCAGCGGCCAGGCCGGCCAGGCCGGTCAGGATGATCGCTTGGCGGCTCACTCCGGCGCCGCCGACTCCGGCGATCAGGGACACGTTGGTGACCAGGCCGTCCATCGCGCCGAAGACCGCGGGCCTCAGCCAGCCGCCGGACACATCGCGGTGGTGGTGCCCGTGCGCCTCGCCCTTGCGCGGCTGGCCGTCCGTGCTTCTCCGCCGCTGGCCCGGCGCCTGACCCGGCATCTGCGGGTGGACCGGCGCCGGAGCTGCCGGCCGGCCCGGCCCATGCGGCTGACCCGGCGCCGGAGCTGCCGGCCGGCCCGACGGTTGCGAGACCTCCGCAGCCTGAACGTCCGGCGCTGTAGGGTCCTGCTGGTCCTCAGCGGATGTCATCGTCACCTGTCTGTCAGCTGCCGCCGCGCCTTCCGCCCTGCCCCATGCGCGCGTGTGCCGGCTCGGTCACGGGAAAGTACCAGCATATTCGGACGCAACACATCCGGTGTCGCCTCGGTTGCCAGGCCCGGCCGAACCCGAAATGGACATGTCACGAGTTCGGTGGCCGCAAAGCGTCCAAATCAAGGGTGATCATGACGCAAAGTCATGACAAGCCGGGTTGAAGGGAGCCGGGGAGGTCGGTCGGAGGGCCGAGACGCGGTCGACGAGCGGGCTTAGCGGCCCCGGAGACGGCCCAGGCCCCGGCCGGCCGCCCGCGGACGGGACGGTCAGCCAGGGCCCTGGGCTGACGCTAGGACTTGGTCGTGTTGTACAGGAACAGGTGGCCGATGGCCGTCGGGTAGACGCCGCCGACGTTCTTGGCCCAGGCCGACAGGTAGTTGTAGAAGTAGCCGTAGACGATCGGGGTCTGGTCGAGCAGCAGGGCCTCGATCTGACCGGCGATCTTGCTCTGGGTCTGCAGGTCGGCGGTGCCGACATACTGCGCGACCAGCTTGTCGTACTGGGAGCTGCTGAACCTGGCCGCGTTCCACGACCCGGTGCCCGTCTTGGCGTTGATGGTCTCCAGCGGGTTGGTGAGGAACGCGTTCGGCACGCTGCGGTGGCCGTAGTCGACCAGGCTCATCGTCCCGTCCAGCCAGTCGGAGTTCCCGAAGGTGGCCTTGCCGTAGTAGACCGACGAAGGCTCCACCTTGACGTTGATGTTGACGCCGATCGCCTTCGCCGACTGCTGGATGATCTGGGCGTACTGCGGGATCTCCTGCTGCTGGTTGGCGAGCAGCTGGGTCGAGAAGCCCGATCCGTGACCAGCCGCCGACAGCAGCGTCTTGGCCTGGGCGATGTTCTTTGCCCGCTGGGCGATGCTCGTGTCCGTCGACGGGAAGACCGGCGCGAACGGGCTGTCGTTGCCGAGGTCGGCGTAGCCGTTGAACAGCGACTTGACGATCGCGGGGCGGTCCAGCGTGAGCGCGATGGCGCGCCGCACCCGCGGGTCGGTGAACGGCGCCTGGTCGTTGCGCATCGACAGCTCGCGGTGCGCGCTCGACTTCAGCTTGCTGACGTTGTACTGGCCGTTCAGTAGCTGCGGGCTTCCGGCCACGGAGAACTGGCCGACCACGTCGATCGTGCCGCCGGTCAGCGCGAGGGTGAGCGGGGTTTCCGTGTCATAGAACGTGAACTCGGTGGCCGCGGGCAGTGCCTTGGTGCCCCAGTACTTCTCGTTCCTGACGAACGACGCGCCCTGCTTCTGCGTATAGCTCTTCAGCTTGAACGGACCGGTGCCGATGAAGCTGCTCTGCCACGTGGCCGGGTCGTAGTTGTTCGGAATGATGATCGTGTTGTAGTTGTCCGAGGACACCAGGTACGGGAAGTTACCGTTCGGCGCCTCGAGGTGGAAAGCGACGG
>Ga0307373_10006058_pt1 | contig 19433 bp, 18 predicted proteins | sample OX2MG_FD_202534 | JGI IMG/M metagenome (GOLD analysis project Ga0307373, IMG submission 202534) | Soil microbial communities from Risofladan, Vaasa, Finland - OX-2 | ecosystem: Environmental > Terrestrial > Soil > Coastal area > Acid sulfate soil | place: Finland: Risofladan, Vaasa | collected...
GGGCGATGGAGCAGCTGCCCGGCTTCCGGATCCTCCGCGGGATCGAGTGCGACATACTCGAGGACGGCTCGCTCGACCTACCCGACGAGGTGCTCGCCGAGCTCGAGGCGGTCGTCATCTCGCCCCACATCAAGCTCAAGATGGAGCCCGCGGCGATGACCGAGCGGATGCTGCGGGCCGTCTCCAACCCGCACGCCGACATCGTCGGTCACCCGACCGGCCGGATGCTCGGCCGGCGCCCCGGCGCGACCTACGATTTCGAGGCGGTGTTCCGGCAGGCTGCCAAGAGCCACACCGCGCTCGAGATCGACACCGACCCCGCCCGGATGGACCTCTCGCCGGAGCTGGCGCGGCTTGCCGCCGATTGCGGCTGCATGCTTTCGCTGGATTCGGACGCCCACGCGCCGGACCAGTTCGCCTACGTGGACGCGGGCGCCTGGATGGCGCGCCAGGCGGGCATCGGCCCCGACCGCCTGCTCAACTGCCTCGAGCTGCCCGACCTGCTCGCGGCTTTACGCTAGAGATTCATGGCCGTCCTAGGAATCATGATCGAGGGCCAGGAGGGCCTCAACTGGGAGCGCTGGCGGAACCTTTGCCGGCAGGCCGAGGACCTCGGCTTCGAGTCGCTCTGGCGGTCCGACCATTTCTTCAGCGTGATGGGCGAGCACCAGCGCGACTGCATCGAGACCTGGGTCTCGCTGGCGCTCTGCGCCGAGTGGACCAAGCGGATCACCTTCGGCCCCAACGTCTCCCCGATGACCTTCCGGCCGCCGGCGCTGCTGGCCCGGATGGCGACCTCGGTCGACATCCTTTCCGGCGGGCGTCTGGTGCTCGGGGTCGGCGCCGGCTGGTACGAGGCGGAGCACAAGGCCTTTCACCTCCCCTTCCCGACCCTCAAGGACCGGATGGACGGGCTGGAGGCGGGCATCGCGATCATCCGGGAGACCTGGGAGAAGTCCAACCCCAAGCCAGTCCGCGGCAGCATCCCCCTCCTGATCGGCGGGGGTGGGGAGAAGCGGACGCTGCCGCTGGCCGCCCGCGAGGCGGCCGAGTGGGGCCTCGGCGGCAAACCCGACCTCGAGGACTATCGCCGCAAAGTCGAGGTCCTGGCCCGCCAGTGCGAGCTGGCCGGCCGTGATCCGAAGTCCATCCGCCGCTCGTTCCAGACCGCCTACCTCATCGGCCGGGACTCGAAGGAGATCCTCCAGCGGGCGGCGGCGATGCGCGAGATGATCCCGCGCTACCGCGGCCTCGAGCCCGAGGCGGTGGTGGAGGCCGCCCGGCAGACCTGGCTGGTCGGCACCCCGTCGGAGATCGCCGAGCAGCTGCGGCCATACGTGGAGCTGGGCCTCGACCGCTGGCACGCCCAGCACTTCCTGCTCGACGACGACGAGGGCCTGGCCCTCCTGATGGAGGGGGTGGCCCCGCTCATTTCGGCCTAGCCTTTCAGCCATGGATTTCGACCTGACCCCCGACGAGCAAAAGTTCAAGGACGAGGCCACCGCCTGGCTGCGGGCCAACAAGCCCGAGCTGACCGACGGCGACGAGAACGCGGGCCGGGCGTGGATCGACCAGCGCCGCGCCTGGCAGAAGAAGATGTTCAAGGCCGGCTACGTCGGCCTCAACTGGCCGGTCGAGTACGGCGGCAAGGGCGCCGACCTGATGCAGCAGCTTCTCTTCAGCGAGGCGCTGATCGAGACCGGCGCGCCGTCCCCGGTCAACGTCCTGGCCCTGGGAATGCTCGGGCCCACGCTGATCGCGCAGGGCACCGAGGAGCAGAAGGCCCGCTACCTGCCGAAGATGCTGAACGCCGACGAGATCTGGTGCCAGGGCTTCAGCGAGCCCAACGCCGGTTCCGACCTCTCCGCGCTCCGCACCCGCGCCGAGCGCAAGGGCGACCACTATCTCGTCAACGGTCAGAAAGTGTGGACGACCCTGGCGCACGTGTCCAAGTACTGCATGTGCCTCACCCGCGAGTTCGCGGCCGACAACCCGCGTGACGGGCTCACCTACCTCATCATCGACATGGAAGCCAAGGGCGTCGAGGCGCGGCCCCTGGTCCAGATCACCGGTGATCCCGAGTTCAACGAGCTCTTCTTCACCGACGTCGAGGTGCCGATCGAGAATGTGGTCGGAGAGCCCGGCAAGGGCTGGGCCGGTGCCATGACGACGCTGCTCCACGAACGAGGTACGCTCGGTATGTCCCTCGCCAACCAGGCCACCATCACGGCCCGTGCCCTGATCGAGCACGCGCGCCGGCTGGGCCGCGGCGGCGAGCCCCTGGTCCGCCAGAAGATCGCCCAGCACGTGACCGAGGCAAGGGCCCTGCACCTGAATGGCCAGCGGGCCGTGACCGGCGTCATGAAGACCGGGATGCCGGGGCCGGAGGGCTCGCTGATGAAGCTCTTCTGGTCGGAGTTGAACCAGCGGATGCAGGAAACCGCCGTTGACCTGGAGGGGATGTACGGCGAGTTGGAGGGCAACGGGCCGTGGCAGTACGGGTTCCTCCGCTCGAAGGGGAACACCATCGAGGCGGGCAGCTCCGAGGTGCTCCGCAACATCATCGCCGAGCGCGTCCTGGGCCTCCCGAGAAGCCGCTAACGGCGGCTCCAAGTTACCAGTTGAGGCCCAGGTGGGCGCCGTCCTTGAGCCGGACGTAGCCCTCCGCCCAGAGGCGCAGATGGGGGATGACACCGGTCGTCAGCGTCTCGATCGAGAGCAGGGAGTTGGGCCAGGCGCAGCCGAGCCCGTCCAGCGCCCGGTTGACGGCGGTGACCTGCGAGACCACCTCGGCGGCCGGCGCCAGGCTCAGCACCCCGGCCAGCTCGGCCCGGAACTCCGCCAGCACCGTGCCCCGGGAGACGACGACGGCGCCGCCCTGGAGCTCTCGGAGCCGTCGCAGGGCGATCGCCATGTCGGGCTCGGAGTCGCCGACCACCACCAGGCAGGGCGTGTCCCAGGCGGCGCTGACCGCGCAGGCGCCGCCCTTGAGCCCAAGGCCCGCCAGCAGGCCGCGAAAGGCACGTCGGCGGCCCATCCGGTCGACGACGGTTGCCACGATCGCGTTTGAACCGTCGGTCTCGACCTCCCGGGTGACCAGCGGCGCCACCAGCTCGATGGCCCGCCAGCGGCCCCGGCCCGGGTGCGCGAACCAGGCGGGATCAGGCTCTCCCAAGGTGAGGGTGTGGAGCATCTCCGGCGGGTAGCGGTGCTTCACCGGCTCGGCCGGGGTGCGGCCGCCGACCAGCACCAGCCGCGGGTTGACGCCGGGCTCGTCGCGGGGCAGCAAGATCAGGTCGGCGAACATGCCCGGCGCGAGACCGCCCACCCAGCGGCCGAGTCCGAAGCGCTCGGCCGGGTTGCGGCTGGCCAAGCGGACGGCCCGGGCCAGCGGCAAGCCGTTCTCGACCGCCAGGCCGACCGCCTGGTTGAGGGAGCGGCGGGCCAGCAGTTCCTCCGGCTCGAGGCTGTCGCTGACCAGCGCCAGGCGCCCGAAGTCGCCCAGCCGTCCCTCCTTCCAGAGCGCTGAGATCGCCTCCAGGTCGCGCCGGATCGCGCCCTGGCGAACCATCGTCCAGTAGCCGAGCCGGAGGCGGTTCAGGGTGTCCTCGGCGGCGATGCCCTCGTGGTCGGCGCTGATCCCATAGGCGGCGAAAGGGTTGAGGATCGCCTCCCTGGCGCCGGCACCGTGGCCCTCGATGGTCAGCCCGCGGACGTGCGCTCCAGCCGCCAGCGCCTCCACCCGGGGGTTGCCGCGGATGACGTCCACCCAGTTGGTCTCGCCCACCCCGACCACGCCCGGGAGGTCCAGGAGGCCCACCCATTCCTTGCCGGGCACGCCGATGTCGCGCTCGTAGACCGGGTCGAGCCCGGTCAGCGGCGGGATCGTGAGCAGCACCCTACCGGGCATCCCGGCGGCGTCGGCGAGCAGCTCACGGACGCCGTCGGGCCCCAGGATGTAGCCGAGCTCCATCGTCTCCAGGACGGTGGTCGTGACGCCTGACTCGACCTGGAGGGGAATCGTTGCGGAGAGCCCCATCCGGAAGAGGTGCGTGTGCGCCTCGACCAGGCCGGGAGCGATGACGTGGTCGCGGCCCTCTATCCGCGCCGCCGACTCGAACCTCTCGACGTCCGGCCCCGCGTAGGCCACCCGGCCCTCGGCGATGACAAGGCCCCACCCCTCCAGGATCTCCTCGGTGTAGACGTCGAGCAGCGCGCCGCTGGTGATCACCAGGTCGGCCGGCTGGCTGCGCCGGGCGACGGCGACCAGCCGGCGCATGGCGTGGACGTCGGGAGCGAATCGGACGGTCATCTGTGGGGTCCCATTAGAATCGCTGGGGAATGGACTTCGCATTTTCGGAAGAGCAGGAGATGCTGCGGTCGACCGCCCGGACGATGCTCGCGAAGGCAAGCCCCAGCTCGGTCGTGCGCAAGCTCATGGAGACCGAGGACGCCTACGACCCCGCTCTCTGGAAGAAGGTCGCCGAACAGGGCTGGACGGCCCTCGGCATCCCGGAGGAGTTTGGCGGCTTCGGGTCCTTCCTCGATTTGGTCGTGGTCTTGGAGGAGACCGGCCGGGTGCTCCTCCCGGGTCCCTACTTCGAGACCATGGCGATGGCGGTGCCCGCCCTGCTCGAGGCCGGGTCCGACGCGCAGAAGAAAGAGGTCCTGACCGCGATCGCCGCGGGTGAGGCGCGCGCGACGGTTGCGCTGACCGAGCCGTCGGGTCGCTGGGACGCCGAGGGCGTCGCGCTCACAGCCCAGAAGTCGGGCGACGGTTGGACACTCAACGGCACCAAGCTCTTCGTGCCCGGCGCCGGCGTGGCCGACTACATCGTCGTCGCCGCCCGTACCCGCGGCACCGGCGAGGACGGGATCACGCTTTTCCTGGTCAAGGGCCGGCCGGACGGGATGACCGTAAAGCCGCTCTCCACGCTGGACATGACCCACAAGTGGTACGAGGTCAAGTTCGAGGACGTGAAGCTCGGCGCGGACGCTCTGATGGGTGAGCCCGACAAGGGCTGGGTGCCCCTGCGCAAGGCGCTCGACTGGGCCACCGCGGGCCTCTGCGCGGAGATGGTGGGCGGCGCCCAGAAGGTGCTCGAGGACTCGGTCGAGTACGCGAAGACCCGCCAGCAGTTCGGCAAGCCGATCGGCATCTACCAAGCCGTCTCGCACAAGCTCGCCGACATGCTGCTCGAGGTGGAGAGCGCCAAGTCGGTCACCTACTACGCAGCCTGGGCGGTGGACGCCGACGCTCCCGACCGGAGCCTCGCCTGCTCGATCGCCAAGTCCTACACCTCCGACGCGTATCGGCACGCCACCGGCAGCGGCATCCAGGTGCACGGCGGCATCGGCTTTACCTGGGAGCACGACATGCACCTCTACTTCAAGCGGGCCAAGGCGTCGGAGGTGACGCTGGGAGACCCCACCTTCCACCGCGAGCTGGTCGCGGAGGCGCTCGACCTCTAGCGTCTAGCTCAGCAGGAGCAGCGCCACCACCGTCAGGCCGAAGGCAGCGCAGACGGGGATCACCAGGCCCCGGTAGAGGACGAAGTAGTCGGCCCACGCCGCCCGCAGCCGCTCCACCCGGGAGCCGGCGCCGAAGACGAGCGCTGAATAGAGCGGCAGGCTGGCGGCCGTGTTGACCGTGAGCGCCAGCACCACTATCCCGCCCGCCAGGCCGAGCCAGTTCTGGAGCGGCGCGTAGGGGCCGAAGCCGATCTCCGCCCCCCAGAGGGCCGCCGCGATCGGGAGCAGGAGCAGCTCCGGCAGTCCGAGCAGGAAGAAGGCGGCGAAGGTCACCGCCAGCAGGACCAGCAGTAGCGCGAAGCCGGAGACGACGCCGGCCAGCACCGCGGCTGCGATCGTCACGCCGGTGGTGCTGACGGTCATTCCGGCCGTGGCCCGGGCCACGTTGGCCGCCTCTGGGTGGATCCCCTGCAGGTACTGGACGGCGCCTGGCCACGAGTGCACGTGGGCCGCGCCCGCCAGGAGGCCGCCGGCCAGCGCCGGCAGGATCGCCAGGGCCGCGCCGAGCGCGATCGCCGGCAGGTGGCGGCGGAGCTGTTCGGTGGGCAGCCAGCGGCGGTGGCGTTCGCGCTCGCGGCCGACGCCCGTTTCGAGCAGCCGCTCGCGGTCAAAGGTCGCGCCGGTGACGATCGTCAGCGCGAGGCAGGCGCCCAGCGGCAGCAGCAACGAGAGTGGCGCCAGGGGCGAGCGGAAGACGAACAGCGCCAGCGGAAGGTCGGCGACGGCCGCCGAGATCGGCGAGAGCAGGAAGGACCATGCCCCGCCGGCGGCGCCCTCGCGGGGGAAGAGCATGAAGCCGAGCAGACGGCCCATGGCCGCCCAGTAAGCGGTGGCGACGGCGACGAAGGCGAAGACCGGCAGCAGGTCCCAGGGTGCCGGGCGGCCGAAGACGGACATGAGGGCCATCCCGGCGGACACCCAGAAGGTGACGTAAACGGCGCTGACCACGACGCCGGGAAGCACCTCGAGCCAGATCAGCGAGGGGTCGTCGAGCGGTGTGTAGAGGAGCACCTCGAGCGACTGCTGCGCCTTCTCCCACCAGATCCCGATCGAGCTCTTGATCGACTCCAGGAGAGCGAAGGACATGAAGAAGAGCGGCAGCAGCAGCCCCGCCTCGAGGCTGGCGCCGCGGGGAATCCGACCGGCAAGCCCACTCAGGGCGCCGGGAGCGCTGCCGAAGAGCGAGACGCCGCCCACCAGCAGCAGCACGAAGGCGTTGAGGTACATGACCCAGCTCAGGTCGCCACGGCGCCACCAGGAGCTGACGTAGAAGGGCAGGAACTGCCGCAGGCGGCGGGGCTGGTCGCGCAGCGAGCCGACGACCTGGCTGGGCCGGAGCCCCGGGATCGACGCCGGCTGTGATGCCTGCGCCGGCTCTCTGGCGGCCTCGGCCATCGCCTTTAGGTAGACCGTCTCCAGGCTCTGCTGGACCTCTGACAGCTCCCAGTAGGGCGCGTGGTGGCGATTGAGCCGCCGCTGCAGCTCGGCCGCGAAGCTCGCCAGCTCGGCCTCCGGCCACTCCCAGGGCACGCCATAGCTGAGCCGCCGCCCCGCAAGATCGGGCGCCGCGGACTGCTCACGCAGCCAGGCCAGCGCCGGCTCCGGCTCCGCGAGGTCAGCGCTCAAAAGAGCGGTGAAGCGGCGGGTCGGGTGCGCCCAGCGGCGCAGCCCGGCGAGCGTGCCCTCGGCGACGACGCGGCCGCGGCGCATGATCGCCACCCGGTCGGCCAAAAGCTCCGCCTCGACCAGGATGTGGGTGGTGACGATCACTGCCGCGCCTCGGTCGCGCTGCTCCCCGAGGTAGCGGCGCATGTCGGCCGCGGCCACCGGGTCGAGGCCGACGGTGGGCTCGTCGCAGAAGAGCCAGCGCGGCTCGTGGAGGGTGGCGCGTATCAGCGCCACCTTCTGGGCCATGCCGCGCGAGTAGGTGCTGAGAATCCGGTCTGAAGCCTCCAGCAGCTCGAACCGCTCCAGGAGGGTGGCGATCCGCTGGTGGCGCTCTGGCGCCGGGACCCCATAGAGGTCGCCGAAGTGCTCGAGGTACTCCACTGCGGTGTTGCGGCCGTAGAGGCGGGCCAGGTCGGGCACCACGCCCAGCTGACGGCGGACGGTGTCGAGGTCGGCGGGCAGGCGGAGGTCGTCGAGCCGGATCTCTCCCGCGTCGGGCCGCAGGATGCCGCCGAGGCAGCGCAGAGTGGTGGACTTGCCGGCGCCGTTCTGGCCGAGCAGAAGGAGGACCTCTCCGGCGCCGACCTCGAGGTCGACCCCAGCCACCGCCTGGACGCTGCCGAACCTCTTCTGCAGCCCGCCGACGGAGATCACGCCGCTGAATACTACTGACGCCCCCGCGGATCGCTTCGGTTCCGACGGTCAGAGCTTTTCGAAGCGCTCTACCGCGACCACGAAGACCGTCGCCCCACCGACCTGCACCTCGACCGGGTAGGGCATGAAGAACTCGCCCGGCTCGACCATCGGCGGCATCGGGGTCAGGTACTGCGAGCGCTCCCGGCAGTTCTCGCGGATCAGTGCGATGGCGTCGTCGACCCGGTCGTCGTCGACGCCGATCATGAGGGTTGCGTTGCCCTGCTGGAGGAAGCCGCCGGAGGAGGCGAGCCGGGTGACGCTGATGCCGGCGCCCGAAAGCGCCTGGACCGTCTGGCCCGAGTCTTCACCCTGAACGACGGCGATTATCAACTTCATAGCAACTGGCCCACCCTGCGCATGACCTGCTGATGGATCTCGTCCGGCTCGGCCGAGGCGTCGAGGCGGAGGAAGCGGCCGGGCTCCTCCCGGGCGAGTCGATCGTACGTCTCGGAGGCACCGCGGTGAAAGTCGAGGGATTCCGAGTCGAGGCGGTCGAGCTCCTTCCCGGAGCGCTCGAGGCGGCCGATGCCGGCTTGCGCAGGCAGGGCCAGGAGGATCGTCAGGTCCGGCTTGGGAAACAGCGGCGGCCAGGCCACCTCGACGCCGCGGCCTCCGCCCTGGTAGGCGACCGTCGAGTCGTGGTAGCGGTCGTCGATGACGACCCGCCCGGCCGCCAGCGCGGGCTTGATGCGGGTCTCCAGCAGCTCGGCGCGCGCGGCCATGAAGAGGTACATCTCGGCCGGCCCGCTCATCGGCTCGCCGTGGAGGAGCAGCTCGCGGATGCGCTCGCCGAGCGGGGTGCCTCCCGGCTCCCGGACGACCAGGGGTTCGCGGTCGCGGAACGCGGCCGCCAGCAGCTCGACCTGCGTCGACTTGCCCGCACCGTCCGGGCCCTCGAAGGTGATGAACAGGGCGCGCTCGCCCAGAGGCTTATTCAGAGCCGGCGGGGAATATTCGCAGGCGGCGCTGGGGCTCTTTGCCGGTGCTCTTCGCCTCCACCCCCTGCTCGTCGGCCAGCTGGTGCTGAAGCCGGCGGACGTAGGCGTTCTGGGGTGAGATCTCGAGCGGCCGGAGCGTCGACTTCACGCGGTTGATCGCCTCCCTCGCCTCGTCGAGCGCCTTCGAGGTGGGATCGCCCCCCAGCTCGCCCGCATAGAGAGTCGCCAGCGCCTCCTTCACCTGGGTGACGGTGTTGCTCCGCAGCGACACGATCGGGATGCCCGAGGTCTCCGCCTGGCGGATGCTGTCGGGCCGCTTGCGGTAGTGGTTCTTCAGGGTCAGGACGAGGTCGGCACCCTCCGGGTTGCCGAGGATCCGCAGGGGCAGGTCGAGGTCCCGCGCCGCGTGTTCGATGTAGCTGCGGCTGACGCCATAGGCGAACACCCCCCTCGGCTTCTTGAGTGGGCCCGCGTGCGTCGCGGCGTTGCCGCGCGGAGACGGCACGGAGGGAGCGTCGCGAGCGTCGCGGTGGTCCTCGTCGACGTTGCTGAGCACCCGCCCGTCTCGCGTCCGGAGCCGGATGCGCGGCGCCGGCAGGTCGCCCCGCAGGGCGGAGTCGACCACCTCCGACAGCGGCATGTGGATCGCCACCCGCTCCCGGTCCTGGATCTCGACCAGCGTGTCGAAGGTGGGCGGAGCCTTGCGCTCGAGCACCGACTTCTGGGTGCCCCGGCGGCGGGCCTCCTCGTCGGAGAGGGTGACGCTCTGGATGCCGCCCAAAAGGTCGTTGAGCGTGGGGTTGTTAAGCAGGTTCTCGAGGGTCTGGCCGTGGGCGGTGGCGATCAGCTGGACGCCGCGCTCGGCGATGGTCCGAGCCGCCTCGGCCTCCAGCTGGGTGCCGATCTCGTCGATGACGATCACCTCCGGCATGTGGTTCTCGACCGCCTCGATCATCACCGCGTGCTGGAGCAGCGGCGTCGTCACCTGCATCCGGCGCGCCCGGCCGATGCCAGGGTGGGGGATGTCGCCGTCACCGCCGATCTCGTTCGAGGTGTCCACGATCACGACGCGCTTGCGCTGCTCGTCGGCGAGCATCCGGGCGCACTCGCGGAGGATGGTCGTCTTGCCGATGCCGGGCCGGCCGAGGAGGAGGATCGACGTCCCGGTCAGCGCGATGTCGCGGATGATCTCGGCGGTCCCGCCCACGGCGCGGCCGACCCGGCAGGTGAGCCCAACGATCCGGCCGGCGCGGTTGCGGATCGCCGAGACGCGGTGGAGCGTGCGCTCGATGCCGGCGCGGTTGTCGTCGCCGAACTGCCCCACGCGGTTGGCGACGTAGTCGAGGTCGGCGGCGGTCACCGGCCGGTCGCCGAGCAGGACCTCGCGACCGGGCACCCGCGCCTCCGGCTCGCGGCCGAGGTCGAGCACTATCTCCAAGAGCTCATTGGGGTCGATCCGCTCGTGGAGGGCGTCGTAGAGGTGCCCGGGCAGGGTCTGGGCGAGGAGCTCGATCTCGGGGTCCCAGGCCGCCTCGGTGGGAACGTTGAGCGATTCGGGTATCAACCGAACGAGGGGACCATTCCTTTCTCCCGGGCGGGGACGCGCAGGGCCAGCTCCTTCACCATCAGCGACTGGTTCACGAGGGTCTCGAAACCACGGGCTCGAAGAGCCTCGATCATGTGCGAATCATAGTGACGGAGGCTGGACCAGACCGCTCCCGGACGCGGCCCGAGCAGGCCCAGCGCGTGGTCGGCCAGCTCGGCCGGCAGGTGGTCCTCGGGCAGCGCCATGAAGGAGAGGGTGTGCGGGCGGGTGCTCGAGCTCCGCTGGACCCGCAGCCAGCCCACGATCTCGACCCGGTCGACAACGAACTGATCGTCCGATTCACCGCGGATCGGGTGATGGCCGAACCACTCGCCCTGGAGCGAGCGCCACTCCTTGTAGGTCGGCGCCTCGATGGTCGCGATGCCCGACGGCGTCAGCTTGCGGTAGAGCTGGTAGACGAGCGCGTGGTCGCGGCCGCGCTCTGCCCGCAGGCCGGCCAGCTCGTCGCCCGGCCCGCCACCCGGCTTCTCCGTGTAGAGCACGTTCTCGACCGCGTACTGACGAAAGCCCTGGCGGCGGAAGACGCTCGTCAGCGGGTCCTCCAGCGGCAGTCGGACGAAGAGGCGCAGGATGCCGCGCTCCAGCGCCTGGTCGGTGAGGTGCTCGATCAGCAGCCTGCCCGCCTCCTCCTCGTCCCTGCCGGGATCGATGCAGAGGTTCAACACCTGGAGCGTGGTGGCGCCGACCAGGCCGATCGCCGCCGGCCGGTTGGAGGCCTGGACGAAGCCGATCACGGTGCCGTCCTCCTCGGCGACGTAGAGGAGGGTCTCGCTGTAGAGCGCAGGCAGGATGGCGGAGAGGGTCTGGCTGACCAGCGACCAGAGCCTGATCGGGCCCCGGCTGGCGGTCTCGGAGAGCTCCCCACCGCCCTCGTGCTGGATCTCCTCGATGCGAGCCAGGTCCCGGAAGCTGGCGGTGCGGACGCTGACGCTCACGACCCCCCTCCAACCAGGCGGAGGAACTCGCGGTGGAGGCGCAGGTCGCCGCTCAGCTCGGGGTGGAAGGCGAGCGCCATCAGCCTTCCCTGGCGGACGCCCACCGGCCTTCCGTCCTGGCGGGCGATCACCTCGGTGTCGCCGGCGTCCTCGAGGATCGGAGCACGGATGAAGACGCCGGGAAAGGGCTCGGGGTCGCCGGCCAGGTCGACCGGCCCCTCAAAGCTCTCCAGCTGCCGCCCGTAGCCATTGCGCCGGACGGCGATCCGGAGGGCGCCGAAGCCCCGCTGGCCCTCGATGCCGCCGTCGATCCGGCTCGCCAGGATGATCATCCCGGCGCAGGTGCCGAGCGCCGGCAGCCCGCCGGCGACCGCGTCCCTGACGGCGTCGAAGAGTCCCATCCGCTCCATCAGCATGGTCATGGTGGTGCTCTCCCCGCCGGGGATGACCAGCCCGTCGAGGCCCGCCAGATCCTCCTTCAGCCGGACCGGCCGCGTCCGTGCGCCCGCGTCCTCAAACGCCCGCAGATGCTCGAGGAAGGCCCCCTGCAGGGCCATGACCCCGATCAGGGGAGCCATACCGTGGCTCTTACCAGCCGCGGGAGGCCAGCAGCTCTTCTTTCGGGAGCGTCGGGATCTCGATGCCGACCATCGGCTCGCCGAGGTCCTCGCTGACCTCCGCCAGGATGTCCGGCCGGTCGTGGTAGGTGGTCGCGGCGACGATCGCCTTGGCTCGCTTCAGCGGGTCGCCGGACTTGAAGATGCCCGAGCCGACGAAGACGCCGTCGACACCGAGCTGCATCATCAGCGCGGCATCCGCTGGGGTCGCGATGCCGCCGGCGGCGAAGTTGACCACCGGTAGCCGGCCCAGCCTCTGGCAGTCGGCGAGAAGGTCCACCGGGGCGCCGATGTTCTTCGCCTCGTGGACGAGCTCGGCGTGGTTCATTCCGTGCAGCTTGCGAATCCCAGCGTTGACCGCCCGCATGTGACGGACGGCCTCGACCACGTTGCCGGTGCCGGCCTCGCCCTTGGTGCGGATCATCGCGGCGCCCTCGGCGATCCGGCGAAGCGCCTCGCCGAGGTCGCGGCAGCCGCAGACGAACGGCACCTTGAAGGCGCGCTTGTCGATGTGGTTCTCCTCGTCGGCGGGGGTCAGCACCTCGGACTCGTCGATGTAGTCGACGCCCAGGGCCTCAAGAATCTGCGCCTCGACGAAGTGGCCGATGCGAGCCTTCGCCATGACGGGGATGGTGACCGCGGCCTGGATCTCCTTGATCAGCCGGGGATCGCTCATCCGGGCGACGCCGCCGTCCCTGCGGATGTCGGCGGGGACCCGCTCTAGGGCCATCACCGCGCAGGCGCCCGCCTCCTGGGCGATCCGCGCGTGCTCGGCGGTGACGACGTCCATGATGACGCCGCCCTTCAGCATCTCGGCCAGGCCGGCCTTGACCTTGAAGGTGGCGTGCTCGGTCCCGGCGGGAGTGCGCTTGCCGTTGCTTTCGCCCATCACACTCTGAATTCTACCCTCGCTTCGCCTAGTCTCACTTTGAGTGAAGCGGGTCCTGCTCCTGGCGGCCGTGCTGGCCGCCTGCCAATCGTCTCCCCTGCCGTCCGTCGCCGCCAGTCCCAACCCGGTCGGCGTGAGGGGCGGAGACCTGGTGATGGCGGACTGGGAGTACCCCGACAACCTCGATCCGCTCCACGCGACCACCGAGAGTGACCTCCGGGTGGCGGGGCTGCTCTTCGAGCCGCTCTGGACGCTGGACGCCGGCCTCCAGCCCCTGCCGCGCCTGCTCAGCGAGATGCCGGTGCCCAAGCTCGGCAGGGGAGGGACGATGACCCTCGATCTCAACTTGAGGCCCGGCCTGCGCTGGTCGGACGGTTTACCGCTGACGGCCGACGACCTGATCTTCGCCGTGAACGCGATCTGCTCCGCCGGCTACCCGGGTCGTGATCGGGCGGGGTTCGACCACATCGCCTCCCAGGAGCGCCGGAGCCCGACCGAGGTGATCTGGCACTTCGGTCCCCGACCGGCCGGGTCCTGCGGGCTGGCCGCGAACCTGACCAGCGGGGTCTACCCGGCCTGGCCGACGATGGGGCCGCTGGTGGTTCCGCTGCCGGCTCACCGGCTCGGGTCCATCGCACCGGCCGCCTGGGCCGCCGACCCCTACTTCCAGCGCCCAGACGTGGTCTCCGGGCCCTTCAAGATCAGCGGGGTGGTGCCCGGCCGGCTGATCCAGCTGGCGGCCAACCCTGATTACGCCTCCGGCCGCGGGCGCATGCCCTGGCTGGATGGGATCACCTACCGGGTCTACGACGGCAAGGCGGCGCTCATCTCCGGCCTCCAGACCGGCGAGGCCGACCTCGGCTTCCACCTGCTGCCCGCCGACCTGCCACAGCTGGCGGACGTGCCCATCTCTCAGTCCCTGGTCACCCCGACCCTGCGGGGCGAGTTCGTGCTCCCCAACCACACAGCTGGGCCCTGGGCCGGCGACGCCGCGCTCCTGAGCGCCCTGGCCGGGTCCGTAGACCCGGCGGCCCTCAACAGCGCTGCGTTCAACGGCTACGCCGAGGTCAGCACCGGGCTCTTCCCGCCACCCCTGAAGGACTACGACGCCGACCCGCCTCCCGGGCTCAGCGTCGCCCAGGCCAAGGCGGCGCTCGACGCCGACGGCTGGACTCTGGGAGCTGACGGGGTCCGCGCCAAGGGCGGACGGAGGCTCGCCTTCAGCCTGCTGGCCATCTGCGATGACCAGGTCCGGCAGCTGGAGCAGGCTGAGCTGGTGCGCCAGTGGGGACTGGTGGGCGCGGCGGTGTCGGCCGTCTGCGAGCCGCGCCAGACCATCTTCTCCCGGCTCGCCGGCGGTGCTTTCGAGATGGCCCTCCTCTCGAACGCCTGGCCGCCCGACCCCGGTTCCTGGGCGACCTTCGGGACGAGAGCGGGAAGCCTCAACTGGGGGCGCTGCTCGGATCCGGGGCTGGACGCGGACTTCGCCGGGGCGGCCGCGACCCTCGATTCCAGGGCTCGGCGAACCGGCTACCACGCCGCCGCGCAGGAATGGCTCCGGCAGACCTGCAGCATCCCGCTCCTTCAGTGGCCGGCGGTGGTCCAGCGCACGGCTCGACTGCACGGCTTCGAGCCCAACCCGATGCTCGGCCTGGACTCCTGGAACGCGGCCGACTGGTGGCTCAGCGCTCCGTGAACAGAACCGCCGACGGTACTAGAGGACTTCGAGCAGCTGCGAGCGCTTGGCCGCGTACTCGGCATCGTTGAGGAGGCCGCCACGGTGGAGGCGGGAGAGCGCGTCCATCTCCTCCAGCACGTCCAGCAGCGGCGCCATCGTCCGCCTGGCCAGGTAGGCCTCCGAGGGAAGGCCCTTGTCCTCCTCGGCGCGCCCGTCGAACTCGCGGACGTAGAAGAGCGCCTTGATCGAGGAGAAGGGCACCGCCAGCCGCCGCGGGGGCCCATCGGTCTCCGGATGAAGGTGGAGTCCGAGCCCGTAGCGGTGGCGCTTGATCTCACCCGCCGTGTGGCCGCGGAGCACCTCGCCGTCGAGGAAGCGGATCGCCACCTTGCGGCCATGGGGCTCGACCTCGTGGTCGTCGATCGGCATCTCGACCATCTTCACCGCCGAGAGCGGGATCCAGGCAATCTCAGAGTTTTCGAGCCCGCTGGGGTCGTCGATCTCGAGGATGAAGTCGGGTTCGTCCAGGTCCAGGTCCTGGGCGGTGCCCTCCAGTGTCTCGTCGTCGAAGAAGCGGACTTTGACCATCTTTGAGCTATCGATCCTGGGAAGATAACGAACGGCCGGGGGAAGGCTTGCGGCGCGGCAGCTTTCGACTGCAGGAGACGCAGTGGGCGAGGTGCTCGCGGACCGCGTCGGCCTGGTTCTTGCGGAGCTTTCCGGCCAGGTAGGGCTTCAGCATCGCGAGGACGTCGCGATGGTCCATCTCGTCGGCTGACTGCTGGGCGACGAACTCCTCTTTGAAGCGGAGCCGGGCACGGTAGACCAGCGTCTCGACCGCGCTCTCCGAGATCTTCAGCGCCTTGGCGATCTTGCGATAGCTGAACCCCTGGAGCTCGCGAAGAGTCAGCACCAGCCGGTACTTCTCGGGCAGCCGCTGGGCGACCTCATAGACCCGCCGGCGCAGCTCACGGCTCTCGGCCTGCAGCACCGGGTCGAAGCGGGAGGGCGGGGCCGGGATCTCGTAGAGGATCTCGCGGTCCGCCGGGACCTTCTCCTCCAGTCGAGGATCCCGCCGGCGGCGGCGGAGCTCGTCGCGGCAGAGGTTTTGGGCGACGGTGTGCAGCCAGCCCCCGAAGTTGAAGCTCTCATCCATCCGATCGAGGGTCCGGAGCGAGCGGATGAAGGTCTCCTGGGCGATGTCCTCGGCCAGCAGGGCGTCCCCGAGCGTCCGATGGACGAGTCGGTAGATGCCCCGGACGTGGCGCCGGTGAAGCTCCTCAAAGGCACGGACATCGCCGGCGCGATAGGCGCTGACCAGCTCGGCGTCGGTCCGGGGAACCGGCTCCGCGCTCAAGCCTCGAAGTCCCGCAGCGCGCGCTCGGTGGCCAGCTCGAGGAGCTCGGCGGCGTGCGCCTCGCGGTACTCGACGGGCTGGCCGTCCTCGCCGATGGCGCGGACCGGGCAGCCCAAGGTCTCCCAGCCCTCGCCCAGGCTGCCCGCCAGCAGGACCACCGGGACCCCCCTGCGACGGGCGCGCTCGAGGACCTCGGCCGGACCCTTGCCGAAGGCGGTCTGGGCGTCCACGCGGCCCTCGCCGGTGAAGACGGCCGTCGCACCCTCGAGCGCGTCGTCGAGGCCGGCCGCCTCCACGACCAGCGGGGCGCCGCGGCGCAGGCTCGCGCCGAGGAAGGCGACCAATCCGGCCCCGGCTCCGCCCGCCGCCCCCGCGCCGGGGAGGTCGGCGACCTCGCGCCCGAGGTCGCGGGAGATCACCTGCGCCAGGTGGGCGAGCGCGGAGTCGAGCTCGGCCAGCACCGCCTCCGTGCCGGCGCCCTTCTGAGGACCGTAGACACGCGTCGCCCCGCTGGGACCGGTCAGCGGGTTGGTGACGTCGACCGCGACCTCGACCGCGACCTCGCGCCACTCGTCAGCGACGGGAGGCAGGATTCGGTCCAGCCCGGCGAGCGCGCCCCCGCCTCGGGCCAGGTCCCTGCCGGAGCTGTCGAGCAGGCGGAATCCCAGCGCCTGGGCCATCCCGGCGCCGCCGTCGTTGGTGGCCGAACCGCCGATCCCGGCGATGATCCGCCTCACCCCCTTCCTCCTCGCGGAGTCGAGCAGTTGCCCGAACCCGAATGTGGATGTAACGCGCGGATCGCGCAGATCCTTCGGCACCAGCGGCAATCCGCTGGCCGAGGCCAGCTCGACGACCGCGGTCCGGCCGGAATCGATGAGCCCGTAAGAGGCCTCGACGGGGTCGCCGAGCGGCCCCTCGACGGTGATCGCGACCCGCTCGCCGGCGGCGGCCGCAACCAGGGCGTCCACGGTTCCCTCACCGCCGTCGGCAACCGGCACCTCGAGCACTTCGGCCTCTGGGTGGACGCGCCGGACCCCGCGCGCGATGGCCGCGGCGGCGGCCGGGGAACCAAGAGAACCCTTGAAAGGGTTGGGCGCCGCTACGTACTTCGCGAGCTGGTCCCTAGTAGACGGGGAGTGACCAGTTCGAGTACTTCGGGTTGTCACCGCGAACCGCCCCGAAATAGATGCCCTGCAGTTCGCCGGTGAGCTCGCCGATCTTGCCGTCCCCGACCGGCCGGCGGTCGACCTCGATCACCGGCGAGACCTGGGCGCCGGTGCCGCAGAGGAAGAGCTCATCGCAGGTGTAGAGCTCGGTGCGGTCGATCGAGCGCTCGACGACCTGCTTGCCAAGCTCGTCGCTGATCAGCTCCCGAACGATCCGGCGGGTGACGCCCTCGAGGATGTCGTCGGTCACCGGTGGGGTGACGAAGACGCCGTCCTTGTACATGAAGAGGTTCTCGGCGCTGCCCTCGGAGACGTGCCCGTCGGTGGTCAGGACGATCGCTTCGTCATAGCCGTTCTCCTCGGCTTCGGCCTTGGCCAGCGCCGAGTTCGCATAGGCGCCGGTGATCTTGCCGCGCGCGGGCAGCGACTGGTCGGACACCCGGCGCCAGCTGGAGACCATGCAGCGGATGCCGGAGTCGACGTCGACGTAGTTGCCCATCGGGGCGGTGTAGATGCAAAAGCTCTCCTCAATGCCGTCGAGCCGGACCCCGATCACCTCGCTCGACTTGAAAAGCAGCGGCCGGATGTAGGTGTCGGCCCGGTACTCGTTGCGGCGGAGCAGCTCAAGCGCGAGCTTGACCAGGTCCTCGGTCGAGTGGGGCAGGGTCATCTTCATGATCCGGCCCGACCGCCGGAGGCGGTCGAAATGCTCGGGTGCCGCGAGCAGGAAGAGCTGCTCTTTGGACCCGTTCCAGTAGGCGCGGATGCCCTCGAAGACGCCGGTTCCATAGTGGAGGGCGTGGGTCATGAGGCCGACGCGAGCCTCGTGATAGCGGCGAAAGTCGCCGTTGTAGTAGACCCAGCTGTTGGGATGCTCGGTCGAGCCGGCCACTTTCGACGAGGTGCCGGTTTCTATGCCCATTCGCCTTGATTGTAATCTTGTGGTCCCGAATGACCCTCTACGACATCATCGCCGACCTCCGCCGCGAGCACGGCAACGAAACCGCCTCCAAGACGCTCGATCTGGTCATGTTGGAGCTGGGCCACAACCGCGACAACCTGCGCGCGGCGCTGGGCCGACTGGACCGCCCATCGGTGCCGCCGGGCGGCGAGGCGGTGATCAGGGAGCTCGACGAGCGGGCCCACCGGCATCACCTCGACAACCTGAACTACCCCGAGGTCAGGATGGCCGGCTTCCGGCCGCCGCTGGAGCCCGTCGACACCGGCACGGCGGGCATCGCGATTCTCCTCGGCCTCACCTCCCTCGTCCTGCTCGGCCTCGCCGCGGCCGCCGTGGTGGCGGGCCTGAACAGCATCTACCACTTTCTCTGAGGCGCCCTCCCCCCAATGGCTGAGTTCTCGTTCGACGTGGTCTCCGAATTCGACGGCTCTGAGCTGACCAATGCTGTCGACCAGGCCCGCCGCGAGACGGGCACCCGCTTTGACTTCAAGGACACGGCCACCAGTTTCGAGCTGAAGAGCGGCGAGGTGATCGTCGAATCCTCCAGCGAGGACCGCGCCCGGGCGGCCTACCAGGTCCTGGTCGAGAAAGCGGCGCGGCGGAGCCTCTCGCCCAAGCTCTTCAAGCCCGGCGACCCGAAGACCATCGGCAAGGGCCGGGGGCAGATCGAGGTGAAGCTCAACGCGGGCATCAGCGACGAGCTCGCCAAGGACCTGCAGAAGCGGGCGAGGGCGGCCAGTCCCAAGGTCCAGGTCCGGATCCAGGGCGATCAGCTGCGGGTGACGAGCAAGGACAAGGACGCCCTCCAGTCGGTGATCAAGGCGCTGCGAGACGCCGAGGACATATCGGTCCCGCTCCAGTTCACCAACTACCGCTGAGCAGGTAGAGACTTTCGGGTGCTGGTCATCCCGGCGATCGACATCCGCGGCGGCCGCGCCGTACGGCTGACACGGGGGGACTTCGACCAGGAGACCGTCTACGGCGACGACCCGGTCGCGATCGCCCGCTCCCACCGCGCGGCGGGCGCCTGGCGGATCCACGTGGTGGACCTCGACGCCGCCCTCGGCCGCTCAGGGGATAACCGGGAGGTCGTCAAGCGGGTGGTGAGCGAGACCGGCTTCGAGGTCCAGGTCGCCGGGGGCATTCGCGACCGCGCGACGGCGGAGGCGTGGCTGGAGGTCGGTGCCGCCGCCGTCGTCATGGGCACCGTCGCGGTTCGCGACCCTGATCTCTTCGCGGCGGTCGCCGAGCAGCATCCCGACCGGGTGATGGGGGCCCTCGACCTCCGCGGCGCCACGCCCCAGGTCTCGGGCTGGACGGAGGGCGAGGCCACCGCCGTCGAGGAGCTGCTGGCGAGCTGGGCGGAGTTGCCCCTGGCGGCCGTGATCCT
>Ga0307373_10006059_pt1 | contig 19433 bp, 17 predicted proteins | sample OX2MG_FD_202534 | JGI IMG/M metagenome (GOLD analysis project Ga0307373, IMG submission 202534) | Soil microbial communities from Risofladan, Vaasa, Finland - OX-2 | ecosystem: Environmental > Terrestrial > Soil > Coastal area > Acid sulfate soil | place: Finland: Risofladan, Vaasa | collected...
CACGGCCTTCGTTGCGGCGCTGGGCGTCCCCACCGAGGTGATCGAGCAATGCCACCGTGCCGACGTGCTCGTCGTCAACATGTGCGGCAAGGTCGACCACGCCGTGCGGGCGGTCGACGCCGGTTGCGACCTCGTTGTCGCCCAGGGCACCGAAGCGGGCGGCCACACCGGCCAGGTGGCGACCATGCCCCTCGTCCCTCAGATCGTCGACGCGGTGGGCGATCGCGTCCCGGTCGTCGCGGCCGGCGGCATCTTCGACGGGCGCGGCCTCGCGGCGGCACTCTCTCTCGGCGCTGACGGAATCTGGGTGGGCACCCGCTTCATCGCCACGCCCGAGGCCCGGAGCGTGCTCGGCTACAAGGACACGCTGCTGGCCAGCCGGGAGGACCAGACGACGGTCAGTCGGGCCTACTCGGGCAAGACCATGCGCGTCGTGCGCAATGGTTACACCGATCACTACGACGCGCATCCCGAGGAGCTCAAGAAATTCCCCGAGCAGCTCGGCGTCTCCTACGGGGCCGGGGCCATGCACCTCGGTGGCGATTCGTTCAGCGAGGGCGTCGACGTCGACCGGGAGTGCTATCCCGCCGGGCAGGGCGTGGGCGCCATCACCGAGCTCGTGCCCGCGGCTGACCTCGTGCGCCGCTTCGTGGCGGAGGCCGAGACGACCCTCGACCGCCTCGCCACCCTGCGCTGAACAGATCGGGACGGGAGCCCACCCATGCCTGACGCTCGGGTTGCTCTGGTCACGGGTGCCAACCACGGCATCGGTGCGGCCACCGCCAAGGCGCTCGCCGCTCGGGGCACCGGCGTCCTGTGCGCCTACTTCCGTCACGAGCACCTCGGTGGCCTCCAGGACCCCGCGCTGCCGGCGGCGTACCGGGCCACGAGGATGGCGCGGGCTGACAACGTCGCCCAATCGATCCGGGCCGCCGGCGGCCGCGCCACCGCCTTGGAGGCCGACCTCTCCGACCCCGCGAGTGTCCCCCACCTCTTTGACGTGGCCGAGGCCGAGCTGGGTCCTGTGTCCATTCTGGTGAACAACGCCTCGGGCTGGGTCGCCGACAGTTTCGCCCCCGACACCACGAACCGATTCGGACTGGCGCAGGCGCCCGTCAGCGCGCAAACGGTCGACCAGGTGTTCGGGGTCGACGCCCGCGCCGCCGCCCTCCTGATCGCCGAGTTCGCCCGCCGCCTCGTCGACCGGGGAGGCGAGTGGGGCCGCATCATCGGTCTGACCTCGGGCGAGGCCAACGGGTTCCCGGAGGAGATCTCCTACGGCGCCGCCAAAGCGGCGCAGGTCAACTTCACCCTCGGCGCGGCCACCGAACTTGCCCGCTTCGGCGTGACCGCCAACGTCGTGCACCCACCGATGACCGACACGGGCTGGATCAACCAGCGCACCGCCTCGGCTGCGCAGTCGGCCGGTCACCGCATCGCCACCCCACGCCAGGTGGCCGACGTCATCGCTTATCTCGCCTCGGATGCCGCCGAGCTCGTCACGGGCAACGTCATCCGCCTTCGCTGAACCGGCTCGACTTCGGCGGGGACTCCCCCCTCCGGGTCCACGACCGCACTTTCCATCCCCAACCCAATGGGGTCGGTCGCCGACGTTATCCCAGGTCAACCCTGTGTCAAGTGCCCGTCGGACCCAACCCTGCAGAACCCAAACAAAATTTATTGACTATCGACGATCCATTCCGATATATCATTGAGACCGACAATCAGCAAGGAGTTTCAAATGTCACGCCAACAGGAACACGACCGGAGCCGCGATCACGACCACGACGAGCTCCACGACCGTCTCCACGAGCACTTTGCTGGGCGCGGCATGCGCGGCCCGCGGGGTGAACGAGGCGGCTGGGGTGGCGGGCGCGGTGGCTGGGGTGGCGGGCGGCGTATGCCGCGCGGCGCCATCCGCACCGCGATCCTCGTCGCCCTCCGCGACGAGCCGGGAAATGGCTACGAGGTCATGCGCCGGCTCGAGGAGTCGAGCGGTGGACTGTGGCGGCCCAGCCCCGGCTCGGTCTACCCGCACCTCCAGATGCTCGAAGATGAGGGCCTGGTGCAGTCGTCCGAGGTGGACGGCAGCCGCACCTTCACGCTGACCGAGGCAGGACGGAGCGAGGCCGAGAAGGCCAAGCTCCCCTGGCAGGAAGGCGGCGAGTCCGACGACGAGGTGCGCACGCTTCGCCAGGGCGTCGGGCAACTGATGAGCGCCGCCAAGCAGCTGGCCGGCGCCGGTGAGAAAGCGCAGATCGAGCGCGGCATCAGCGTCATCCAGAAGGCCCGCAAGGATCTGTACCAGATCCTGGCCGAGGACTGATCCGGTCAGAGAGGGCCACCGGCCGCACTGAGAGACTGCTGAGTGATCCGCCCGGTACTGTGCGCAAGAAGCCATGACCACCGCGACCTCCGCCTCGCCGCTCGACGGTGCCGCACCCGGCGACGGGACGCCCATCATCGAAGCGGTCGGTCTGACGAAGACCTACTCGGGCACGGATTTCCGCGCCGTCGACGGCCTGAACCTTCGAGTCGAGTCGGGCGAGGTCTTCGGTTTGCTCGGCCCGAACGGCGCCGGGAAGACGACCACGATCGGCGTCCTGACCACCCGCGTCATTCCGACGGGTGGTCAGGCGCTCATCGGCGGCATCGACGTCGTCGTGCATCCGACCTTGGTCAAACAACTGATCGGCGTCGTCTCCCAGCAGAACACCCTCGACCGGCAGCTCAATCCCTTCGAAAATCTCTACTGGCACGGTCGCCTCTTCGGCATGGGCGCCAAGGAGTCACGGCAGACTGCAGACGAGCTGCTCGAACGGTTTCAACTGACTCGCTTCGCCAAGGCGTCGGTCTACGCGCTCTCGGGCGGAATGGCCCAACGGCTCATGGTGGCCCGGGCCATCTTCCACCGACCGGCCGTCCTCTTTCTCGACGAGCCGACGGCAGGGCTCGACCCCCAGGGTCGTCTCGCGTTGTGGGAGCTGCTCGAAGGGCTCAACGCCGAGGGCCAGACCATCATGCTCACGACCCACTACATGGAAGAAGCCGACAAACTCTGTGACCGCGTGGCGATCATGGACCACGGCAAGATCCTCGCCCTGGACACGCCAACCGACCTCAAGCGCAGCGTGGGCGCCGACACCATCGTGACCGTCAAGGCCGATGGTGACGCTGAGCAGCTGGCGGCGGTTTTCCAAAGCCGCCTCGAGGGCGTCACCCGGACGCGCGCCCTCCCCGACGGCGTCGAATTGCAGGTGCGCGGTGCGGATCGCCTCGTCCCGCGCGTGGTCGAGGCGGCGGAAGCCGGTGGGTTCTCGCTGGCCGACTTGTCGGTCGCCGAGCCCACGCTCGAGACGGTATTCATCGGGCTCACCGGAAAGGAGTTGCGCGACTGATGGCGTCCACGACTTCGGAGACCATCCCGGGCACCACGTTCGGAGCGCCTGGCACCGGCCGGGTCTCTCTGACGCCGACCCGTTCGACGACGGCTGCCAGCCGGACGTCGCTGCGTGCGCTCATTCAGCGCGACCTGGTGGTGCTGTGGAAGCACAAGGTCGAGTTCACCGTGCGCACGTTGGTGCAGCCGTTCCTACTGTGCTTCGTCTTCCTCTACGTCTTCCCGAAGATCGGGCAAGGCGTCGGTGGCGGTGGCGGAGCCGCAGCCGAGTCCGCGTTCGCCACGGTCCTCGTACCGGGGGTCGTCGGCCTTTCCATCATGTTCCAGGGCATCCAGGCCGTGGCGATGCCGTTGGCGCAGGAGTTCGGCTTCACGCGTGAGATCGAGGACCGGGTGCAGGCGCCCTGCCCGATCTGGCTCGTGGCCATTTCCAAGGTCATCTCCGGCGGGGCCCAGGGCTTGCTCTCGGCCGCCATCGTCCTACCCATTACCTCGGTGGTGCACGCCGCCGGCGTGGAGGCGCAGATCAATCTGCACTGGCTCCTGATCCTGACGCTCGTTCCGTTGTCCTGCGTCTGCATGGCGTCCCTCGGCCTTCTCCTCGGAACCTCGTTCGAGCCGCGCAACCTCGGCCTCATGTTCGGATTCATCGTGCTGCCCATCACGTTCCTGGGTGGCACCTACTACCAGTGGACTCGACTGGCACCCGTCAAGGCAGGGCCCGTGCACTGGCTGCAGATGGTGGTCCTGGTCAACCCGCTCATCTACATCAACGACGGGATGCGGGCCGCCTTCACGGACGCCGCCCACATGCACCTCTACATCATCTATCCCGCCATCGTCGCCTTCAGCGTGATCTTCCTCACCCTCGGGCTCCGCAACTTTCGGCACAAGGTGCTCGCCTGAGATGGTGGACCAGTAAGCGAGGGACACTGCGGCGTGTCGTTCGCTCGCTCCGCGTGGCCCACAGAGCGCCCGCCCACTCCCGGTGCCGCCCGGAGGTGCTGGGCGTCCGGGGCTGAACGGGAGGCCGGCTCCGGTCCGCCGAAGACGGATTACCTGGCAGTTCCGTGACGAATCTGTCAATCGCGCCTGTTCGAGGATACGGCTGGGTAGGGTGATCTGAACCGTGCAGCCCACAGCGGGCGCCTGCTCCGGGCGGGGTGGCGAAGGGACGGACCTCATGGATATGAACGGTCACGAGACGCCGTCCGACCTCCCGGCCGCCTACGCGCGGGTCCGGACCGGCACCGAACGCCTGGCCTCCGTGCTGAGCCCCGAGGACCAGACGGTCCAGTCCATGCCTGACGTGAGCCCCACCAAGTGGCACCGGGCGCATGTCACCTGGTTCTTCGAAACCTTCATCCTCGGGGAGTACACCCCGGACTACAGGGCCTTCGACGATGCCTTCGCCTACATCTTCAACTCGTACTACGAGGCCGTCGGGGCGCGCCATCCCCGCGCCGAGCGCGGCCTCCTCTCGCGTCCGGGCATCGACGACATTGCCCGGTACCGCGTGTTCGTGGACGAGGCCATGGACACCCTCCTCCGGCATCCCGATCAGCCAGGCCTCGCCGAGTTGATCACCCTCGGACTCCACCACGAGCAACAGCATCAGGAGCTCCTGTTGATGGACATCAAGCACGTCCTCTCCCGGAACCCACTGCGTCCTGCTTATCTGCCTTGCGCTCCGGAGCAGGCGCCCATCACCCCTCCGAAGGCCGGCTGGCTCGAGCACGCCGGTGGCCCGGTCGAGATCGGGTATCACGGCACCGAGTTCGCGTTCGACAACGAGTACCCCGTCCACACCGTGCACCTGACGCCCTTCGGGTTGGCAGACCGGCCGGTGACCTGCGGCGACTGGCTCTCGTTCATCGAGGACGACGGGTACAGGCGACCCGAGTTCTGGCTCTCGGACGGCTGGGCGGTTGTCAACGCGCAGAAATGGGAGGCGCCTCTGTACTGGTCACGCGACCCGGACAACCCCGAGCGTTTCACCCAATTCACCTTGTCGGGATCGCGCCCGGTCGATCCGAACGAACCCGTCTGCCACATCAGCTACTACGAGGCGGACGCGTTCGCCCACTGGACGGGCATGCGACTGCCGACCGAATCCGAATGGGAGACGATCGCACTCGAGCATGGAGAGGGCGACAACTTCTTGCGCGATGACGTGCTCACGGCGGGGGCCCCGCATCCACGGCCGGCCCTCTCGTCCAACGGCCTCTTCGGCGACACCTGGGAGTGGACGTCGAGCGCGTACTCGCCCTATCCCGGTTTCCGCGCCGCCGCGGGAGCCGTCGGCGAGTACAACGGGAAGTTCATGGTGAGCCAATACGTGCTGCGCGGTGGGTGCTGCGCCACTCCATCCGGTCATGCCCGCCCGACCTATCGGAACTTCTTCCCGCCGGGCGCCCGCTGGGCCTTCGGCGGACTGCGGTTGGCCCGGGATCCCTGAGCCATGGCCTACACCATCGATGTCCATCTCTCGCCCGACGAGGTTCGCAGCCAAATGCTGGCCGACGCGCTGAAGGGGCTCCAGGCCGAGCAGAAGTCCATTCCCCCGGTGTGGTTCTACGACGAGCGGGGCAGCCGCCTCTTCGAGGACATCACCCAACTCCCGGAGTACTACCCGACCCGGGCCGAACGCGCCCTTCTGCAGGCATATGCCCCCTCGATCGCCGAGCTGTCCAAGGCCGACACCCTGGTGGAGCTGGGCGCCGGAGCCTGCGAGAAGACCCGGGTCCTGCTCACAGCCCTCCAGGAGATCGACCTGCTGGAGCGGTACGTCCCTTTCGACGTCAGTGACGAATTCCTCCGGAGTGCCGCCGCCTCTCTGGCGCAGGAATACGACTCGCTCGACATTCATGTGGTCATCGGCGACTTTCACCAGCATCTGGGCGAGATCCCGAGTGAAGGACGTCGCATGATCGCCTTCCTGGGTGGGACGATCGGCAACCTCAACCCGGCCCAGCGGGCCCGTTTCCTCTTCGACCTGAACTGCACCATGTCGAGCGACGATTCCCTGCTCATCGGGACCGATCTGGTCAAGGACCGCAGCCGGCTCGTCGCGGCCTACGACGACGCCGCTGGTGTCACAGCGGACTTCAATCGCAACGTGCTCCACGTGCTCAACGAGCAGCTCGGCGCCGACTTCGATCCGGACCGTTTCCGGCACGTGGCTGTCTGGAACGAGGACGAGCAATGGATCGAAATGCGCCTGCGGGCTGACGAAGCGAACGACGTCTCGTTGGCCGGTGCGGGTCTCACCGTCCGCTTCGAGCAGGGTGAGGATCTGCTGACCGAGATCAGCGCCAAGTTCACGCCCGAACGGGTGGAACGCGAGCTCTCCGAGGCCGGCTTCATCACCGAGGGAATGTGGGGGGCTGACGACGGAGAGTTCCTCCTCACCCTGGCGCACCCGTTCTGCTGAGAGCCCGGTAATCCTCAGCCGACGGGTGCCGGCACCGCCGAGGGAGAACCTGCGGTCTCCTCGCCCCCCGGAGCAGGCCCACCATCTGGTCCGGATCGGCGGCCTCGCAGCAGCCGCACCAGCCAGACGGTCAGCAGGCCCAGCAAGAACACGATCGAGCCGAGGCTGAGAATGCTGGCCGGCAACAGATGCCGCGGCTTGTAGTGGAACGAGATCAGGTCGTCTCCGACCGGAATGTGCACCTGCTGCACCAGATCGAAGTCGTTGACCGGGATGGACTTGGCCTCGCCCCCGTCTACCGAGACGGTTGCGGTCCAGCCCGAGTCCCAGGCCACCGAACGGGTCAAGGTCGACGGCGAAGAGGCGTGCACCCGGACGTCCTCTGACTTCGTCGTGCTGGCGACGATCTGAGTGGGGAGCCTCCGGCCCTTCCCGGTGGAGGCCGCAACCGGTTCGGCCGGCTTGCGGAGGGTGAACACGGCATAGCCCTGGGACAGCCCTGCCAGCTGCCACGGTCCAGGCACCAGCGCCGACGACAGGGACCCCGAGAGCTCGTAGGGATGACCGGCCACCGAAATGACCGCTCGCTGGGGCGGGAGCGAGCCGGTCACCACCTGGGCCGACAGCCCGATGGCGGCCCCCACCGGATGCTGACCCGTGACGGTGCTCGCTCCTGGCGGAACCGGCTCGGGGGCTCCCCAGCGGGTCGACCCGTCCGCTCGCAGCGCGCCGAAGCGCACAGACGTTCCGGCGCTCGCCGGATGCTGCAGGACGAGGGTCACACTCTCGGGCTTCAGCGTCTCGCCGTAGAACCATGAGGCCTTCTTGCCTGCTTCGAGGGCTGGGCGCGGCCCGGGGTCGAACGGATAGGCGGTGTCGTTGAAGTCGGCGCCGTAGCCCCGGGCGAGCACCGGGTCCGTCCCGAAGTTCTCCGTGGTCTGCGCGAAGTCGTCGAACGAGTGCGGGATCGCCTGCAGCGGTACGAGGAAGTATTCGGGCACGGTCACGACCTCACGCAGGTCGAGCCGGCCGAGCGTCCCGGAGGACAGCGCCCCGATGTCGAGGTCGTCCTGTTCGTGGGTGTGAGTCGTCGACTCGTAGTTGTCGTTGACGATCGACGCGTACCCCGAGACCGAGGGAAGCCCGGGAATGATGTTGAGATCGGGCACGCCCTGGGGACTGCTCGGATAGCTCGCGTAGGTCTGCGGGTCGTAGTTCACCATCCGCCCATCCGTCGGCAGCTTTGCCACCATCAATTTCTGGATCGGCGTCATGCCGGCCACGAGATCGTTCGGTGGCGTGGCGGCGAGCTGACTCGTCAAGCCCATCAACCCGAGGTCGACAATCACGAAGACGGCGGCAAGGCGCAGCCACGAGATGCGGCCCAGGAGCGGCCGTATCCAGACCAACGCCGCCCCGCCGATGCAGAAGGCGAGCGCGATCACCGTCGCCTCGCGAACAGTGCTCATGTCGCGTGGGCTAAGGGCGACCCCCGCAAACCTCCAGACGAGCGTGCGGGGCGAGATCAGGGCCCAGAGGGCCAGGCTGGCGACGATCACGGCGGGCACGAGGCCCGTGACCCGGTCGTAGACAGTCATCGGCTCCTGCTCCCTCGGCACCTCGGTCCGGTCGATCCATCCGGCGAACAGGACGCAGACCGCGGTCGCGACGGTGATCATGTTGCGGCTCTGCAGCCGTTGATGGCCGTAGAGGGGGATGCTGTTGAAGAGGTGCTCCAGGGGGGTGTTCGACCCCAACGCCAGCAAGAGGCCGAAGAGCCCGACGACGTACCACGTGAGGCGGTCACGCGGCGGAATACGACTGGGCCAGCCCGGCCTGAGGAGGGTGATCAGTGCGATGACGGGCAAAATGCCCAGATAGATGCCGACCTCGGGCAAGTTGTACTGGCCGAAGAACGGTGCCTCGTTGAGATGTCCGTACCCACCGTCGATGTAGGGCACCAGGCCGAAGATCGCGTAAGGCCGGGGATAGCTCCCGGCGGCCGCGAAGACCCCACTCCCCCGCTGCGAGTTGCTGATGGCCTCGAGTCCCGGGAGCCATTGGATCGCTGCGAGCGAGAGGGCGAGGGCCGCTCCGGTGCCGCACCTCGTGACGACCCGCCACCAGCGCTCCCGGTTGAGACCGGCCGACATGACGGCGAAGGCGGCGATGAGGAAGGCCTCGTCGAGCATCGCTTCGGGCGCACCGGCAAGAATGACGGTGGCGTAGGCGACTCCGAGCAGGATGCTCCAACGCCACCGTCCGTCACGGACGATATGGAGGACCGCCAGCAACATCCACGGGATGGCGACGAACCCTTCCGTCATGTCCACGTGGTTGACCTGGCTCAGGACGGGTCCCGCGAACGCGTAGGTGGCGGCGGCGAGCAGGCACGCCACCGTGGAGAGCTTCAACGCGCGTAGGAACACGTACATGCCGACGGCGATGGCCGAGAATGCAATCACCTCAGTGGCCACCCAGGCCGCCCGATCAGGCAGTGCGACGAACAGCCCGGTCAAGGGGTAGAACGCGCCGGCGTTGAAGTCGGCCATGAGCGGCGTGCCGCTGAAGATGTACTGGTTCCAGAAGGGGAGCTGGCCGTGACGCAGCATGGAGCCCACGAGGACGTGCAGGGGATAGTTCTGCTGCAGGTTGTCCCCCGTGAGCAGCAGGTGCCCGCCGATCAGGTCCGGGATCACGAACGCGGCCGTCGGAATGGCGATCAGCACGACGTAGGGCCACAGGGGTCCGAGGTGTGCTCGTAGTCGGTTCACGGGCGAGGAGATGCCTTCCGGGGTACCTGAACTGGGGCGCTGCCGGGCCCACGGGCCGGCGCGGCGCGATCGGCGCAAGCTAGCCCCTTCGACCGTGAATCCGCACAGCGGTCAGTGCCGACAATCGGACCGGCCCACCCGGAGCCCCGTCCCGCTCAGGACCGGGTTCCGCACCGGAGACCTTCCAGTTCCGTGACAGACAGATTTCGCATACGTGACAGAGCGAGCATCCTCGGGTATTCTGGGATTGGCCTGAGAATCGTGTGAAGAAGGGTCTCCGGCGCTCGAAAGAGGCGTCGGCTGTGTCAGAATCACTGCAGTTTCATGAAGATTTTCGCCCCCGCGGTGAGCAACCGCAGGAGCTCAAGTAAGGAATCCCCGATGGAGCTCGTGTCCCCGAGAGCGACCACCACCTCCACAGCACCCCAGAGCGTCGACACCGACGCGCCGGGGCTCTCGGCGCGCCGGCTCAGCGTGACGCGCACCGCCCTGCTCGGGCTCCTCGGGAGCATGGCCATCGTCGTCGGGGCGGTGTTCGGTGGACAGGCGTTCGAGACCCACCTGGCCGGGGCCTGGTACTTCGGCATGCCAGGGGGCCTCTTCGGTTCATTCGGCTCGGACAGCTCTGTGCCGACGGTGGCGTCTCTCGCACTGGTGTTCGGCGGGCTCATTCTTCTCAGCCGCGTCTGGTTCGGCTTCCTGCGCCATCTCAACAGCCACCCCGGGTTTCCGGTCAGGCGGGTCGTCCTCGTCGTGGCGATCTGGGCTGTCCCTTTGCTGCTTGCGCCACCGCTCTTCAGCCGTGACGTGTACACCTACTCGGCGCAGGGCGAAATGATGAGCCACCACATCAACCCGTACTCGTACGGGCCCGAGGTGCTCGGGGCGACCCCGTTCAACCAGATGGCCGACACGGTCTGGTCGGGAACCGAATCGCCCTACGGGCCCACGTTCCTGAGCGTCGACGGCCTGCTCGACCAGGCCTCGGGCCATCAGATTTTGCCGGACCTCGTTCTGCTCCGCCTGCTCGAGGTGGTCGGACTCGCCTTGGCCGTGGCCGCCACCCCGACGCTGGCTCGGTCGCTGAAACACGATCCTGCCCACGCCGTCCTGATCGGGGTGGGGTCGCCCCTTGCACTCCTGGCGCTCATCGGCGGGGCGCACAACGACGCCTTGATGGTCGGGCTGCTGATGGCCGGACTGGCGGTGGCGAAACGATTCGGCACGGTGCCCGGGGTCATCCTCTGTGCGCTTGCGGCGGGGGTGAAGTCCCCCGCGCTGCTCGGTGTGCTGTTCCTCGGATGGGTCTGGGCCGGCAGGGAGGCGCCTGTCAGACGTCGCATCGGGCACACCGCGCTGGCAGGTGCGATCGCGCTCGCCACCATGGAAGTGGCCTCGTTGGTCTCGGGCACGGGCTGGGGTTGGATTCGCACGACGACCACGGCGGACGCGACCTTCACCGGGGTCACCCCCATCAACCTCGTGGCCCGGTCCGTCTCCATCGTCAGCCACGTGGTCCAGGTCCCGATGAGCGTGCTGGCGGTCCGTCCGGTGTTCATGGTGTTGGGGTTGCTGGTCGCCGCGTATGTCGGGTACCGCCAGCTGCTCCGCTCCCCCCAGGACGGAGTCGTCCGTTGCCTGGGCATCACCCTGCTCGTCCTCGCGCTGCTCGGCCCCATCGTGTGGTCCTGGTATGTCACCTGGGGTGTGATCGTGGTCGCAGCGGCGGCCGTCGGCAGACTTCGGGCGGCCTCCATCGTCATCAGCACGTTCTGGGCCTTCGTCGGGATGACGGCGGTCCACGGCATCTACATGCGATTCCTGCACACCTTCGTGCTGACCGACCTCCTGCTGATCGCCATGTTGCTTGCCGTCGCCATCACGCCGCTGGCACAGTTCACCGGTGGGCGGCGGGCGCACCTGCCACGCCTCACTCCGGGTGTCCTCACCGGTACGAGCGCCGGCGCCACCACCTGACCGACTCAGTCGGCCAGATCGACGGCTGACACGATGCGTTCCGGTCGCACCCGCACGACCAGCTCACCGGCCACACCGTTGCGGTTTCCGTATTCTTCGGCTCGCTCGGCGCCCGTGTAGCGGCCACCGAGCCGAGCGGCCCATTGGCGTACCTCTTCGAGGTCATCGCTCAGAGCGGCGACACCCTCCACCACCACGAAACTGAACGGCGGCCGATCGTCATCCACGCACAGCGACACCCGCGGCTCTCGCCGGATGTTCCGCCCCTTGACGGTCGACTCGCCGGTGTTGAAGACGAGCGACCCGTCGTCGTCGAGGTCATACCAGACCGGAGCGATGTGCGGCCGTCCGTCCGGCCGCACCGTCGCCAATTTGGCGGTCCGCGCCGGGAGTTCCGTGAGGAACGTACGCACCTCCGCTTCGCTCATCGGGTGGTAGGGCATCAGCGACGAGACCATCGAGTCGGCGGCGCGCACACTCCGGACGATCCGCTCATCCGGGCGTGCCACCGTCGGCCACGTAGGCCTCCGTCCAGGCCTGGATCATCGGTGCGAAGGCGGCCGGGTTGTAGGCGTCCTCCTCATAGGAGAACTTCATGTCACCGGCATAGTGCAGCACCGTGATGTTGTGGGCCTGATGCACCGAACCGTCGCCGGGATCCTTCATGCGGTTCTCGATCCGGCAGATCCACCAACCCCGCTCCTCGTCGCACACGCACCACGCGTGAGGGAACGACGTCATGTCCTTGTTCGGCCACTCCGCCATGAGCGGGGTGATCCACTCATAAATCTCGTCGGACCCGTGGAAGGTTCCGAAGGTGTGCTCGAGGTAGACCGCATCATCGGTGAAGAGGTCTGCCCACTCGCGCCACTCACCGCTGGCCGCGCAGCGGGCTGCCGTGTCCATGAAGTGCTGGTGGGCCTGCTCCAGCTCCTCCCGACTCCACTTCTGCGTCATGACTTCAGTATCCATTCGCTCATGGTGACACTGCGCAAGGTGCTCAGGTCGACGAACGCATTGATCTCCTCGATCATCTGCGTGATGTTTGCATTCATGCGTTCGGGATCTCCGTCCGCACAGTAGAAGAGCATGGGGTCGGTCACGTGCTCCAGGGAGGGCCACGCCTCCTCCACGATCCCCGACACGCGCGGCGCCCCGTCGGTGATCGGGCGGAACACGGCGTTGCGGACGTAGCGGGTGCGCGGCTGGATCTCCTCGGTGATGGGCGAGATCCGCGTGTGCCACCGGGTCATCCATTCGTCGAAGGTCTGGTCGGGATGCTGCTGCAGGAGCGCGACCGTCAACACCCCGGGCGAACGCTCGCCATCGGGCCAGGAGCGGGAGGGTCCCCACCGACTGTCCCCGTAGTCGCGATAGAGCGACTCGACCACCGAGTAGCCGGCCACCTGCACCGCGCCGGCGGCGAGCACCGCCTCGAACGGGACCCGTTGTTCGATGGTGTCGACCCACAGCGACACCACCCCGTGCAGGGGCGTCTCGCCCGCGGGGGTGGGCACCGGGGCCGGTATATCGCTCTCGGGATCCCATACGTCGATGGTCAGGCGCGACGGCTGCAGGGACAGCAGATCGTCCGCCACCGGGCCACGGAGCACTGCGGCCACGTCGGATCGGCTGTCCGTCTCCCCCAGCCACACCAGATACATCAGCTTCTCCACGTTGCTCCTCCCCTCACCAGGTCAGTCCCAGCGCCTCACGCATGGTGGCTTCGAACTCGGCATCGCTGAGTGTGCGCCGCAGCTGCAGGACCATGGCCGCATCGTCGCCGACCTCGACCCGCAACGGCGTGGTCGGGTCTTCCAACGCGTCCGCCACGGCCACCCCGACCAACTCGGGCCCGGGGCGACCGTCGGCCCCCAAAAGCGTGCCGGCCGTGCCGCTCCACTGGCCGTCGAGGTCGGCGTAGAGCGCCGGGACCGGATGCTCATCGCCGTGCTTCATGCCCGGAGCGATGTAGCCGGGCTCAATGATGACCACGCGGATCCCGAAGTGACCGAGCTCGAAGTAGAGGGACTCCGAGAGCGCCTCGAGCGCGTGCTTGGACGCCGCGTATGGTCCCTCCATCGGCGTGCCAACTTTGCCCTGCACCGAACTGACGTTGACCAGGACCCCACTGCCCCGCTCGCGCCATCGTGGCGCCACCGACTGAGCCATCCGTAAAGGGCCGAGCGTGTTGACCTCGAGCACACGGCGGAAAGACTCGAGCGGGTAGGTCTCGAGCGGGCCCGAGCTGGGCACGCCGGCATTGTTGACGATCGCATCGATCTCGCCCGCCGCCGCCACGGCGGCACGCACCGATGCGTCCGCGCTGACGTCGAGCTCCAGGATCTGCACCGCCGGCAGCCCCTGGAGCAATTCGGGGTTCCGCGCTGTGGCCACCACGTCGTGACCACGCGCCGAAAGCACTTCGACCGTGGCCCGCCCGATGGCGCGGGCGGCCCCCGTCACGAGCACGCGCATCGTCAGGCCTTCCCGGCCGGAGTGAGGCCGACGAGCTCCTCGCTCACTTCCCACAGGCGGCGGGCCGCCTCGGGGTCCTGGGCCCACGGGCGGGGTTTCCTGGGCTTGCACTTGACGAAGTACTCCCCGCTGACGCCCTCCACCTGTGGCGACGATGCCAGGTAGATCGAGGTGCGGGCCCCCTTGACCGGGGACAAGAAGAAGGGGCTGGCGATCCTGATTCCGAAGGCCAGGAAGCCCCGGGCGTCCCCGTCTCCCCCGTAGCCCGTCCGGACGGTCCCCGGATGCAGCGCGTTCGCGGTGAGGCCTTTGTCCGCGAAGCGCCGGGACAGCTCCAGCGTGAAGAGGAGGTTGGCCAGCTTCGATTGTCCGTAGACGCGCATACCTCGGTAGCCGTGCGTGTTCTGCAGGTCGTCGAAGGGCATCCCCTTGCGGGCCGCATTGTGGGCCGTCGACGCCACGTTCACGATGCGCGCCGGCGCCGGCGCCGACGCCGTCATGCGCTCGAGCAACAGGTTGGTGAGGAGGAACGGCCCGAGATGGTTGATGGCGAAGGTGGCCTCGTAACCGTCGACCGTCTCGGCCCGCTCCGTCAACACCAGGCCTGCATTGTTGACGAGCACGTCGAGTTGCGGTGCCTGCTCGAGCATCTCGGCTGCACCGCGGCGGACCGAGGCCAGGTCGGCCAAGTCGAAGACGACGAGTTGGACCCGGCCTTCGCCGGTGAGTCGCTGCGAGATCGCCGCCACCGCGGCCCGGCCCTTGTCGGCGTTGCGGGCCGTGACCAACACGCGCGCGCCCATCGACGCCAGGGCGGCGGCCGTCTCGAACCCGATGCCGGAATTGCCGCCCGTGACGACCACGGTCTTTCCCTGCATGTCAGGCACCGACGCCAGCCTCCTCGTGACGAGCAGGCGTCAGCATTCCACACCTCTGGGAGAGGAGCGGTCTCTCAGCGCCACGTGTCCCGAGCTTCGACGAGGCCCCGCTCGGGGTCGAGGAAGGTGCTACTGAGCGTTCGTTCCGCCGTCCGCATCTGCCACTGCAGCAACTCTCGGGTGGCCTCCCAGGCTGCGCCGCTGCTGCCCGCACCGTCCTCGGTCAGGAGGTTGTGTCGCTGTTCAGGATCGCTCTCGAGGTCGAAGAGCAAGGGCGGCATCAACGAGGCGTCCGCCGCGAACTGGACGTACTTGTACCGCGGCCCGCGCGAGACGGCCAGGGCGCAGTGACTCATCGGGATCCCGAAACCCCGTTCAGCCAACTGGTTGACCGGGTCCGAGAAGCTCCACTCGAAGTGCGCCGTGTCGCGCCAGTGCGCGGGTGCCGGCTCGCCCCGCAGGAAGGGGGCAAGGGACCAGCCGTCGACCTGCAGCGGTGTCTCGACGTCGATGAAGTCACAGATCGTCGGCAGCACGTCGACCGACTCGGTCACGGCTTCGATGATCCTCCCGCGCGACCCGTCCGCCTCCGGTCGCGGGTCCACCACGATGAGCGGGATGCGATAGCTCTCGTCCCAGAAGCCGAGCTTCTCGAGCAGCCAATGGTCACCGCCCATCTCGCCGTGGTCGCTGGTGAGCACCACCAGGGTGGATTCGGCGAGCCCACTGCGCGTGAGGTAGTCGAAGAGCGGAGCCAGCCCGTCGTCCACCTCTCGCTGCGCCCCGTAGTAGGTCGCCCGCACCTGTCGACGTTCACGCTCGTCGCGGGAGGCGCCTACCTCGGGCGTGGCCATGGCGAACGCACCGAGCGGATGGATCGCGCCCTCCTCTTCGGGCGTCGCGCATCCGACGAACGGCCCGACCGCCTCGGCCGGGTAGAGGTCGTGGTAGCCGATCGGGTTCCGGCGGGGCGGATGGGGCCGGACGAAGGAGGCGTGGACGAAGAAGGGCGTGTCGCCGTACTTCTCCAGCCAGTCGACGACGGACTGGCGCACGAAGCTCGTCTGGGAGAGCTCCACCGGAAAACGAGCCGGCGCCCAGGTCGAACCGTGCGCATCAGCCCCCGGGAATCCCGCTATCGGCTCGTACAGCTGGTGGGGGTTCGACGGGACGTCGAAGCCCTGCGCCGCGAGCCATCGCCCCCAGGCCGGGCTCCCCTTCTCCCACGGGTCTTCGATCAGGGCGCGAAATCCTGGCAGGATCCCCTCGTAGCTGAACAACCTGGGGTCGCCGGGCGGGACCGTACGCGGATCGACCGAGGAGTCCGTGTACCCGAAGAGCACCGGGTCGTAGCCCGCCCCACGAGCCAACAGCGCCACGTTGGTGAACCGGGCGTCCAGTGGGGTCCCGTTGAGGATGGAGCGATTGCGGTGCTGATACGTGCCCGTGTAGAGGCACGCCCGCGAAGGTCCGCACGGGGCGGCGTTGGCCCAGTGGTTGGAAAAGAGGACGCCCCGACCAGCCAACGCGTCGAGAGCCGGGGTTTCGACGACCGGATGGCCGAGGGCGGAAAGGCAGTCGCCGCGCCACTGGTCGAGCGTGATGAAGAGGACGTTGCGGGGCGGCGCCATCCCCCACTCTTGCCGATGGCATCACGCACCCGAGCCCGGCCGGGTCGGTCGGATGAACGACCGGCCCGGCCGGGCTCAAGACGTACGGATCGTCGCTCCGCCGAGCTTGGTCCCGAACTCGATCAGCCACGCCCCGATGCGCGGTGCCACGGCCCGATGCACCGCTCGGCCACCGGGTACCGGGAGTCCGGTGGCCGAGCGCTGCATGGCGGCGCTCTCGTTTCGAGCCGCCTGACCGCGCGTCGCCCGCCGCGGCCCAGCCGAAGCCATCAGATCCCGACGGTGGGCGTCTGCCTGCGACTGCACTGCCCTGTTCTGGATCATCCGTTCACCTCGTTTGCTTCCTGTCGTCGTTGCCACATCACAAATGTGACCCAACGACACTCAACTCTAGCTGAAGGTTGACATGAATTCAAGAATATCCTAATATAGGTCTATGCCTATGTTAACCGAAGAGGCCACAGTTTCCAGAACCAAGTCGGTGAGCGCGACCCCGTCCTTGGTGACGGACCTCTCGTGGCTCCTCTCCGTCGCCGCCCGCCCGTCCATGCAGGCCCGGTACCCCAAGCTGGCCGAGATGTTCAAGGGCCGGGAGGATCTGGCGGGCCGGGTTCGCACCTTCTGGGAGGACTGCGCGGAGGAGATGTGCTTCTCGGAGATGCAGGTGCTGGCCCAGCACGGCGGCGTGGTGAGCTCGACCGATCCGGACGAGCTGTGGGCCGGCATCGGACGGGCGGTGGCCACCATCCCCCTCGACCTGTCCATGCCCTCCGAGAGTCCCGAGGACCGGGAGATCTTCCTCGACCGCTTCCGCAGGCTCCGCGAGTCCCCCGACCTGCTGCGGTCGTACCTCGCCCTGCTCGAAGAGGTCTGGGCGCCCGTCGACGAGATGTGGCAACAGGCGCTGCCCGTCGTGGAAGAGGCGGGTCGCAACGTCATCGCGCAGTACGAGCGAGGTCGATCACTGGAGTCATTGATACCGAGGGGTTGTGACATCCTCGACGAGCGGCTGCCCGCAATCCTGGCCGGCGTCGAGGCCGGACACCCGCTTCTCTTCGTACCGTGCCTCTTCTTCGGCTCGAGCATGTACATGGAGGTGCCGGGCCTCGTCATCATCGGTGTCGGCGTCAACCAGGACGATTTCGCCGCCCGGGCCCGCACCGAGTCGGTGGCCCGACGGCTCAAGGCGGTGGCCGATCCCACCCGCCTGGCGATCCTGCATGCATTGGCGAACGCGCCCAGCACCGTGGGCGATCTGGCTCATGTGTTCCGCCTGGCCCAACCGACGGTGAGCATGCACGTGAAGGTGCTGCGGGAGAACGGCCTGGTGCGCTCCGAGCGCCAGGACGGGCGGCTTCGGCTCAGCGCCGACGCGGCAGCCGTGGAGTTGCTGCTCGACGAGCTACGCCAGGCGGTGTTGCAGGGAACCGGTAGCGCTCAGCCTGCCGGGGCCAACACCACGGGCAGCGAGCGGATCCCGGCGACCGTGGTCGACCGGACCCTCTCGGCTCTCCCGGTGACCTCGTAGCGCGGGAAGCGTCCCAGCAGCTCCTCGACGAAGATCCGCGCCTCCAGGCGGGCGAGGCTCGCGCCGAGGCACACGTGCTCGCCGAAGCCGAAGGCGACGTGCATCGGATTGGCCACTCGACGCACGTCGAAGCGTGCCGCATCCTCTCCGAAGATCCGCTCGTCCCGATTCCCCGAGGCATAGAGCATGCAGAGGTAGTCGCCGGCGGCGACGGGCATGTCCCCCACGACGACATCCTCGGTGGCAGTGCGGCAGAACGCATGGACGGGCGTGACCCAGCGCAGGCATTCCTCCACGCCGCCTGGCACCAGCGACGCGTCCGCGGCCAGCGCGGCCCTCTGCTCAGGGTGCTCGTGCAGGACCACAGCCGACCCCGACAGCAGCGTCCGGGTGGTCTCGTTCCCTGCCACCAGCAGCGTCAGGAGGAACATGAAGAGCTCCTCCTTGCTGAGCGGGCATCCGTCGACTTCGCTCCCCACGAGGAGTGAGACCAGATCCTCCCCGGGTCGATCGCGCTTGGACCGGATGTGCTCGACGATGAAGGCGGACAGCTGGCCGAGGGCGGCCATCGTCTCGTCGGGCGGAAGGTCGGGCGATTCGATGGCCGCGTCCGACCAGCCGCGAAAGTCCTCCCGGTCCGACTCGTCGATCCCGAGGAGCTCCGCGATCACCGTGAGAGGGAAGGGCGCCGCCAGCGCGGCCACGAAATCGATCTCATTCCGGGCGTCGACACCGTCCAGCAAGGTCGACGCCGTCTTGCGGATCGACTCCGCCAGCCCCGACATCGCCCGCGGCGTGAAGCGGCGATTGACCAATCCGCGGAAGGCGGCATGCTGAGGAGGATCCATGTGGAGGATGGAGGGGGCCGACATCGGGGCCTCATTCCCCCGCATGGGATCGTTGACCAACGCGCCCCGTCCCGAACAGAACCGGCCGGGATCGCGGCTCAGGTTCCGGATGTCCTCGTAGCGGCTGACCGCCCAGAAGCCGGGGGCGCACGCGTGGACGGGCGATTCGGCGCGCAGCTGCGCCAGCACGTCGAAGTAGTCGTCCCGTACGAAGAACGCGGCGTCACGGGGGTCGATCGCCGCCAGATCGATCTGGTCCCGCTGGTCCCCGGCCACGCTCCGAGCGTACTGTGCGCCGTGGTGCAGGCTCCCTCCCCCGAGTGCAGGCCGCCTTCCGGCGCGTGACCTCCCCTGACCCTGACGCCTCCATGGGACCCGGCGCCTCGCCCTACCCGGCGTCACACGAGCACGCCCCGCTCTCGGGCCTCGACGAGTTCTTGATCCACAACGCGCCGTACCCCGTGCGCGTGATGTGGACCCCCGACG
>Ga0307373_10006060_pt1 | contig 19432 bp, 19 predicted proteins | sample OX2MG_FD_202534 | JGI IMG/M metagenome (GOLD analysis project Ga0307373, IMG submission 202534) | Soil microbial communities from Risofladan, Vaasa, Finland - OX-2 | ecosystem: Environmental > Terrestrial > Soil > Coastal area > Acid sulfate soil | place: Finland: Risofladan, Vaasa | collected...
AGCGGGACCGCGCCGAGCACGGCCTTGACGAGCGTGGACTTGCCGGCACCGTTCGGACCGAGGACGGCCACGAACGTGCCCGGGTCGATCGCCAGGTCCACGTGCGACCACACCTCGCGGCTGCCCAAGCGCACCGCTGCGTCCACGAACCGCACGGCCGGCGGTGCCGCGGACGGGGCGGTGGGACTCGGTGTGTGTTCCGGGGTGGGTTCCGGTGAATCCGTGCGGTCAGCCACGGGTGGCCTCCAGTGCGTTCGCGAGGGCATGGAGCTGTGCGGTCTGCCACGCCTGGAAGGTCGTGCCGACCGGTTGCATCGTCTCGGTGACGGGGACGAGGGGGATACCTGCGGCTCGGGCGGCACGCACCTGGGCCTGGACGTCGGGGGTCAGGTTCTGGGTGTTCTCGAGATACGCGTGCAGCGTGCGGTTCCGGATCTGTGCGTCGATGCTCGCCGTATCGGCCGCGGACACGTCCGTGCCCTCGCTGACGGCACGCAGGAACGTGGGTGGTGTCACCAGGTCGAGGCCGAGGGCACGGCACAGGTAGACGACGATCGACTCCGACGCACCCACCGGCGTGCCGGCGAACCGGTCCCGGATCGAGGCGATGGCCGCGTGGTAGCCGGCGAGGCCGACCTGCTCGAACCGCCGGGCCTGGGCGTCGAAGTAGGCCCGGTCCGCAGGGTCGGCACGGGAGAGGTCGGCCGACAGGGCCGCGACGACCTGGTGGACGAAGGCGGGTGAGTACCAGAGGTGGGGGTTCCCCCCGGGGGCGACGCCCACGAGCGAGCCGATGTCGAGGACGGTCCTCGAGCCGCCGTCGGCCGCCAGCAGGCGCTGCATCCACGGGTCGTACCCGGCGCCGTTGAGGACCGCCACCTGGGCATCGGCCAGCCGCCGGGCGTCGGCCGCCGTCGGCTCGTAGGCGTGCGGGTCGGTCTGGGGATTGCTGATGATGCTGACCACGTGGGCATGGTCACCGCCGATCTGGGCGGCGATGCTCCCCCAGAAGTCCTCGGCGGCCACGACGCGCACGACACGGGGCGAGTAGGTGGAGGAACCCTCGCCGCCAGGGGGCAGCGACAGCGCGCACCCCGCCAGGAGCACCGCCGCGGCCACGATGGCGGCGACCGACGGCACGGCCGCGCGCAGGCGCCCGACCAGACCGGGTGAGGAGACGGCGGCGGAAGGCATGTGGACAGTCTAGTTGGGAATGATTCTCATTACAACTTCCAGGAGGACAGCCCGACGTGTGGGAACCGGGCGACGGTGGCGCGGCCGAAGGATCCGGCGGCTCGAGGACCGGGAAGGAGAAACGGGGGCGGCGAGGAAGGGGCAGGCGGATCCGGGACCGGGGCGGCGGGATCCGGGGCAGGGGGATCCGGGAGTTGCGGGCCCGTCAGGAACGCAGTGCCAGACCGGCCTCGAGCACCTCACGGGCCGCCACCACGTCCTCGGTCCGGGGTCCGTCACCCTCCCCCGGGACCTCGAGGATGGCGGGCACGTCCTGCAGGGCCGGGTGACCGAGGAGCGCGGCAAGTCCGTCTGCCCCGATCGTTCCCTCGCCGATGTTCTCGTGTCGGTCCTTGTTCGCACCGAAGTCGACCTTCGAGTCGTTGAGGTGCATGCAGCGCAGTCGAGCCATCCCGACCGTCCCCTCGATCAGGGCGATCAGGTCGTCGGCTTCCCCGACGGTGCCGAAGGGGATGCCCGACGCCCACAGGTGCTGGGTGTCGAGGCACACGCCCAGGCGCTCGTCCCTTCCGGCGGCGTCGATCACCCGGGCGAGCTCCTCGAACGACCGCCCGACCGTGTCCCCCGCCCCTGCGGCGTTCTCGAGCAGGATCGGGCACCCCTCGACGTCGGCGTCCACCTCGTCGAGCGAGCCGACGAGCGCCTCGGCCACCGCCGGCAACGCCGTGTCGAACCCGCTCCCCCGATGGCTCCCGATGTGCAGGACCAGTCCCTCGGCGCCCATCCCGTCCGCCGTGGACAGGTTCGCGGTGAGGCAGGAACGCGACTTTGCGGCCAGCTCGGGGTCGGGCGACGCCAGGTTGATCAGGTAGGTGGCATGGCAGAAGGTGGCGACGACCGACGGGTGCTCGGACTGGGCCTCCCGGTAGGCGGCGAGGACGTCATCGCTGTACTGCGACGGCTTCCACATCCGCGGGCTCTGGGTGAAGATCTGCACGGCGTCGGCGCCGATGTCCGCCCCGTGTTCGAGGGCCGGGACCAGGCCCTTGCCCGCCCGTACGTGAGCTCCGATCAGCATGGGCGCACCGTAGCAGCGGACCGGTGCGCCGCCCAGGCCCGTTCGGCCGACGCGTACCGCGCCATTCGGCCGACGCGTACCGCGCCGTTCGGCCGACGCGCACCGCGCCGTACACTCCGTTGGCGTCGGGCCGGTGGCGTGCCGGAACCCGCTGACCGAGGAGGACGTCCGTGACATCCCAGCTCTCCGAGAAGGCGAAGGCCCTCGTCCAGCGACCGGTGATCGCCAACGTGGCCACCGTCGACGCCGACGGGCGACCCCAGGTGACCCCGGTGTGGATCGACCTCGAAGGCGACGAACTGGTGTTCAACACGGCCCGGGGCCGGGTCAAGCAGTCCAATCTCGATTCCGACCCCCGGGTGGCGGTCTCGGTCGTCGACCCCGACGATCCGTTCAACGTCGTGGTCGTCCGCGGGACCGTGGTGGCGACCGAGGACGGGGCCGACGCCCACATCGACTCCCTGGCCAAGAAGTACATGGGGCTCGACACCTACCCGATGCGCCAGCCGGGCGAAGTGCGTGTCAAGTACACCGTCAAGGCTGACAAGGTGGTCATGCAGGCGTCCGACGACGCCTGAACCTCCCGGGTCGACGGTCCGCCCGGCCCATCGCCGACCGGGGCGTCACCAGCTGCCGGACGCCACCGCGATCCTGCCCGGGTCCCAGGGGTAGCGCAGACCGACGAGACAGCCCGTCGCGCCGGCACTGCGGATCGCGCCGACCGCGCCGTCCGTGCCCGGGCCGTCCCCATCCGGGTCGACCCGCCCGAGGATCTCGAGGGGACCGAGCGGTCCCGGCCGCCCACCGGTCCGCTCGTCGAGCCGACGGCACGCGTCCCGCACCCCGTCGGACCCTCCGTCCACGACGACGGCATCCGCCGACCGGGCCGCCACGTCGAGCAGTGCTCCCCGACCCGGACCGTCACCGTGCAGGAACACGACGATCGGCACACCCCCGGCCTGGACCGGCGCCGGCCGGTTGACCGCCCCGTCCACCGAGTAGATCCGGCCGGCATACGTCGGGAGCTCGTCGACGAGGACCGACCGGGTCACGATGAGTGCCTCGGACAGCCGCTCGGCATCGGTGCCGGACGTGCAGTCGCCGTCCAGCGCCAGAAGGCCCCGGCCGTGGGAGATCACATCCACCCCGGTGACGATCTTGGCCAGGATCGACGGGGCGCGTCGCTCCGCCCCACCGGCCACCACCCCCAGACGGACGCTGCGAGACCGGACCGCGAGGGCTCCGAGCAGCGAGTAGGCCTCGTACGGCGTACCGGCTCCGGGCGGTCCCGTCGCCTCGGACACCCACAGCGTCCCGACCCCGGCCCGCTCGCACCCGGCGGCGGCGTCCGCGGCCCGGTCCAGTACCCCGGTGGCGCCGGCGCCGGGCGCCCCGAGCCATAGGCCGACCCCGCCGAAGCGGACGGACCCCGATGCGTTCGCCGACACCTCCCGCACAGTAGCGGCACGTCGCCCGCGACCGGCCCCCGAGGGGCACCCGTGCCCGGTCCGGTCCCGCCGGTCCGGTCCCGCCGGTCCGGTCCTTGCGGACCGGTCCTGGCGGTCACGTCCGCGACCACCAGCCGGCACCGGCGGTCAGGAGACCCTGGTCGACCAGCTCCTCGCCCACCGCCATGAGCGCCGCCAGCGACAGTCCGGTTCGGAGGAGGGTGGTCTCGACACTGGTGGGGGTGTCGTCCACGGCCTCCCACACCGAGCGCTGGACCCGGTCCGCGGGTGCGGGCCGCGCCCCGTTCGTCCGGGACCCCGCCCGCAGGCAGGCCACGGGGAGGGGACCCGACATGCCCCGGCCCTGACGTGCCAGGGCCACCGCGGCGAGGACGTCGTCCACGTCGCGCACCGGGGTGCAACCATCGGCCAGCAGGTCGTTGGTGCCGGCAGAGGCGTGGCTGAACACGGACCCGGGGACGGCTCCTACAGGGATCGACCGCCTGGCAGCCGCCTCTGCCGTGTACAACGAGCCCCCGTCCCGGTGGCTCTCGACGACGACCACCACGTCGGACAGGGCGGCGATGATGCGGTTCCTGGCCGGGAAGACCCTCGGCCGCGCCACGGTGCCCAGCGCCGCCTCGGAGAGCACCGCCCCGGAGGCGGCGACCCGTTGCCAGAGCGCCCGGTTCTCCTTCGGGTAGACCACGTCGAGACCGGTACCCACCACGGCCACCGGCGGTGCGGCATCGGGCCCGGCGGCCAAGGCTCCGGCGTGGGCTGCGGCGTCGATACCCCGGGCCAGCCCCGACACGACGACGACGCCGGCGGATGCCAGCTCCCGGCCGAGCCCGGACGCCACCTTGGCGCCGTACGGAGTGGCGGACCGGGTCCCGACCAGGGCCACCGCCGGTCGGGCCTCGAGGACGGACGGATCCCCCATCGCGCACAGCACCGCGGGCGCACCCGCGTCGCCCACCAGGGCGGCCGGATACCGGCGGTCGCCGGGCAGGAGGACGGACACGCCGGCATCGGCGTAGCGACGGGCCACCTCGCCCGGTTCCGTCGCCCGGGCGGACTCGGCGAACCGACGGGACGGGTCCCCCGGATGGGTCCCGGCCCGGACCGCGCTCCACGCCACCGTGGGACCCAGGCCGTCGAGGAGCCGGGACAGCCGTACCGGGGTCATCCCCGGGAGGCCCACGAGGGCGGCGGCGCAGGCCCGCTCGCGGTCGTGGACGCCGCTCACCGGACCTCCTCCCCCAGCAGGAACGCCCGGTCCCCCCGCAGGAACGCCGCTTCGGCCACGTGCGGGACGGTCAGCACCGGTCCCGACCCGTCGAGATCGGCCAGGGTGCGGGCCAGGCGGCGCACCCGGTGCAGTCCGCGGGCACTGAGCCGGCCGGATCGCAGGTGACGCCCGAGCAGGTCCTGCGCCCCGGTGTCGAGCGGGGCCAGATCGTCCAGGGTGCCGGCCGGGAGATCGGCATTGACGGCGACGCCTCGCCGCCGGGCACACCTCCGTGCCTCGAGTACCCGGGCCGCCACCGGTGCCGTGGCCTCACCGGGCCGGCAACCCACCAGGTCCGTGGCTTCCGGTCGGTCGACCCGGACGGCGAGGTCGAACCGGTCGAGGAGCGGGCCGGAGAGACGCCGGGAGTACCGTGCCCGGGCGGCCGGCGAGCACCGGCAACCGCCCGGCATCCCCGCGTCACCGCACGGACACGGGTTCATGGCCGCCACCAGGAGGAACCGGGCCGGGTAGGTGATCGACCCACGTGCTCGACTGACGCGGACGACCCCGTCCTCGAGGGGCTGGCGCAGCGCGTCCACCACCGCGGCCGGGAACTCCCCCAGCTCGTCCAGGAACAGGATGCCCCCGTGGGCCAGTCCGATCTCCCCCGGTCGCATGGCCGCGCTCCCCCCGCCGATCAGCGCCACGGCCGAGACCCCGTGGTGCGGCGCCCGGAACGGCGGGCGGGTGACGAGCCCGGCGCCGGGTCGCAGCTCCCCCGCCGCCGACAGGATCCGGGTCACGTCCCGGGCGGTCGGGGTGTCGAGGTCGGGGAGGAGGCCGGCCAGACGGGTGGCGAGCAGGGTCTTGCCGGCGCCGGGCGGCCCGACGAGGAGCAGGTGGTGCCCGCCGGCGGCAGCAGCCTCGAGGGCGCGACGGGCGATCGGCTGGCCGAGCACGTCGGCCAGGTCGCCCGAGTCGGTCGGGTCCGGTGCGGCTGTCCGCACGGCAGGCGCCGGAACGTGCGGTGTCGGGTCCGACCACGGGCGCCGACCCGTGCAGCGCGCTACCACCTCGGACAGCGTCGGCGCCGAGACGCACGGTCCGCCGGCCAGGCGGGCCTCGTCCAGACTCGCCTCGGCGACGACCAGGCGGCGGTCGAGCAGGGCATCGGCCAGCACCAGCGTGCCGGGCACGCCCCGGACCGACCCGTCGAGTCCGAGCTCGCCGACGAAGGCGAGCCCGTCCACGGCAGCCGGGTCGAGCACCCCGGAGGCCACCAGGACACCGACGGCGACGGGCAGGTCCAGGCCGGCCCCCGCCTTGCGCATGCCGGACGGAGCGAGGTTCACGGTGATCCGGCGCCGCGGCCAGGCGAGGCCGCTCGACACCAGGGCGGCACGCACCCGGTCGCGCGACTCGCGCACGGCCGCGTCGGGCAGGCCGACCATGGTCAGGCTGGGGAGCCCGTTGGACACATGGACCTCGACGGACACGGGTCGGCCGTCGACCCCGAGGAGGACGGCGGAGGGGATGCTGGCGATCACGGTGACTCCCGAAGGGGTGAGGGGTTCGGGAGAGCCCTGTTGCATCACCGGTCCCCGCGGGTCCCGGATGCGGCGCCGACGGCCCTCGAGGCACCGGGGCGACCCTAGGCACCGGGTGTGACGCCGGTGCCGGGGACCGGTCCCTCCGGAACCCCGGGGTCAGCGACCCTCGAACACCGGGGGCCGTCTCCCCACGAAGGCCGCGAGCGCCTCCCGGGTGTCCCTCGTCCCGAAATTGGCGGTCTGTGATCGGGCCTCGTCCTCGAGCGCCTGCTCCATCGAGACCGCCATCGAGTTGTTCAGCATGGTCTTGGTCATCGACAGGGCGAGCGTCGGACCCACGGCCAGACGACGGGCCCAGTCGTCGACGAAGGGATCGAGGTCCTCGTCGCGGACCACGCGGTTCACCAGGCCGAACTCGGCGGCTTCGGCCGAGCTCAGGATGTCGGCGAAGAATGCCAGCTCCTTGGCCCGGTGGAGCCCGATCAGCCGGGGCAGGAGCCACGATGCGCCGAAGTCCACCGACAGGCCCCGCCGGGCGAAGATCTGCGAGAAGCGGGCCGACTCCGAAGCCACCACCAGGTCGCACCCGATCGCCAGGGACATGCCGGCCCCGGCCGCCACCCCACCGACCTTGGCGATGGTCGGCTTGGGGAACCGGTGGAGTCGGAGGGCCACGTCGGCCAGCGCGCGCATCTGGACCAGATAGGGGTCGCCGGGTCGACCGGCCACGTCCGAGGGGTCCGAGAGGTCGGCGCCGGAGCAGAAGGCCCCTCCTGCTCCGGTGAGCACCAGCACCCGGGCAGCCCGGTCCGCCGCCGTGTCGTCGAACACGGCGAGGAGCTCGCGCCACATCGTGCCGTTGGCCGCGTTCTTGCGTTCGGGGCGGTTCATGGTGACGGTCACCACGCCGCCGTCACGTTCGACGATCAGGGTCCGGAGGTCGCTCGGCATGGCCGCAGCCTAGGAGATCGGACCCGGGCGCCACCGGGAGTCGGCACCCGGTTCCCGACCCCGGGTTAGGGTTCCCCGGTGCGCACCCTGCGGCTCCTGGCCCTGTCCGCCGTGGTCCTGGCGGCAGCCGTCCCGGCCGGCGCCGGAGCCGCCTCGGCGGCCTCGGGGACCCCGGTGACCCCGGGGACCCCGACCACCGGACATCCCCCCACGACTCCCTCGGTGACCCCCCCGGCGGCGCCCACGGTGTGGCTCTGCCGACCCGGTACCGCCCACGACCCGTGCACCCCGGACCTCACCACCACCCGCGTGTCGTTCACGCACGGCACCCTGGGGGTGACCAGATCCACCACCGCGGCCCATCCGGCCATCGACTGCTTCTACGTCTACCCGACCGTCAGCGACCAGAAGACCCCGAACGCCGACCGGACGATCGACCCCCAGGAAGTCTCGATCGCCCGGTTCCAGGCGGCCATGTTCTCGCGGGACTGCCGGGTCTACGCCCCCATGTACCGGCAGCTGACGCTGGCCAACATCTCGGGGGCGGCGACACCGGCGGAGCAGGACGTGGCCTACGGCGACGTGCTCCAGGCCTGGCAGACCTACCTGAAGCAGTACAACCACGGAAGGGGCGTCGTCCTGATCGGGCACTCGCAGGGCTCGTTCCTCCTGCGGCACCTGATCACGAGCCAGGTCGATCCGAAGCCGGCGGTGCGCAGGCTGCTGGTGTCCGCCATCCTGCTCGGCGGGAACGTGACCGTAAGGAAGGGCACCGGCATCGGGGGCGACTTCCACCACATCGCCGCCTGCCGGTCCGCTTCCCAGACGGGCTGCGTCATCGCCTACTCGACCTTCGACGACACCCCGCCGGCCGACGCCGTCTTCGGAAGGACGACCGCACCCGGACTGCAGGTCCTGTGCACCGACCCCGGGGCCCTCGGCGGCGGGACCGGCGTACTCGACCCGATCCTGCCCACCCAGCCGTTCGCCCCCGGCTCGTCGATCGCAGCGGGGATCGCACTGCTCCACTTCGGCGTGCCGACCGTGACCACCCCATGGGTCAGCGCACCGGGCGCCTACGCGGCGCACTGCGCGACCGCCGGCGGTGCCCGCGTGCTCGAGATCACCGCGCGCGACGGAGCACCCCGGCTCCACTACAGCCCACTCCCCAGCTGGGGCCTCCACCTCGTGGACGTCAACATCGCCCTCGGCAACCTGGTGGGTGTCGTGGCCCACGAGGCCGCCGCCTATCACCCCGCTCGCTGACGCCCGGTCACCCGTCGCTCAGACGTGGGCATGGACCACGGCCCGGTAGAACGAACTGGGCGCGGAGAGGTGGTCGCGCCGGTCGATCCTCCCCACCCGGCGCCCGATGCGGGTACGCAACGACTCGGGCTCCGGCACCGGGGGCGGCGGGGGGCCCTGCACCGTCGTGACCGAGGAGAAGCCTGCGGCCCGGCACAGCGCATGGAGGCCCGTCAACGTCGGGACGTACCAATTGCCGTAGTCGTGATTCAGCTCGCCTCCCGCGTAGAACTGCAGGATGCTGTCGTTCTCCAGGTGCTGGAGGTGCACTGCCTGGGTCTCGATGACGGCCACCTCATCCGTCACGGACCGGAGTCGCTCGAGGCAGGTGAGCGGCTCCTTCATGTGATACAGGACGCCGAGGTAGAGCACGACGTCGAACGTTCCCACCTCCGACAGATCCGCAGTGGCGAAATCGGCCAGCACGGGCTCGACGGCCGATCCGAGCACCCCGGCCGCGAACTCGAAGCCCCGTCGACCGGGAAGTTCGGGACGCCAGAAGTCGGTGAGGTCGCGGGACTGGTCCGGCAGCGTGCCCGCAGCTGCGCACTCGGTCCAGTACGCACCTCGTGCGGCGATGTCCACTCCCCAGGCGTAGTGGTCGAGCGCGACGACCCGAGCGGCTCCGTTTCGTTCGGCCATGAACGAGTAGTACCCGTCCCACGCTCCGATGTCGAGGACGCTCTTGCCCTCCATCGGGGGGAACAGGTCCTCGGGGAGCTGCGGGCCGGATGCGCCGGGTGTGACGACCCCGTCCCCGAGATCGATGGAGTGGAACCAGGGGATGTCGTTCGCCTCGCGCTGCACATCGCTGGGGAGACCCATGGGCGTCGAAGCTAGCGGAGGTAGGCACCGCGGAGGGTCATGGCCGACCGGGGCACGGGCGTCACCTCCCGGGCCGGGATCCGCCGCCCGTGGCGGACGACCCCGCCCGGGAACGGGCCGTCGAGGAATCCTGCCCGGAGGGGTCCCGGCTCCACCCGGCCGTGCTTCCATACCCCCTTAGGTATATGCTGACCCGGGTACGGATTCCGACCAATGGAGAGTGCAGTGATACGCAGTGACGAGATGGGAACACGCAGCCCGGCCGTGGCCACACGGCAGCCCACGCGGTGGCCGATCGAACGCATACTGTTCGCCCTGGCCGGAACGGTGGTGCTGGTGAGCGCCGTCCTAGCCGCCGTGGTCAGTCCGTGGTTCCTCGTCCTGACCGCACTCGTGGGCGTGAACCAGTGGATGTTCGTCGCCTTCGGGATGTGCCCGGCGTCGCTCGTGCTGCGCAAGCTCGGGGTCCCCGCCGAGTGCCGGTGGTAGGACCGGACCGGAGCACGCCGATCGGGAACGGGGGACTCAGAAGGCGTCCTCGATGACCTCGACCTCCCCGGCCGTGATGCTCACGACGTCGAAGCGCAGGTCCACGAGGGCCCGCCCCGACGCCGGCGTCAGCTCGGCCAGCCAGCGCGCCGCCAGGCGGCGGATGCGGCGCTGCTTGGCCGGCAGTACCGATTCGGCGCCGGTGCCGAACGCATCGGAGGTCCGGGTCTTCACCTCGCAGAAGACGACGGTCCGCCCGTTGCGGGCGATGAGGTCGACCTCGCCCTCGCGCCGCCGCCAGTTCCGCTCGAGCACCTCGTAGCCACGCGCCTCGTACCAGCGGCCGGCGGCGTCCTCGCCGGCCCGGCCCAGTGCCGCTCGCCGCTGGGCCCCGGACGGTCCCGGGGGAACCCCGGGAGCGTTGCTCACCGGTCCGCGACCCCCGCGGTCCCGGTCACAGGTCCTTGTCGGGCAGCCGTTCGATGTTGACGTCCCGGAAGGTGAGGATGCGGACCGACGGGACGAAGCGGGCCGGGCGGTACATGTCCCAGACCCACGCGTCGGTCAGGATGACTTCGACGCAGGCCGGCGAGGTGTCGGACCGCACGGTCACGTCGACGGTGTTCGCCAGGTAGAAGCGGCGCTCGGTCTCGACGACGTACGAGAACAGCGGCACCACCGCCCGGTACTCGTGGACGAGCGCCAGCTCGATCTCGGACTCGTAGCGTTCGAGGTCCTCTTCGCTCATCGGAGGTGGGGCCGCGACGTCATATCCGAGCGTACGCCGCTCGACAGCGCCCGTACAGCACGATCAGGAGCGGGCGGACCGCAGTTCCTTGATCTTGGCGGCCTTGCCGTGGCGGTCCCGCAGGTAGTAGAGCTTGGCGCGTCGGACGTCGCCCAGCGACACCACCTCGGTGCGCTCGATGACCGGGGAGTGCACCGGGAAGGTCCGCTCGACGCCGACGCCGAAGCTCACCTTGCGGACGGTGAACGTCTCCTGCAGCCCCGTGCCCTGACGGCGGATGACGGCACCCTGGAACACCTGCACCCGCTCGCGGGTCCCTTCGACCACCCGGACGTGCACCTTGACGGTGTCGCCGGGGCGGAACTCGGGGATGTCGTCCCGCAGGCTGTCACGGTCGATGATGTCGGTCGGCTTCATGGGACGCGTCTCTTTCGGGGATGGGTCGATCTCGCTCCCGTCGGCGGTCCGGTACCCGTTCCACGCACGGTGGGCTCCGGCCGTCGCGACGGACACCGGTGGACACCGGCGCCGACGAGGCTCCTCAATCGTAGCCGTGTTCGCGCAGCAGGCGCACCTCGCCGTGGGACCGGAGCAGGGCGACCTCCTCCGGGGTGAGCCCACCCCGCCCGTCGATCAGGTCGGGACGGCGCTGCAACGTCCTGACCAGGGACTGCGCCCGTCGCCACGCCGCCACCCGCCCATGGTCGCCGGACCGGAGCACGTCGGGCACGACCAGGCCCCGGAAGTCGGCGGGCCGGGTGTACTGCGGGTACTCGAGCAGACCTGCCGAATGGCTCTCCTCGTCGGCCGACTGCTCGTTGCCGAGCACCCCGGGAAGCAGGCGGGCCACGGACTCGACCACGACCAGGGCGGCAAGCTCCCCGCCGGCCAGCACGTAGTCGCCGACCGAGAGCTCACCGTCGCAGAGGTGGTCGGCCACCCGCTGGTCCACGCCCTCGTAGCGCCCGCACAGCAGCGAGAACCCCACGGGCGACGCGGCCAGTTCCCCCGCCATGCGCTGGTCGAAGCGCGCTCCCGACGCCGAGAGCACGAGGAGCGGCCGGGGCAGGCCCCCGGGACCGGCGGCCACGGTCTCCACGGCCTCGAAGACCGGTCCGGGGGCGAGTACCATGCCCGCTCCCCCGCCGAAGGGCGCGTCGTCGACCGTGCGGTGGACGTCGTGGGCGGACTCCCGGATGTCGTGGGTGCGCAGGTCCAGCCGACCGGTGCCCCGTGCCCGCCCGAGCACCGAGGCCGAGCCGTAGTGGTCGATGACCTCCGGAAACAGCGTGAACACGTCGACCCGGAAACCCGTCGACCCCGCGGCGACGGTGTCCGCCGCCGTCATGTCACGTCGAGGAGGCCGTCGGGGATGTCGACCGTCACCCGGACGCCCGGCACGGAGCCGGTCACGAACCGCAGGGGGATCAGTCCGCCGCCGTCCAGCACCAGCAGGTCGCTCGCCGGGTTGGCCTCGACCCCCGACACCGTCCCGAGCTCGGCACCGTGGACGTCCACGACGATCGAGCCGATGAGGTCGTGGACCCAGAGGGCGTCGGGATCCTCGAGCGGCGGGGCGTACAGCGGGGTGTCCCGCAGGGCCTCGGCGGCGTCGATGCCGTTCACCCCGACGAAGGTCACGATGAAGCGGCCGCGGTGGGGCGACGAGCGCGCGACCTCGAAGGTTCGTCCGTCCTCGGTGCGGAGGACCGAGCCGACGGCCACCCGCTCGTCGCGGTTGGTCGTGAGGGACACGATGACGTCGCCCCGGAGCCCGTGGGGCTTGACGATCCTGCCGACCCCCAGCAGCGCCACATCGCCACCGGCACCGTCGGCACCGTCGCCGGGGGCCGGGGCGGTCACCGGGTGCTCAGTCGTCGACGATGTCGACGCTGGTCTGGACCCCGTCGCGGGCGCCCGCAGCGGCCACGACCGTGCGGATGGCCTGGGCGACACGGCCGCGGCGGCCGATCACCCGTCCCATGTCCTCGGGGGCCACGTGGATGCGGAAGCGGACGCTGTCCCCCCGCTCCTCGGTGTTGATCACCACGGCCTCGGTGTCCGAGGCGATGGCGTTGACCAGGTAGGTGACGACGGCGAGCGGGGTGCCGCCCGAGACGCGGTTTCCCGCGTCGTCGTCCCGGTCGTCGTAGTCGTCGTCGATCGTGTTGACGTCGTCCGCCGAGTCCACGGCCGCGTCGTCGGTCACGTGGTCGCCTTGGTCGCAGCGAACTCGTCGAGGGCACCGGACTGCCGCAGCAGCCTCTCGACCCGCTCGGTGGGCTGCGCACCCTGGGACAGCCACTTCACGGCCTTGGCATTGTCGATCTGGACGACGGCGTCCGGCTCGGCCAGCGACTTGCCGCGGGGGGCGTAGGTCCCGACGATCTCGATGAACCGACCGTTGCGGGGCGAGCGGCTGTCGGCCGCCACCAGCCGGTAGGTCGGCTGCTTCTTCTTCCCGATCCGCACGAGGCGGAGCTTTACTGCCACGGTAACTCCTCTGCTGCATGGTGTCTTCCAATGGAAGCGCTGGCGGGTGCTGCTGAACGACGGTGCTGCTGAGCGGTGGACGGCCCCGGGGGCCGAGTGCGGGGGACAGTCTCCCACCAATCGGGACCGATGGGATCCGCAGGTCCTCGGAACCGCCGAACTCGCAGATCTTAGGGCATTTCCGGCATCCCGACGGAAGGGTGCGCCCGCGGTCGCGGAGGTGGAACCCCCGGACCCGGAGCGGCTCAGCGGGCCTTCGGCGTGACCCTGCCGCCGCCCTTGCCCTTCTTGCCGCCCTTGCCCTTCTTGGCGGACCGGCTGCCGTCGGGCACGGCACCCGTCGCGAACCGGCCGGCGGGGGCCTCCCCCGTGCCGGGCAGTTCCCCCATGGCGGCCATGTCGGCCATGGCCTTCGGTGAGAGCTTCGGACCGCCTCGACCGAGCAGGCCGCCGAGCCCGCCGAGCGCTCCGCCCATCCCACCCTTGGTGAAGCCCTTCATCATCTTCTGCATCTCCTTGAACTGCTTCAGGAGCGCGTTGACGTCGGCGGTGGTCGTGCCGCTGCCGTTGGCGATGCGGACCCGGCGGCTGCCGTCGATGACCGACGGGTCGACGCGCTCCTTCGGGGTCATCGAGCGGATGATGGCCTCGACCTGGTCCAACTGGCGGTCGTCGACCGCCTCGGACGCCTGCTTCAGGTCCTTCGACATGCCCGGCAGCATCGACAGCATGCCGGAGACGGAGCCCATCTTCCGGACCTGCTGGAGCTGTTCCAGGAAGTCCTCGAGGGTGAACCGGCCCTCCATGAGGGCCGCCGCGCCCTTGGTGGCGACGTCCTGGTCCATCGTCCGCTCGGCCTGCTCGATGAGGCTGAGCACGTCCCCCATCCCGAGGATGCGGTCGGCCATGCGGTCCGGGTGGAACTGGTCGAAGTCGTCGAGCTTCTCGCCGGTGGACGCGAAGGCGATGGGCCGACCCACCACCTCCTTGACCGACAGGGCGGCCCCGCCCCGGGCATCGCCGTCGAGCTTCGTCAGGATGACACCGTCGAGGGTCAGCGCGGCGTGGAAGGCCTGGGCCGTGGACACCGCGTCCTGACCGGTCATGGCGTCGATCACCAGGAACGTGTAGTCCGGCCGGACGGCACCGGCGATGTGCCGGATCTCGTCCATCAGGTCCTCGTCGATGGAGAGGCGCCCGGCGGTGTCGACGATGAGGACGTCCCGGCCGAGTCGCTTGGCCTCCTCGAGCCCGGCGGTGGCCACGGCCACCGGATCCGAGGCCTCGGAGAACACGGTGACGCCCGCCTGGCCGCCGAGCACGCGCAGCTGCTCGACGGCGGCCGGGCGCTGGAGGTCGGCCCCGACCAGGAGCGGGTTGCGCCCCTGCTGCTTGAACCAGCGTGCGAGCTTGGCCGAAGCGGTGGTCTTGCCGGAGCCCTGCAGGCCGGCGAGCAGGATCACCGTGGGTGGCCGGCTGGCGTATCGGATCTGGAGGGTCTCGCCGCCGAGGATGGCGACGAGCTCCTCGTTGACGATCTTGATGACCTGCTGGCCCGGGCTCAGGCTCTGGGACAGCTCCAGGCCGACGCAGCGCTCGCGCACCGCGGTGGTGAACGTGCGGACGACCCCGATCTCGACGTCCGCCTCGAGCAGCGCCGTGCGGATCTCACGGAGTACCTCGTCGACGTCCGCCTCGGAGAGCCGGCCCCGGCCGCGGAGCCGGGTGAGGATGCCGTCGAATCGGTCGGTCAGGCTCTCGAACATGGGGTGCTCAGGCTACCCGAACACCGGGTGGCACCGGTGCGGGCCCGGTGCGCCCCCCACCCGCTCAGAACAGGGCGTCGACGAAGGCCTGGGCGTCGAAGTCGACGAGGTCGTCGGCACCCTCGCCGAGGCCGACGAGCTTGACCGGCAGCCCCAGCTCGCGCTGGATGGCGACCACGATGCCCCCCTTCGCCGTGCCGTCGAGCTTGGTCAGGACGACCCCGGACACGTCCACCGCCTCGAGGAACACCTTCGCCTGGGCCAGCCCGTTCTGCCCCGTCGTGGCATCGAGGACCAGCAGGACCTCGGCCACGTGGCCCGGGGGCCGGTCGGACACCCGGCGGATCTTCTTCAGCTCCTCGATGAGGTTCACCTTGTTGTGCAGGCGGCCGGCCGTGTCCGCCAACACGAGGGGGAAGTCCTTGGACGCGGCACGCTGCACGGCGTCGAAGACGACCGAGGACGGGTCACCGCCCTCGGCACCGCGGACGATGTCGGCGCCGGAACGCTCGGCCCACAGGCTGAGCTGCTCACCCGCAGCGGCCCGGAAGGTGTCGCCCGCGGCGAGGAGCACCCGGGTGCCCGAGCGGGAGAGGCGGGTGGCCACCTTGCCCACGGTCGTGGTCTTGCCCACGCCGTTGACGCCGACGAAGAGCCAGACGTCGACCGTACGGGCGATCCCGCCCTCGGTGGCCGCCGGACGGTCGGCACCGATCTCGGGCAGCCCCGCCGATCCGGAGGCCAGCATGGCCACCAGGTCGGCCTTCAGGGCGTCGACCAGGGCGTCGGGCCCGCCGATCTCCCCGGTCCGGACCCGGCCCCGCAGGTCGTCGAGGAGGGCGTCGGTCGCCCCCACCCCGACATCGGCCCGGATGAGTGCCTCCTCGAGGTCGTCCCAGGTGCCGCCGTCGATCTTCCCCCGGGCACGGATGGCGCCCACGTAGCCGGACAGCAGGCCCCGGGCCTTGCCCAGGCGACCCCGGTAGGAGGCGGGCTCGGGGGCGGGAGCCGCTTCCTCGGGAGCCTCCGCCTGGGGAGCCTCCGCCTCGGCCGCGGGTGGCGCCTCGGCCGCGGGTGGCGCCTCGATCGTGGTGGCCTCCGGCGGCGCCGGGGTCGGACGCTCGACGACGGCGACGCCCCCCGAGGATCCGTCCGACGCACCGTGGGCCCGTGCGCGCCGGGCCAGGAGGACCCCGCCGGCGGCCAGGGCCACGGGCACGGCCACGGCCAGCCCGATGACGACGTCGGAGGCGGCGGTGAGAGCGACGGCGTCGATCACAGGTCGGGCCCGCCGACCGGCTCCGCACCGGCCAGGCTGGTCGCCCCGCCCCCCTCACCGGTGGTCGGCGAGTCGAGGCGCCGTGCGACCTCGTTGAGCGTCGACGGGCGGGGCGGCACGGCCTGACCCCCGTCGGACTCCTGGAGCACGTCCTCCCCGTGAGGGGACGTCTCGACCTCCGGCTCGGCCCGCGAGGGGACGTCCGGCTCGGCCTGCGAGGGGACGTCCGACTCGGCCACGCCGGCCACGTCGGCCGCAGCGACCCCGTCGGCCGGGGCGCCGGCGTCGTCGGCGTCGTCGGCGAGTTCCGGTACGACCGCCGGGGCAACGGACCGGACGTCGAGCTTGGCCGTCGGTCGGGCTTCGAGTGCGTCGAGGGCGGTCCGGTCCCGGGGGACCTTCTGGCTCACCACCTTGGACGAACCGCCGGGTGCCATGGTCACCCCGTAGAGAGCGTCGGCCGCCTCCATCGTGCGCTTCTGGTGACTCACGATGATCAGCTGGGCCTCCTCGCGGAACTCGTTGACCAGGGCCAGGAAGCGCATCAGGTTGACGTCGTCGAGCGCGGCCTCGACTTCGTCCATCAGGTAGAACGGCGACGGGCGGCTGCGGAAGACGGCGAACAGGTAGGCCATGGCCACCAGGGAGCGTTCGCCGCCGGACAGCAGGGACAGTCGCCGGACGTTACGGCCGGCAGGGCGCACCTCGACCTCGACCCCGGTGTCGAGCAGGTTCTCCGGGTCGGTGAGCGACAGCCTGCCGGTGCCCCCCGGGAAGAGCGACGTGACCAGGTTGGAGAAGTGCTCGTTGACATCGGCGAACGCGGCGTCGAAGACGTGCATGATCTCCTCGTCGAGCGTGCGGATGACCTGACGGAGGTCCCGCTGGGCCTTGCGGACGTCCTCGACCTGGGACTCGAGGAACTGGTGACGCTCCCCGAGCTCCGACAGCTCCTCCATGGCCAGCGGGTTGACGGGTCCGATGGCGGCGAGCTCCGACTCGAGCTGCTCGACCCGGGTGGGGGGGTCGACGCCCTCCGGCAGTTCCGGCACCGGGGCGCCCAACGCGTCCTCGGGCCCGCAACCGAGCTCGCGACGCAGGGTCTCGACCACCGATTCGCGCCGGACCGTCGCCTCGACCAGATCCAGTTCGGCCTTCTGCAGGCGGCTCCGGGCCGCGGCCAGCTCGTGCTCACTCACCGCCCGCTGGCGGCGCAGCTCCTCGAGCCGGGCACCGCCCGCCCGCACGGCCTCGAGCTGACGGCGGTGGCGGTCCCGTAGCGACGACAGCAGGGCGTCCAGTCCGGACTGGGCCTCGGCCACGACCCCGAGCAGGCGCTCGACGGCGGTGGCGTCGGCCTCGAGGCGGGTGCGCCGCTCGGCTGCCTGCTGGCGTTCCTCGGCGTGCCCGGTCAGCCGGCGCTCCACCTCGACGAGCCGCTCGGCCAGGACGCGCCTGCGCTCGACCAGCCCGGCGGAGCGGACCTCCCACTCGCTCCGGGCCGCGGCCGCCTCGGCGATCCGCTCGTCGATCCTCTGGCGTTCGTCTCGGGCGGCGGCGATCCTTTCGGACGCTTCCACACGGGCCTGCTCCAGCTCGGGCAGGCCCGCCACCAGCTCGGCCACCCGCGAGGCATCCCGACCGATGCGCTCCTCGAGCTCGGCCCGGTTGCGTCGGATCTCCTCGAGCTCCGTACCCAGCTGGTCCCGGTCGCCCGACACCCGTTGGCGGCCCACCCGGGCCGCCTGGTGGGCGACCTCGTTGCGGTCGTCGGACCGGACCGCCTCGGCCGCGGCCTCGCGCGTGGACTCGACCTCGGCCCGTGCGGCGGTACGTTCCTCGGCGGCCCGCGCCGACTCGTGGCGGGCGACTTCGGCACGCTCGCGTGCCTCGTCGACCACGACGGCGGTGACGACGCCGCCACCGGCGCGCACGCGCCAGCCGGTGGGCGAGAACCGGTCGCCGTCCCGGGTGACCACCACCAGATCAGGTCGGGCCAGGGCGAGGTCGATGGCCTCGGACCAACCGCGCCGGGCACAGCAGGACCCGTGGAGGAGCGTGTCGAGCACGGCGTCGAGGCCCGGGAACTCGCGCCCTCCTGACCGTGGTCGGACGTGGTCCCGAACGGACTCGGTGCCTTCCGGCGTCGCCGGACCGGCCAGCTCCACCCGCCGGGACCCGGCGGCTCCGGTGAGCGCGAGCACCGCCCCGGTGGCCCCACCCTGGCGCAGCCGGGACAGCGCGGCCCGCGCCGGCTCGCTCCCGGACACGACCACGGCGGCCAGGGACGCTCCGGCGGCGGCCTCGAAGGCCTCCTCCCACCCGCCGTCGACCTCGACGAGGTCGAGCAGTGTGCCGACGACCCCGTCCACCCCGGCGAGCAGCTCGGCACCCGCCGCGCCACGGGCCTCGTCGAGGGCCCGCTCGAGGGCGTCGGCACGGGCCTGGGACCGTGCATACTCCTGTTCGGCCTGTCGCAATGCCTCCTCGGCCACCTCGAGACGCCGGGTGGCGGCCACGTGGGCGGCCTCGGTCTCGGCGCGGGCGGCCTGGAGCTGGTGGCGGCCCTGCTCCGTCTCGGCCAGTCGCTCACCCAGCTCATGGTCCTCACCCTCGAGGACGGCGGACCGCCGCTCGGTGGCGCCCTGGCGGGCGATGAGCTGGTCGAGGGTACGACGGTCCCGCTCGAGCGCATGTTCGAGCGAGGCGAGCTGACCGCGGGCGACGGTGACGGACTCCTCCGCACGGCGCAGCTCGCTGCCGTCGCCCCGCGCCGCCAGATGGGCCTGGAGCTCGGCGGCGGCGGCCGCCTCGGCTGCCAGGAGCCCGTCCTGCTCGGGAGCGAGGTCGTCCGCCTCCTGATCGGCGGCGGCCAACTCGTCGGCCAGGCGGGCACCTTCGGCCTCGAGCGTCGAGACCACATCGGCGTCGGCGGCGGCGTCCAGGGCCCGGGCCAGCGACCGCTGGCGCTCGCGCAGGACGCCCGAGAGACCGCGTGCCCGTTCGACCATGCCCTCCGTACGACCCAGGGCCGCGGTGAGGTCCGACTCGCGCTCGGCCGAGAGCTCGTCC
>Ga0307373_10006061_pt1 | contig 19432 bp, 18 predicted proteins | sample OX2MG_FD_202534 | JGI IMG/M metagenome (GOLD analysis project Ga0307373, IMG submission 202534) | Soil microbial communities from Risofladan, Vaasa, Finland - OX-2 | ecosystem: Environmental > Terrestrial > Soil > Coastal area > Acid sulfate soil | place: Finland: Risofladan, Vaasa | collected...
CGGTCCCCGGCGGAAGACGTCGTCACCCGCTTCGAACGAGCTGGGGGGAGCGTCGGGCACCCGGAAGCGGCCGGCCAACTCGTGGTTGCTGCTGATCATCGTGGTGGTCGTGGTGGTGGCGTCGTTGGCGTTTCTGGTCGTGTACACACAGCACTTGACCCACACCCGCAATTCAGGCCTCGGGCGCACCGCGGCACCGACCCGTCCGGTCAGTGCCCTTCGCCTCTGAGGAACTGTTCCAGCTCGGCCGCGATCTCGTCCCCGCTTGGAACGTCCACGTCGAGCCCAAGGGTACCGATCTCCTCGGAATCGAGTGCCGACTCCAGACGATGGACCATCTCGAGGTGGTCTGGATTGGCCCCGATCAGTTCGTCCACCTGTCGACGCGACTCCTCTCCCGCGCTGCGCAGCGATGAGGAGTCGAGCACCGTTCCGGTCACCGCACACAGCCCCTCGATGAGTGCCGCGCTCGCTTCGGGGTAGGGCATCGCCGACACATAGTGCGGGACGCGCGCCCACAAGCCGATGACCGGGACGCCGGCTCGACCGAGCGAGACCTCGAGGGCCGCCTGTACCCCGGCCGGAACCTCGAGGGTGCCGTGCACGGTACCCACTCTGCCCGCCAGTTCCACCGACTGCGGGGGGACGGTCGAGGCCAGGCGGACCGGTCGGGTGTGCGGTGTCGGTGCGGGAAAGGCCCCCAGCCCTACCACCGTGCGGACAGTCAGGTGCTGGACCAGCCCGACCACGGCGTCGATGAACGACGGCCAGCGGAAATCGGGCTCAGGCCCGGTCAGGTAGAGCACATCGGTACCGACCCGGTCCGTGCCGGCCACCACCCTGATCGCCGGCCAGGTCAGTTCGGTCGTCACCCCGTCCTCGAGACGGGCAATCGGGCGCCGGGCGCGCTGATCGATCAACAGTTCGGTGTCGAACGACGCCACGTCGGTGGTGGGTGACGCCGTCAACAGTTCGGCGATGGCGGCCGACGCCCCCATGCCTGCGTCAACCCAACCTTCGAGGGCGACAACGAGAATCGGATTGGAGAGCCGATGCACCGCGGCCTCGTCCCATGCGGGGTCGAATTGATAGAGGGACGACGGATTGCGATCGGTCACAGGGACTCCACCTCGGCCAGCGCCCGTTCACCCAGCCGCCCGACATGGGCGGCGAACTGATCGACGCCGGATCGGTCGCCGGCTGCTGCCCCACCGGCGTAACGCACATGGACCCCTTGGAGGATACAGGCCAGCTTCCAGAATCCGAACGCCCGGTAGTAGGCGACGTGGGACACATCCAACCCGGACGCCTCGGCATACCGGGCCAGAAGGTCCGAACGCCGGGCGAACCCCGGAAGCGTGGTCGGTGCCACGCCGAGGAGAGCCTGGTCTCCGTCCTCGGGCTCGGCCCAGTAGACCAGCAGCAGCCCGAGGTCGGCCAACGGGTCGCCCAGGGTGCAGATCTCCCAGTCCAGAATGGCCCGCACCGTGCCTGCGTCGTCCAGCACGGTGTTGTCCAGCCGGTAGTCACCGTGCACGATCGCCACCCCTTGCTGTTCGGGAACCCGGGCGGCCAGCAGGTCGTGGACCTGGTCGATGATGGCGGGCCCCGGCCGGCCGTCGAGCGTGGACTGGGTGAACTGCCCATGCCATCGCTTGAGCTGCCGGGTGATGTAGCTGTCGCGACGGGCGAATGTTCCGAGCCCGACGGCATCGACATCCACCGAGTGGAGTCGGGCCAGGGTGTCGATGAGCGAGTCGCCGGCCCGGGCCCGACTGGCTTCACTGAGCTCGGCCGCGGCTCGTTCGTCGCGGAGGATATGTCCCTCGACGAACGACATCACGTAGAACGGCGCTCCGTTCACGCCCTCGTCGGTGCACAGACCGAGCGTGCGGGGAACCGGAACTCCCGTATCCCCGAGGGCACTGATGACCGTGTGCTCGCGTTTCATGTCGTGGGCGGTGGGCAGGACGTGGCTGACCGGGGGTCGCCGCAGGGCGAACGACTGGCCGCCATGGTCCGTGACCCGGTAGGTGAGGTTCGACCGGCCACCGGCGATGAGCTCGAAGGAGAACGGGGGCTTGGCCCCGGCGACGTTGGTCGCCATCCACTCGGTCACCCTGTCGCCATCGATGCCCTCGACGGGCGTGGTGGTGGGCCCTGCATCCATCCGTACGACGCTACCCGCGCTGCGATCCTCCCCATGAGCAACCCGCCCGATGCCACCCGCCCACCCGTCGGACGGGTGTGCGTCGCCCGGTATCGTCTTGAAGATGATCGATGTCACCGATGCCACGTTCGACGAGGAGGTGCTCACCCGATCCTCGGAAGTGCCCGTGGTGGTCGACCTCTGGGCGCCGTGGTGTGGGCCGTGCAAGACGCTGGGTCCGATCATCGAGCGCGTGGTCGACGCCACCGAGGGGGCCGTGGCGCTGGTCAAGGTCAATGTGGACGAGAATCCGGCCGTCTCGGCCAGCTTTCAGGTGCAGTCGATCCCGGCCGTCTTCGCCCTCAAGGACGGAAAGGTGGTCGACGGGTTCGTCGGCGCCCTACCCGAATCGGCCGTCGCCGAGTTCGTGGCCAAGTTGGCGCCGCCGCCGTCGGAAGCCGACGTATTGGTGGCCGACGGCGTGCGTGAGGGCACCGAGGAGCCGCTGCGCCAGGCCCTGGCGATCCAGCCCGATCATGCCGGGGCCATCGCGGCCCTGGCCGGCATGTTGATCGCCCGGGGCGACACCGACGAGGCCATGACGCTGCTGGCCCGGATTCCCGAGTCTCCCGAGACCCGACGGTTGTCCGCCGAGGCTCGCCTGGCCTCCCAGAAGGTGGATGTGGATGGAGCGGGCGTCGAGGCGTTGTTGGACGGGCTGCTCGACAGAGTCAACGGCGATGCCCCGGCCCGCCAGGAGTTTCTGGATCTGTTGGAGACCCTCGGGCCCGACGACCCGAGGGCCACCAGGTACCGCAAGGCTCTGGCGGCCCGCCTGTTCTGACTGCGGATAGCGTCACACCGTGCGCGCCCTCCACCTGTCGCTCGGTGACCAGCGCTTCGACCTCACCGATCGGGCCCTGGTGATGGGGATCCTCAACCGGACACCCGACTCCTTCTACGACAAGGGGGCCACCTTCGCCCTCGACGATCTGGTGCGGCGGGCGGAGAAGCTGGTCACCGACGGCGCGGACGTGCTGGACGTCGGGGGGGTCAAGGCCGGCCCGGGGCCCGCCGTCGACGAGGCCGAGGAGCTCGACCGGGTCATCCCGGCGCTCGAGGCGTTGCGGGACCGGTTCGACACGCCGCTGTCGGTCGACACCTGGAGGGCGTCGGTGGCCAAGGAGGCCTACGCCGCCGGAGCGGTGATCGGCAATGACATCAGCGGCTTCGCCGATCCCGACTACCTGACGGTGGCGGCGGATGCGGGCGCCACGGTCGTGGCCACCCATATCCGGCTCGGTCCCCGCATCCCGGATCCCGAACCGGTGTACGACGATGTGGTCGAGGCGGTCCGTTCGTTTCTGGTCGAACGAGCGTCGTGGGCCGTGGCGGCCGGACTCACTCCCGACCGCATCGTGCTCGATGCCGGCCTCGACCTGGGCAAGACCGCCGTGCAGTCGCTGGCGCTGCTGCGGGCATCGGACCAACTTGCCGACCTCGGGCACCCGCTCCTGCTGTCGGCGTCGAACAAGACGTTCCTCGGGGTGCTCCTCGGGCTCGAGATCGATGCGCGACGCGAGGCGTCGCTGGCGGCCACAGCGTTGGGGGCGGCCCTCGGGTGTCGGATCATGCGGGTCCACGACGTCGCGGCCCACCGCCAGGTGTGTGACGTCCTGGCCTCCATCGAGGCCGTCCGTCGTGGCGCGGCGGCACCGGTCGGCGCGTGAGCGGGTCGAACCGGTGAGCCCGGCCGCTGCCGCCCATTCGCCTCCGGCCGCCCAGGGAGTGGTCCGGCCGGTGTACCTGGTCCGGGGGAGCGACCCGTCCCTGACCGCCCAGGCGGCCCACGTCCTCACCGAGCAGCTGGTCGATGGAGGCGATCCGTCACTGATGATCGAGGAGTTCGGGGGCCCGAGCGTCGAGCCCCTCAACGTGGGCGCCGTGATCGATGCCTGTACGACGCCCCCTTTTCTGGTGGCGCGCCGTGTGGTGGTGGTGCGAGAGGCAGGCCAACTGAGTGCGGCCGATGCCAAGCGCCTGGTCGAGTACCTGAAGGATCCTCTACCCACCACGGCACTGGTGCTGGTGGGAGGGGGTGGCCCGGTACCGCAGGCGTTGTCCAAGGCGGTCGGTGCGGCCGGCGAGGTGGTGGACACCTCGGTCGGTACCGGCCGCGCCCGGTCGCAGTGGCTGGTGGAACACCTGGCGGGGGGGCCGGTGCGGCTCGATGGTGAGGCGTCGGCGCTGCTCTCCGAGCACCTCGGCGAGGACATGGGGCGCCTGGAGGGTCTGCTCGACACCCTGGCCTCCGCCTACGGGTTCGGGACCACCGTGTCGGCTGACGACCTGGAGCCCTTCTTGGGTGAGGCGGGGGCACTTGCCCCCTGGGACCTCACCGATGCCATCGACGCCGGGGACCCGGCCAAGGCGCTCGGCGTGCTGCACCGAATGCTGGTGGCCGGCGAGCGCCATCCCCTCGAGGTGATGTCCCTGCTCCACCGTCACTACCGCCAGATGCTCCGGCTCGACGGCTCGGGGGCGAATTCACCGGAGGAGGCGGCGCAGATCCTGGGACTGCGGAGCGCCTACCCGGCCAAAAAGGCCCTGGCCCAATCGCGGCGGCTGGGATCGGCCCGCATGGCCCGGGCCTTCCTGCTGTTGGCCGAGGCCGATCTGGACCTGCGGGGCCTGACTGACCTGTCGGGAGACGCGGTGCTCGAGGTAGTGGTGGCGAGACTGAGCCGGTTGAGCGGGCGCAGGCGGTAGCCCGGTCGGTCAGGAACTGACCAGGTCCCTCGACTGCTCGCCGGCGTTGGCGACATGTTCGGTCCAGTGGAACCCGTCCCAGTAACGGAACTGGTGCCGGCCGGTGGGATCGGCCTTCCACCCGGCCGGGACGGCGGACATCTCGCCATCGGCCGTCGACAGGCTGGTGCGCATCTTGGGCCGGTAGGCGCGAGCCAGGCCGACCGGCTGGTGGCCTGAACGGGTGGCATTGGTCCCGCTGCTGAAGAACGTGCCGGAGACCTCGACGGGTGCGGGCTCGACGTCTTCCGGGCCCCCGGTCGACAGGGGATGGGAACCGACGACCTCGCCGAAGCTGCCGAAGCCGACCGGTGAGACGATCTCCCCGATGGGCCTGCCGTCGTGACGCTGCCTCTTCGCCTCCTCCTGCCCGAAGCGTTCGAAGGGGAGGCTGGCCGCCCGCCCGGCGGAGGCGATAGCCGTCACCGTGGGCCGGGCCTTGAAGACGTAGAGGGCGAGCCCGACGATCGGTACGAGGATGACCAGGATGAGGTAGGCAGCCTTGCTCTCCTCGGCTCGTTTCCAGGCCCACCCCGGTTGGCGTAAGAGATCGAGGGCGCCGACGATCATCGAGACTCCGATGATCACCGCCACCAGTTCGAGGGAAAATGCACTCGGACCTGCGATCTGTCCACTCATGAGCCACAGCCTTCCTGTGATTGCCGATTAGCACTGTCGTTGCCGGCACCGGTCCGGGTCACCTCGATGGGTCGGTGTTCCGGCGGTGTCGGTTGCTGGTATGTCTGTCAGTCTGGTGATTCGGTACAACGTCAACGATTGAGTGCGTTATGAAAATGATCGGCGTAGCTGTGGCACTCGTAAACTGTCACTCTACGTGTTTATCATATTACTGAGAGTAGTTAAAAGGGTCTGTTTACCGAAAATCTCTCGACGATGGGACCGGACCGAGCTCGAGGGGCTCGAACCGTTCTGCCACCAGAGTCATCGATCCCTCGGCGCGCTCGATCCGCCCCCGCACCAAGAGCGCCGGGCACGACCGGGCCACCGGCTTCCATCGGACCCAGGCGCCACGCGAGCACACGATGTTGACCATGCCGGTTTCGTCTTCGAGGTTCAAGAAGACGGCGCCGTGCGCGCTCTCCGGCTGCTGGCGGTGGGTCACCACACCTCCGACGGTGATCCGGGCCCCGGTCGGCCTCGAGCGCAGCGTGGCTGCGGCGAGCACGCCCCGTCGGCTCAGCCCCTCCCGGGCCAGTTCCATGGCGGTGGTATCCGGAGCCATCCCGAGGGACCACAGGTCATCGGCCACCTCCTCCCACGGGGTCGGGAGGGGGAGAGGTGGCGGATCCGATCCGGTGACCACGCCTGGGAGCCGATCCGGAGTGGCTTGCGACGCCGCCCCCGCCTCCCACACCAGTGATCGTCGGTTCGGGCCCCGGGCCGGCTGCCGGGCGCTCCCGCGATCGAGGCCGTCGAGGGCCCCGGCCGTGGCCAGGGCCTCCAGTTGGGCTCGGGTGGCCCCGGCTCGGCGCACCAGGTCCTCCATGCCCGACCACGGGCGCCCTTCGGCAATGCGTGCTGCAGTCTCCGCTCCGATGCCCCGTACCGAGGACAGCCCGAGCCGCACGGCCGGGTTGCCCGATCCGGCGGGGTCCGGCCCGTCGTGCTCGAGCCCGGCGTCGGCCCGGCCGGCGTTCACGTCGGGACGTCGGACCACCACCCCGTGGCGCTTGGCGTCGGCCACCAGGCTCTGGGGGGACCAGAACCCCATGGGCTGGGCGTTCAGCAGCCCGGCGGTGAATGCCGCGGGGTAGTGGACCTTGCACCAGGCGGTGGAGTACACCAAGTGGGCGAACGCCACCGAGTGGCTCTCGGGGAACCCGAAGTTGGCGAACGCGGCCAGCGCCGTGTACACCTGCTCGGACACCTCGACCGAGACCTGCCGGGCGGCCATGCCGGCGAACAGCCGGTCACGGAGACGGGCCATCCGTTCGCCCGAACGCTTGGCGCTCATGGCTTGGCGGAGCTCGTCGGCCTCGGTCGGGGTGAACCCGGCCACGTCGATGGCGATCTGCATCAGCTGCTCCTGAAAGAGGGGCACCCCGAGCGTCCGTTTGAGGGCGGGCTCCAACAACGGATGCAGATAGGTGACAGGCTCGGTTCGGTTGCGCCGCCGGATGTAGGGGTGGACGGCATGGCCCTGGATGGGCCCGGGGCGGATGAGGGCCACTTCGATGGCCAGGTCGTAGAAGCACCGGGGCTGCACGCGCGGGAGGGTGTTCATCTGGGCCCGCGACTCGACCTGGAACACCCCGACGGTGTCGGCCCGGCACAACAGGTCGTAGACCACCGGCTCCTGGTCGAGTCGGGCCAGATCGATCTCGACGTGGTGGAACTCGCGGACGAGGTCGACCATGTTGTGCAGCGCGGTCAGCATGCCCAGACCGAGCAGGTCGAATTTGACCAGCCCGGCCGCGGCACAGTCGTCCTTGTCCCACTGGAGCACGCTGCGGCCGGGCATCCGTCCCCATTCGACGGGGCAGACCTCGACCACCGGTCGGTCGCAGATGACCATGCCTCCCGAGTGGATGCCGAGATGTCGCGGGAAGTCGAGCAGGTCGGTGGCCAGGTCCCGTACCAGTGGGGGCAGGTCACCGCGCTCCCCGAACGGCTCACCCCGGTCGACCGACTTCGACCATGCGTCCACCTCCTCGGCCGTGTGCCCGAGGGCCTTGCCCACGTCGCGCAGGGCCGAGCGCGAGCGGTAGGTGATCACATTGGCCACCTGGGCGGCATGGAGCCGGCCGTAGCGCTCGTAGACGTACTGGATGACCTCTTCACGCCGACCCGACTCGATGTCGATGTCGATGTCCGGCGGCCCGTCGCGAGCGGGGGAGAGGAAGCGCTCGAACAGCAACCCGAGGGAGACGGCGTCCACGTTGGTGATGCCGAGGGCATAACAGACGGCCGAGGTGGCCGCCGAGCCCCGGCCCTGGCAGAAGATGTCTTCGCGCCGGCAGAACATCACGATGTCCCAGACGGTGAGGAAGTAGCCGGGGAACCCGAGCTCACCGATGATGGCGAGCTCGCGATCGAGCTGGGCCCAGGCCCCCCGCACCCGCTCGGCGGCCCGCGGCCCGTACCGGTCGGCGGCCCCGCGGTACACCAGTTCGACCAGCCAGGTCTGCTCGGTGTGCCCGCTCGGCACGGGGAAGTCGGGGAGCCGTGGGGCGACCAGGCGCAGATCGAACGCGCAGGTGGCGGCGATCTCGGCTGACCGCTCCACCACACCCGGCCACCGGGCGAATCGTCGGCGCTGCTCGGCCTCCCCGCGTAGGCAGGCGGTGGCCGACGAGGGGAGCCATCCTTCGAGGTCTCCGAGGCTCCGCCTGGCCCGCACCGCGGCCAGCGCGGTGGCCAGGGGGAAACGGGCCGGGGTGGCGTAGTGCACGTTGTTGGTGGCCACCGGGCTCACCCCTCGCTCGGTGGCCAGGAGGGCCAGGGCATCGTTACGGGTGGCGTCGATCGGGTTGCCGTGATCCCACAATTCGACGGCCAGGTGGTCACGACCGAACCGTTCGATCAGGTGATCGAGGGTACGCGCTGCCGCGGCGGGGCCGCCGGCGGTGAGGGCGGTGGCCAGTGCTCCCTTGCGGCACCCGGTCAGGATCTGCCAGTGGCCACCATGGCGGTCGGCCAGATCGTCGAGGGTGATGATCGGCTTCCCCTTCTCCCCCCCGTCGAGGTGGGCTCCGGCAATGGCCCGGCTGAGCCGGGTGTACCCCTCGGGGTCCCGGGCCAGCACGATGAGATGGGTGCCGTCGGGATCCGGCACACCGGTGCGGACGTAGGGGATGCCCGCACCGGTGATGGTGAGCTCGGCACCGAACACGGTGGGCAGCCCGAAGGCCCGGGCGGCCTCGGCGAAGCGGACCACGCCATAGAGACCGTTGTGGTCGGTCAGGCCGACCGCGGACAGGCCCAGTCGGACTGCTTCGCCGACCAGCTCTTCGGGATGGCTGGCGCCGTCGAGGAAGGAGAAGTTGGAATGGGCGTGCAGTTCGGCGTAGGCCACGGTGTCGGTCCGCTCACCCGTAGGTGGCTTCAACCCACCAGCGACCCCGTTCGACCAGCAACAGGTAGGCCTCGGTGGCCGTGACCGCCTGCATGCGCGCGCTCCTCCGGCGGGACCTCGACCACCACCGCTCATCGGATGGCCACGGCCCGGCCCACGCGGTCACGGTCGTCCACGGTCCCTTCTCCACCGACAGGCGGGCCGGGGCGCCGGTGAGCAGGCCCCGTCCGGAGACCGACACCGGTTGCCCCCCGGCGTCGGCCAGTTCGGCGAGGAGGGGAGTGGGGTGCACCACCGCGGGCGCCGGCGGTGGGATCTGGCCCGGCCACGGAGCCTCGAGGGTGGAGTCCTCGAGGCCCCCCTGTGCGTTCCAGGTGACGAAGCGGGCGCGCTGCGCCGGCCCGCGTCCTCCTTGCAGGCGGGCGGTCACCACGGCGTCGGGGCCGATGAGGTCCTGTACGGCGGCCAGGGCTCGACCGGCCCGGGCGTCGGCGTCGCTCACCTCACCCCAGAATCCGGACTCGCCGGCCGTCGTGCCATGGCGACCCGCGCCACCGCGCCGGCCTCCGGAGCGCAGTTCGTCGATACGCCGACCGGCGACCGGTTGGCGAAGCTCCCCCAGTTCCCCGCTCCGACCTCCGGCGACCATGTGACAGAGGACTCCGTCGGCTCCGAACCGGCCGAGCACATGGGATTCGGGAAGGGCGGCGAAGTCCCCGAGGCTGCCGATGCCCAACCGGGTCAACAGCTCGGTCAGCTCGGGGTGGCCGAGGACGTCCACCGGAAAGGGAGCCAGAAAGTCGGGGGTGCCTCCCGCCGGCACGACCAGGCCACTGCGGGCGGCGAGGACGGCGGCGAACAGCCCGTCGGCCACCCCGACCTCGACGGCGGTGATGTCCGAGGTGGCATCGACGACCTGTCGGACCAACGAGTCCTCGCCGCCGAAGTAGCGGGCCGGGCCGCGGGCCGGAAGTGAGCAGATGCCGGATCGCACCGTGGTGACCCAGGGGCAGTACACCTCCACGGCATCGATCACGTCGACGAAGGAGCGGAGGACGGCTCCCCCCTCGTCTTCGTCGAGGAGCTCGGGACAGCGCACTACGAGGAGGCGGTTCACGGTTGTGTCGTCGGGCTCGTCGGAGACGCCACCGTGACCTCGGCCACTGCCCCGGTGGTCGACGGCACCCACAGGTGGTGGTGTCGGGGGCGCGTTGCGGACCGCCTGCCGGTGGCGGTCACCGTCATCCGTCGCCCGTGCAGGTACCCCTCGCCGGTACCGACGCCGTCCCAGTGGATGTCGCTGACACGCAGGCGCACGTCGGGATGCTCCGGCCACCCCGACCGCCCCGGCACCACCACCAGCACGGACCGACGCTCCCTGGCTCTCGCCACCAGTCTGCGGGCCATGGCGGGTCGCGGCGAGAAGGGAGGGCACAGCACCACGAGGTCGACGCCGTCGAGCAACGCCGCAGTGACCTCGGCCCAGGCGGCACCAGGACGGGGGACCACGGCCAGGCGGGCCAGATCGATACCGACATCGTGGGCGGCAACGGCACCCAGTCCCGCCATCCCGACGAGCGCGCACCACGAGCCGGCCTCCGATGCCGCGGCGAGGAGGGCCAGGGCCACGCTGATGTCGCCGCCGGTGTTCCGGTCCGGTCCGCTGACGACGACCGTGCTCCCCCGGCGCAGGCTGCCGTCGGGGAACAGGCCGACCAGGGGTGGGAGCACCGGGAGGAGGCGGGTCTGGCTCGACGAAACCGGTCGGGTGCGCTCGGCGAGGAGGGCCAGTGACTCGCGGGCCTGCCCCCTGGCGGCACCGGAGCCACCTCGCGAATCGATCGACTCTACGAACATATGTTCGTAGAGTACCGCCCGGCGTTTGGTAGGGCCAGCGGGCTGCACCGGGCCCGGGGGCGTCCACCCGGTAGGCACGATCTGATCGCTACTATGAGGGTCACCAGAGAGAGGAGGTGGTCCAACTGATCAATCAACGTTTTGGGACCCTGGAGGTGGCTGGCCGCTAAGGCGGTTCGCTGTACCACCTGGCGAATTCCAGCCAGACACCCACTGGGCGACGTAGCCGGACCGAGGTCCCATCCGGCGCTTCACGGGAACCCCAGTGCACACAATCAGCACATCTGTACCTGCAGGGCGTCTCTTCGGGGGCGCCCTGCAGCACGTCCGACCAACGTGGTTGCCCCTACGGGCGCATGGTGGTCTCGTCGACATCGAGGGCGGCCCGCACGCCGGCTGCGACCTGCTCGCTGACCTTCCGTCGGGCCAGCAGCTGATCGAGCTCGGTCCGTTCGGCGGCGATGACCAGCTTGCGGAGCGCGCGCTCGGCCCGGAGCTGATCGTCGGATCCGGAGCTGGGGTCGTCACGCTGCTCTCCATCGTCCCCGTCGGCCCTCCCCACGCGCATCGCCTCCAATCGGCGATCGATGCGGGCCAGTTGCGACTGGTATCCGATGCGGGTCCGGCTCACCACCTCCTCGGGGAACCGGTCTCCGCGCTCGAGCTCGTCGATCTGGGACAGCGCCATCACCGTCAACCGCCGTCGCGTCTCGGCCACCAGCACCGCGTCCTGTTCGCCGCGCGTCACCAGGCCGAGCCGGCGGATGAGAGGGGGCAGGCTCAGGCCCTGGCCGACCAGCGTGGCCACGATGACCGCGAAGGTGAGGAACACCAGCAGATCCCGCTGCGGGAACGACTGGGGGAGCGCCAGTGCGGCCGCCAGGCTCACCGCACCGCGCATGCCGGCCCACCCGACCACGGTGGTCTCCCGCCACGAGCGGGCCGAGTGCTGGGACCCACCGAACAGCTGCTGTCCCCCCGGCAGCGCGGTCGCTCCGAACATCCAGAGGAAGCGCACGCCGACAACCACGCCGATCACCGCCAACCCCTCGATGACCAGCGAGCCCGACTCCCGGTTGACCAGGCTGTCGAGTATCGGCCGGAGCTCCAGCCCGATCAGCAGGAAGGACACCCCGGTCAACAGGAAGACGATCAGGTCCCAGATCTCCCGCTGTTGCAACCGGGCCCCCGCCGTCAGCGACCCCGAGCCGTACCGGCCGACGTACAGACCGGTGGCGACCACGGCCAGCACCCCCGACGCACCGAGTTTGTCGGCCGGAAGATAGGCGGCGAACGGCAGGATCAGCAGCATGGTGTTCTCGATCACCGGCGTTTCGGTGAATCGCAACATGCGACAGCCGAACCATCCCACCGCCAGGCCGATGGCCACTCCCACCACCACGGCGAACGCGAACCGGCCGAACACGTCGGCCAGCGTGAACACCGAGCCCACCGCGGCGATGGCCACCTGGTACGCGGTCAGTGCCGTGGCGTCGTTCATCAGGCCCTCGCCGCCGAGGATGGTCACCAGCCTGCGGGGGAGGCCGAGCTTGCCGGCGATCTGGGTGGCGGCCACCGAGTCGGGCGGCGAGACGATGGCGCCGAAGGTGAAGGCCACCGCCCAGTTCATCCCGCCCACCAAGGAGTGGATGACCACCGCCACCGACACCATGGTGGCCACCACCAGTCCGACCGCCAACAACAGGATCGGCCGGAGATGGGTCCGGATCTCCCGAGCCGAGGTGTCGAGTGACGCGTCGTAGATGAGCGGCGGCAGGAAGACCAGCAGGATGAGATCGGGCTCCAGCTGGATGCGGTGCTGGACGGGGAGGAGGGCCACACCGACACCGGCGATGACCAACAGGATCGGATAGGCGATCCGGAGCCGATCGGCGATGGTGGCGATGATGACGATCCCGATGAGCAGGCCGATGCCGTCGGCAATGCTGATCACCGCGGCACCTGCCGTCGGCGTGCAGCGAAATCGGCGATCACCGCGGACAAGCTACTCAGTGGAGCCGTCGGCCCCGGCCATGCGACAGGGCCCCGGCCATATGACGGCCTCAGTCGACGAACGCCGCCCGGGTCGCCCGTTGGCCGGTCAGGGCCTGCTCCCAGAAGCCGAAGGTTCCGTGGTCGCGGAGCTCGATGGCCGCTTCGGTCACGGCCCCGAGGGCGGCAAAACAGAGTGCTCCGCCCACCGACACCCGGGACACACCCGCGCCGGCGAGGTCAGCGACCGTGGGGCCGTCGGGCCGGGCCAGCACGTTGACCGGGCGATCGACCGACGCCACCAGGTGCCGGATCTCGTCGATGCCGGTCAGGCCGGGTGCATACAGCACGTCCGCGCCGGCCTGCTGGTACGCCTGGAGCCTGGCGATGGTCTCCGCCAGATCGTCGATCCCGTGGAGGTGGTTCTCCGCCCGCCCCGTCAGCACGAGATGGACGGGACCGGCGTGGGCGACCTCGGCTGCCGCCGCCACCCGCTCCGCCGCCAGGGTGACATCGAAGATGGGGGCGTCGCCGCGCCCGGTGGAGTCCTCGATCGAGCACCCGGCTAGGCCGGCATCCAGCGCCATCCGCACGGTCTCGGCCACGGTGTGCGGTGCCTCCCCGAATCCGTTCTCGAGATCGGCCGAAACCGGGAGCTCAGTGGCGTCGACGATCGATGCAGCGTGCTCCACCACCGCGTCTCGACCCATCGAACCGTCGAGCCGACCACGGGTCGCTGCGAACCCACTGCTGGTGGTGGCGAGGGCTTTGAAGCCGAGCCACGAGAACAGTCGGGCCACACCGGCATCCCACGGGTTCGGAAGGAGAAGGGGAGGCGAATCGGTGTGCAGTGCGAGAAAGCTCGCCGCCTTTGATCGCTGCGTCTCCACGGAGCGATCCTTACGCCGGAGTGTGGCAGACGGCTTCGACGTTGTTGCCGTCGGGATCACGGACGAAGGCGCCGAAGTAGTCGGGGTGGTACTCGGGCCAGACCCGGGGCTCGTGGAGGACCTCTGCACCGGCGGCCACCGCGGCATCGAAGAAGGCTCTCACCGCCGAACGGTCCGCGGCGGCGAAGGCGATGTGGGACTCGCGGAACCCGCCACCGGTGGACTGTTGGCCGATCCAGAAGTCAGGCTTCGAGTCGACGCCGTATCCGACAGCCTCACCGACGTCCATGATCCGGCCTCCGCCCAGGGGAGCGAGTACGGCATCGTAGAAGGAGGCACTGGCGGCCACGTCGGTGCATTGGATGGAGAGATGGTCGATCATCGATGCATCCTCGCGCTCCATCCGGTCGCCGCGCCACGACGCGACAAAGGAATAGGTGATCACAGCGGGCGGTTGCATCCCGCATGGCAACCAAGGTCGTGGCCACCGCATTCGGTGGCCCGGAGGTCCTGTCCGTGCTCGACGAGCCGGTCGAGGAGCCCGGCCCCGGTCAGGTGACCGTCGAGGTCCGGTCGGTGGGCACCAATCCGGTCGATGTCAAGATGTACAGCGGGCAGTTCGGATCGGATCCCTCGCAGTTGCCGATACACCTCGGCTCAGAGGCCGCAGGGATCGTGACGCGGGTGGGCAACGGCGTGGAGGGACCGGCCGGCCCGATCCATGTCGGCGATCCGGTCATCGCCTACCGCATCGTCGGCGCCTACGCCTCGACGGTGGTGGTTCCGGCCTCCTCCGTGCTTCCGAAACCCTCGAACTTCTCCTTCGAGGAGGCCAGTGGCTTGATGGTCACCGGGACGACGGCGGTGCACGCGCTCACCGTCACCCACGTGGGCCCGGGCGACACCGTCGTCATCCACGGAGCCGCGGGCGGTGTGGGCCTGATGGCCGTGCAACTCGCGGTCGGCCGTGGAGCACGGGTGATCGGCACGTCCAGCGAGCCCCGCCACGCTCATCTGCGCCAACTCGGTGCCGAGCCGGTCGAGTACGGCGACGGCCTCCTCGGGCGCATCAGGGCGCTGGCTCCCAATGGCGTGGATGTTGCATTCGACACCGTGGGGACGGACGAGGCGATGGACGTGTCCGTGGGCCTCGTGGCGGACCGCGACCGCGTCGCCACCATCGCCGGTTTCACGAAGGGATTCGAGCTCGGGGTCAAGGTGCTCGGTGGCGCGCCGGGCGCGGACCCCGGTGTCGAGATCCGAGCTGCGGCCCGCATCGAGCTCGTCCAGCAGGTAGAGGCGGACCGGCTCTCGGTCCTGGTGTCCGACATCTACCCGTTGGCCGAGGCGGCGGCGGCCCATCGGGCCTTGGCCTCCGGCCACACGCACGGAAAGATCGTGCTCGTACCCTGAATCGCCCGGTGCGCGAGGCTCTAGCCCGTGACCGGTCGCGATCCTCTCGACGCACGGTTGCACCCGCTTCCGGTGCAGCCGTCCGGCGTTCCCTACCCCGGCGCCGGATGGCCCCTCGGGGACCTACCCGAGGGTGTCGATCTCGGCGCCCTGGTGGACGAGGCGTTCGACCCGACCGGGCCGCTCCAGCAGACGTACGCCATGGTGGTCGTCCACCGTGGCCGGTTGGTCTTCGAACGGTACGAGGGTCTCCTGCCCCAGTGGGACAAGCCGGGCAAGCCGGTCGGGCGCGCCACGTCGCTGCTCTCGTGGTCCATAGCCAAGTCGATGCTTCACGCCGTGGTGGGCATGCTGGTGGCCGAGGGCCGGCTGACGCTGGACGACCCTGCTCCGGTCCCGGCGTGGCAGGAGCCGGACGATCTCCGCCGGGCCATCACCCTCCGACAGCTGCTCGACATGCGGGACGGGCTCGACTTCGTCGAGGAGTACGCCGACGGCGACGCGTCCGATGTCCTCCAGATGCTGTTCGGCGACGGCAAGGCCGACATGGCTCGCTTCGCCGCCGAACGGCCGCTGGCCGCGCCCCCGGGGATCCGCTTCAGCTACTCCAGTGGCACCAGCAATGTGATCTCCGGCATCGTGGCCCGTGAGATCGGCCCGGGGCGCCCCTACCGGCGATTCCTCGACGATCGGTTGTTCGGACCGCTCGGCATGACCTCGGCGTCCGCGGTCTTCGATGAGGCGGGCACCTGGGTCGCGGCGTCCTACGTCTACGCCATGGCGCGGGACTATGCCCGCTTCGGCCTGTTGTACCTCCGGGACGGGATGTGGGAGAGCCAGCGGCTCCTACCCGAGGGTTGGGTCGACCACGGTCGCCGGCCTCGCTCCGTCGACCCCGACGACGGCGACTTCTACGGCTCGCACTGGTGGACCCGGGAGGGTCCGTACGGCACATTCTGGGCTGCCGGTCACGAAGGGCAGTACATCGATCTCTGCCCGGACCTCGACCTGATCCTCGTCCGAATGGGACGGACCGACGCCGACCACTCGGACGCGCTCAAGCGGTGGAGGACCGAAGTCATCGAGGCGTTCGCGCCGCGCCGCGAGTGATCATCCCGAATTGACTCCCTACACGCCCTCCCAGAGCCCGACCGGAGCCTGTCCCACCCGGTAGTGGCCAGGCTCACGTTTTCCGGAGGACGCCTTCTCCAGCCGCTTCTGCATCCCCGGGGTCAGCACGCCGGCATTGATCATCTCGATGAAGGTGGCGGTGGCGTTCCCGACGTCGAAGAAGTCCCGTTGCCAACTCCACTGGAAGTTGCCGGCATAGCGGAACCAACTGCCTCCCAACCCGGCGATCTCATAATGGCTTCCGTCGGGCCTCGTGGCGTCGGCGATCTGCTTCCACAGGCCGAGGATCTCTCCCTGGGCCTCGTCGATGAGGACCCGCTGGTAGGGGTAGACCCAGCCACCCAGGCCCTCCATCTCCAGGCCGAGCGCGTAGTCGCGGATCTGGTCCCTTCCGACCGCCATGAACTCGTCGGTCGGTCCGACATTCCAACCGTACGTGGCGTCCTCGGTGTACATCTCGGCCATGGGAAGCCAGTCGAGCTGCTCCTCGCAGCGCTGGTTGATGTCCAACCACTTCTGCATCATCTCTTCGAGTTCGCTTCGTGGGAATGACGGCATGGGCTTACTCCTCTTCGTTGATCCGCAGTGCGGAGGTAGGACAGAAACGAACTGCGGCTCGGACGGCGGATCGAAGCTCCTCGTCGGGTGTGTCCTCGAGAATCGTCACCTTGGCATTCTTGGCCAGCTCGAAGACGGTCGGTGCCTCGGACTCACAGACACCGTGGCCCTGGCAGAGATCGAGATCCACCGAGACCCGCATCAGACCGAGACCCGCATCAGAGAGTGGCGCCCCGGGTGGATCGCGGCGCGGCCTTTCGTCGGTACCGGACTACGCAGGGCTGTTGGAGCTGGACCACCATCTTCGAATGGTCGTTGCGGTAGGTGTCCGATGGTTGGGCCAGCTCGAACTCCCAGTCGAGGAGCAGCACCGAAAAGATGGCTTTGAGCTGCATCATGGCGAATGCCGCCCCGACACAGCGGTGACGGCCGGCGCCGAAGGGGATCCAGGTCCAGGGATTGGACCGGTCCTCTTCCCGCGGGTCCAGATACCGCGAGGGTTGGAATGCGTCGGCGTCAGGGAAGTCCTCGGGGATGCGATTGGAGACCGACGGACTGGCCCCCACCATCTGGCCGGCCTCGATCGAGTAGCCCTCGACCTCGAGGTCCTCCTTGGCCACCCGGAGCAACAGGATGAGCGGCGGATGGAGGCGCAGCGCCTCCTTGATGGCCGATTCGAGTCGGGGCATCTCGCGCAGGGCCTGGTAGCTGACCTCGGCTCCTTCGGCGTACAGCTCATCGAGCTCGCGGTCCACCGCACCCAGTTCGTCCGGGTGGCGGAGCAGTTCGATGAGCGTCCACGCCGCCGTTCCCGACGTGGTGTGATGCCCGGCGAACATCATGGAGATGAACATGCCGGTGACCTCGTCGGCCAGAAAGCGTGGCGATCCGTCCTCGTTGCTGATGGACATCAACACGTCGAGCAGGTCGCGTTCGTCGTCCGTCGACGGGGGCGAGGCGGCCCGTCGCCCCATGATCGCCTCGACCAACGCCACCAGCCCTACCCGCGCCGCGTCGCGACGGCGGAAACTCTCGATGGGGGCGTAGGGATCGACGTAGGCGATGGCGTCGGTGCCCTGTTCGAGGTCGTGGTAGAGCTCCGCGAACCGCTTGTCCAACTCGTTGCGGAAGCGCCTGCCGATCAGGCACGCGGAGGACGTGTAGATGGTGAGTTCGGCGAACCAGTCGAGGAGGTCGATCTCGCCCTCGTCGGCCCAGCCCGCCACCATGAGCTCCACCTCACCGGCGATGGTGGCGGCGTGGCCCCGCATGAACTTGTCCCGGAGGGCCTGGTTGTGGAGCATCTCGCGCCGGCGTTCCGGCGGCGCGTCGAACACCACGCCTTCACCGAAGATCGGCGTCATGAACGGATAGGCCTCGGCCTGGTCGAGGACCTCTTCCGGAGCGCGGAAGAAGAGTTCGTTGGCCCCGGCCCCGGTCATGAGGATCACGTCCCGTTGGGCCAGACGGAACACCCCCACGTCACCGCACTCCGCCCGTACCCGGTTGAGAAGGGCGATGGGATCGACCCGGAGCTCGTCGAGGTGACCGTTCTCCTCTGCACCCCCGGACACCCGTGGCGGCGGCTTGTGGTCCAATGCGGTGCTCATGGCTGTTCCTCGTCCTTCGGGTCGGTGCGGATCGGGGCTTCCGGTTGGAGTTCGATGACGGTGGCGTGGGTGCCGCGGGGAAGGGTGACCACCGCAGCGATGGCCTGGGCCACGCCGGCGGGCCGCATGAAGTTGGAGTGACGGGCGAATCCCCACGCCGCCCACTGCTCGATGACCTGGCCCGTGACATCGGGGTCCCAGTCCATCCCCATGCCGGTCAAGGTGGGTCCGGGCCGGACGATGGTGGCGCGGACCCCGGTTCCCTCGAGCTCCATCTGGAGTGAATGGACATAGCCCTCGAGCCCCCATTTGGACGTCACATAGGCTGCCATCGACGGTCGGGGCCGTTCGGCCACATCGGAGGTGACGAACACGATGTCTCCCCGGTGCCGTTCGGTCATGGCCGGAGCCAGCGCCCGGATCAGTCGGTGGGTGCCGCTCAGGTTGACCCGGAGGACGCCATCGAAGGCGTCGGAATCGGTGCCGAGCACCGAGCCGGCGATGTTCAGCGCGGCATTGGACACCACGATCTCGATCGCCCCGAGGCTGTCGGCAGCGGACTTGGCGAACTGTTCCACCGAATCGCCGTCGGCCAGATCGAGATGGACGGCCACCGCCTCACCCCCGTCGGCCCGTATGGCCGCGGCGGTGTCCTCACACTCGGCCACCCGCCTGGCCCCGAGGGCCACGGGGTGTCCCAACGCGGCCAGGGCCTTGGCGGTGGCCTGCCCGATTCCCGAGGATGCTCCGGTCACGACGGCGGGACGGCGCTCGGGGTTGGGTTCGAAGGGCGGCATCAGCGGAGGGTCACCGAGGTCGGGAGCGCGGCCAGGCCACGCACGTTGATGGAGTGGACCCGTTCGATCCCTTCGGGATCGACGTCATAGGAGTGGACCCGCCTGACCAGTTCGGTCAGTCCGACGCGTGCCTCCATCCGGGCCATCGGCGCGCCCATGCAGAAATGGCGCCCGCTGCCGAAGCTCACCAG
>Ga0307373_10006062_pt1 | contig 19431 bp, 19 predicted proteins | sample OX2MG_FD_202534 | JGI IMG/M metagenome (GOLD analysis project Ga0307373, IMG submission 202534) | Soil microbial communities from Risofladan, Vaasa, Finland - OX-2 | ecosystem: Environmental > Terrestrial > Soil > Coastal area > Acid sulfate soil | place: Finland: Risofladan, Vaasa | collected...
ATTCGACATCCCGGCGCTCGAGCTCGCCCTGAGGGGCCCGGCCGTGTACGTCGGGGCCATGGGGAGCCGCCGAACGCACGAGGACCGCCTGACCCGCTTGCGCGAGGCAGGGCTCAACGAGGAGGAGCTGGGCCGGTTGGTCTCCCCGATCGGGCTCGACATCGGCGCCCGGACCCCCGAGGAGACGGCCGTCTCCATCGCGGCGGACATCATCCGCAGGCGGTGGGATGCCAGCGGGCTCCCGCTGGCGGCTCGCACGGGGAGGATCCACCAGGCGCTCGAGCAGGCCCAGGCGTGAGGAGCCGGACGCCGACCGGCCCGCGGTGAGCGTCGCGGGGATGCTCCTGGCCGCCGGCGGGGGGCAGCGCTTCGGTGGCCCCAAGGCCCTGATCGAGCACGACGGCGAGCTCCTGGTGGAGCGTGGGGCCCGGCTTCTTCTAAGGTCGGGGTGTACACCGGTCGTGGCGGTGATCGGTGCAGGCGCCGGCGAGGTCGTGCGGCGGGCCAGGCTCGGCGCGGCCGACGTGGTCGTCAACCCCGATTGGGAGGAAGGGATCGGTTCATCCTTGCGAGCAGGGCTGAAGGCGCTGTCCGGTCGGAGCGGCATCGGGGCCGCCGTGGTCGCGCTCTGCGACCAGCCTCGGGTGGGCCCCGATGCCGTGGGCCGCCTCATCGCCGCCTGGCAGGGTGGGTCGCCGGTCGCCGTGGCGTCGTTCGACGGCCGGCCACGCAACCCGGTACTGCTCGACCGGTCCGTGTGGGGGGACGTCGCCGACCTCGCCGAGGGTGACGCTGGCGCCCGCCGCTTTCTCCGTGCGCACCCCGATCTCGTCACCACCGTCGAGTGCGGCGACGTAGCGTCGGCGGAGGACATCGACACCCCCGACGATCTCGTGCTCTTGTCCGAAGAACCCGAAAGAGGAACCACGTGCAACTAAAGAACAACTTCACCGTGGCGGCACCCGTCGACGAGGCGTGGAAGGTCCTGCTCGACGTGGAGCGGGTTGCCCGCTGCATGCCCGGCGCCACCCTCGACGGTGCCGACGGGGACGAATTCAAGGGGCGGGTGAAGGTCAAGGTGGGACCCATCGTCGTCACCTACCAGGGCACGGCGAAGTTCGTGCAGAAGGACGAACAGGCCCACCGCGCGGTGATCGACGCCAGCGGCAAGGAGAGCCGCGGATCGGGGACGGCCAAGGCCACGGTCACGACGGCGCTGACGGGTCGGGGCGACGAGACCGAGGTCAGCGTCGTGACCGACCTCAACATCACCGGTCGGCCGGCGCAGTTCGGTCGGGGGGTCATCTCCGACGTGGCCGGCAAGCTCACCGACAAGTTCGCCGAGAACCTGGCCGCCGAGCTGAGCGGGCCGGGAACGCCCGACCTGGGCCCTTCGGCCGCAGCGGGCACCAACGGGGCCGGCGGGGGGCACGCGGACGAGACGCCCGCCGCTGGCTCCCCGGTCGGCGGTCGTCCGGCCGGCGCCGTCTCGGGGGCCCCGAGCGCCGCGCGGGACGACGACGTCATCGATCTCCTCGGCGTCTCCACCGCTCCCGTGCTGAAACGCTTGCTCCCCGTTCTCGCCGGGGTGGGAGTTCTGGCCCTGTTGATCTTCCTGTTGCGGCGCTCGGGCGCCAAGTCCTAGGACCTCTCCCCACCCGAGCGGTGGGTTAGCATCTCCCCCGTCGCCGCCGGGCGACACCGTTCCCCTGCCGGGAGGAAGACTCCGTGAAGCCGTCGGCGTTCGAGTACGAGGTCCCCGAGAGCCTCGATGCAGCCTTGGCCACCCTGGCCCAGCTGGGTGACGAGGCCAAGCTCCTCGCCGGGGGCCAGAGCCTGATCCCCATGCTGGCCTTGCGGTTGACGGCCTTCGAGCACCTGGTCGACATCGGCCCGCTTGCCGAGCTCAAAGGGATACGGCGGGAGGACGGCTTCCTGCGGATCGGAGCGGCCACCGTCGACCGCGTGGTCGGGCGCGACCCAGAGGTCGCCGCCTCGGTACCGCTGCTCACCAAGGTCACCCCGCTGATCGGCCACTTTCAGATCCGGAACCGGGGCACGATCGGCGGCTCGATCGCGCACGCCGACTCCGCAGCCGAGTACCCGACCGTCGCCCTCGCGCTCGACGCCGAGATGGAGGTCGCCTCGTCGTCGGGAACCCGGACGATCCCGGCCGACGAATTCTTCGAGTCCACCTGGACGACGTCGCTCGAAGGCGACGAGATCCTGACCGCCATCCGCTTCCCGGTCTGGTCCGGACGGTGCGGCTTCGGGGTGGAGGAGCTCGCCCGCCGGCACGGCGACTTCGCGTTGACCGGTGCGGTGTGCGGGGTGGAGATCGGCGATTCCGGCGAGGTACGCCGGTGTGCGATCGCGCTCCTCGGGATGGACAGCACCCCGGTCCGGGCGTCGCCAGCCGAGTCGGCGCTGCTCGGGAGGACGCCGTCGGCGGAGGATCTGACGGAGGTCGGCCACCTCGCCGTGCAGGCGGCGGACCCGCCTTCGGACCTCCACGCGTCCAGCGAGTACCGCAGGCAGGTCGGCGGCGAGATGGTCCGCCGGGCACTTCGACAAGCACTGGAGGAGGCAGCCCGATGACCGAGCGCAAGGTCGAGATGGTGGTGAACGGTAGAGCGGTCAGCGCAACGGTCGAACCTCGCAAGACCCTCGCCGACTTCCTCCGTGAGGACTGCACGCTGACCGGGACCCATCTGGGCTGCGAGCACGGGGTGTGCGGTGCCTGCAGCGTCATGCTCGACGGGAACGCAGTGCGCTCGTGCCTGATGTTCGCCGTCCAGGCGGACGGGCACGAAGTGGTCACGGTCGAAGGGCTCGCCGGACCCGACAACGAGCTCAACCCGGTGCAGGCGGCCTTCCGCTCGGAGCATGGGCTCCAGTGCGGGTTCTGCACCCCCGGGTTCGTGGTGTCGGCGACCGCGTTCCTGCAGGAGAACCCCGATCCCACCGACCAGGAGATCCGCGAGGCGCTGTCGGGGAACCTCTGCCGCTGCACCGGCTACCAGGGAATCCTGCGGGCGGTGCGATCGGCCGCGGAGGCATACGCGGCCACGGCTCCCGAGTAGACGGCGGGACAGGTCAGGAAAGCGGGAACGCCACCGTCGCCTTGCCCGGAGCCAGGCGGGAGCCCTCCTCGTCCTCGGTCCAGATGTCGAGGTCGACGTGAACCTCCCGCTCGCCCCGCCGGACCGCAGTCACGAGGCCGTTGGCCCGGACCTCGCGGTCCTTGAGGCTCGGGGCCCGGAACTGGCAGCTGACGGCGACGATGCGTCCCCCGCTCGCCTCGATCCACTGCCGCAGCAGGCAGTGCAGCCAGGCCCATTGCAGGTTCCCCATCCCGAACGCCCCGGGGTAGCCGGCACCACGGCCGGCCTCGTCGTCCATGTGGATGTCGACGAACTCGTCGTTCACCGCCGCGAACCGGTTCCACGCGTGGAACCCCGTCCTCCGGGCGAAGGTCGGCAGGGACTGGCCGATCGTGGGGTCCATCACCACATCAATACCGGATGAGGGTGCCGCGCTGGGTCTTGATGATCTCTCCCCTGTCGTTCGTCCACTCCTGCTCGGTGATCGTGAACAGCATGAGCCCGAGACGGCCCTCCCGCTCGAGGTAGTCGGTCAGCCTGGTGACCGCCACGATGACGTCCCCCTCCCGCATCCTCACGCCCGTGTACTCGACCTCGATCCCGCCGTTGAGCCGCTCCGTGGTGGCCGGAGGGGTGATCCCCAGCGCCCCTTCGGGTCCGATGGCGGTGCGGTCCGCAGGATCCTGAACGCGTGGTCCCTCGGGGGTCATCCACGCGAAGGGATTGAACTCCTCGGGCGCCACCAGGCCACCGAACCTGGCCTCGGCCTCGGCCTGGTTCCAGAAGTAGGCGGGCGGGGGCTCGGGGTAGTACACCGCCTGTGCCCACTTGCGGATGTCCGAGGCGGAGATGGGGAACGAGACCAGCTCCCCCACCACCCCACCGACGGCAGCGCGCATCTCGTCGCTGATGAAGGTCTCCGGCACGATCCGAGATCCTATCGGTGCTGAGGTGGTGCAGAACAACGGCGAGCTGGAGCGGGCATCGGGTCGTGGGCGTCAGATGGCCAAGCCGACCAGCTTGGTGTCGAGGTACTCCCCGATGCCTTCGCGCCCACCCTCACGACCGAGGCCACTCTCCTTCACCCCGCCGAACGGTGCAGCGGCCGATGTCGGATTGATGTCGTTGACGCCCACGATCCCGAAGCGCAGCCGCTCCATCAGACGGAAGGCACGACCGAGGTCGCGCGTGTAGACGTACGAGGCGAGGCCGTAGTCCGTGTCGTTGGCCATCTCGATCACCTCCTCCTCGTCGTCGAAGACGATCACCGGGGCGATGGGGCCGAACGTCTCCTCGCGGTAGATCTCCATCTCGGGCGTCACCCCGGTCAGGAGGGTGGGTGAGAAGAAGTAGCCGGCATCGAGACCGTCGTCGACCAGCCTCTCGCCGCCCAGCTCCACCGCCGCCCCCTTCGAGCGCGCATCGGCGACCTGGCGCTGCATCTTGCCCAACGCAGCCTCGTCGATCAGCGGGCCGACGGTCACCCCGTCGGTCAACCCGGAGCCGGCGCGGAGCGCCGCCAGCCGGGAGCGCATGGTGCCGATGAACTCCTCGGCGATACCGCGCTGCACGAAGAACCGGTTGGGGGAGATGCACGCCTGGCCGGTGTTGAGGAACTTCACCGCGGCCGCGCCCTTGGCCGCGTGGACCGGATCGGCGTCGTCGAACACGACGAACGGCGCATGGCCACCCAGCTCCAGCGACACGCGCTTCATCTGGGCCGCGGCCCCGGCCGCCAACTGCTTGCCCACCTCGGTCGAGCCGGTGAAGGCGATCTTGCGCACCCGCCGATCCTGCAGGATCACCTCACCCACCGGAGCCGGACGCGAGGTCGTCACGAGGTTCACCACGCCGGGCGGCAGGCCCGCCTCGTCAAAGATGCGGAACATCTCCACCGCGCAGAGCGGCGTCTGCTCGGCCGGCTTCAGCACGACGGTACAACCCGCGGCCAAAGCCGGCCCGACCTTGCGGGTGATCATCGAGATCGGGTAGTTCCACGGGGTGATGGCCCCCACCACACCGACCGGTTCCCGCAGCACCAGGAAGCGCTGGTCGGCGCGGGCCGACGGGATCGTCTCCCCGTACACCCGCTTGGCCTCCTCGGCGTACCACAGCAGGAAATCGGCCCCGTAGCGCACCTCGGTGCGGGCCATGCGGATGGGCTTGCCCTGCTCCTCGGTCATGAGCTTGGCCAGAGCCTCGTGCCGCTCGAGCATCAGCCCGTGGGCCTTGTAGAGGAGCTCGGACCGCTGGTACGCCGTCAGGCGGGACCATGCCGGGAACGCGTCCCAGGCGGCATCCACGGCGGCGACTGCCTCGTCCCGCCCGCTGTCGGAGACCGAGGCGACGACCCGACCCGACGCGGGGTCGAGCGAGTCGAACCGGGCCTTCGTGGTGGCGTTGAGCCACTGCCCTCCGATGTAGTTGGTGGGATCATCCGCTGCGGCGTTCATACCGATATGCTCCCTCAGCCGGGGCGCCCTGGCCAATCCTGCCCGGGTCCGGACGGGCTCCCAGGGGCCGGTGCCGGTCCCGTCAGCCGTCGAGCACGTCCGGTTCGGTCGCGACGATCCAGTCGTGAAGCGATTGGAAGCTCAGCCAACCGGCGATGTGGGACCCCACCTGGCCCCGGGTCAGGAGAGCCACGTCGTCGGGGATGGGCCGACCGCCGCCTGCGGCCTCCACCATCAGCTGCACCTGGCACGTGCGCTCCATCGTCACGAACCACCACACGGCCTCGTCGACGGAGGTGCCCACGGTCACCACACCGTGGTTGGCCAGGATCACCGCCTTGCCCTGGCCCAGCGACTTGGCGATCCGTGCCCCCTCCGCCAGGTCGTACACGACGCCCGAATAGTCGTCGAACACCTCGTGGTCGTCGAAGAACGCACAGGCATCCTGGGTCAACGGCTGGAGCGGGCGGTGGAGCGCCGACCACGCCTTGCCGTAGGTCCCGTGCGCATGTGCCGCCGAGATCACGTCCGGCCGCGCCGCGTGGATCTGGGAGTGGATGCAGAACGCTGCGGCGTTGACCGGCCACGTCCCCTCCACCACCTGGCCTTTCCCGTCGACGAGCAGCAGGTCTCGGACCCGGATCCGCTTGAAGCTCATCCCGAAGGGGTTGACCCAGAAGTGGTCCGTCAGCTCGGGGTCGCGGGCCGTGATGTGACCGGCCACGCCCTCGTCGAAACCCAGCCGGCCGAAGAGCCGCAGGCCGACGGCCAGCCGCTCCCGACGGTGCTGGCGCTCCTCCTGGATCGACGAGAACCTCGGGAGGCTGGGGGGTGGCCGATCGGTCATGTGGGCCTCCAGTGCTTTCGGCGGCTGCCCTCAGTCAACGCCAGATCGCCCGCTCGATCAAGGATCCCCCGCGGCGGGGCTCCCGGTCACAGGCCGGGCTCGTCTCCCGCCCCGGCTCCGCCCACCGCGCGATCGCCCTGGGCCCTCACGGCTCTCACCCGGTGCAGGAACACGGCGATGACGGCGATCACGGCGAGGGCGCCGGCGACGTACCCCGCATAGTGGAAGGCCTGCACGATGTGGTGCCAGCTGCTCCCCAGGCTGTAGCCGATGGAGGCCAGCGCGGCGCACCAGATCCCGCAGCCCAGGACCGTCAGCACCGCGTACTTCCCCACCGTCATCTCCGCCAGGCCCGCGGCCAGGGAGATGAAGGACCTGATCAGCGGGATCAGCCGCCCGATCAGCACCACCGACTCCCCCCGCCCGTCGAACCACCGCTCGGCCCGGTCGAGGTCCTTGTGGGTGAGCAAGACGTACTTGCCGACCCGGTCGACCAGGGGCCTCCCGCCGAAGTAGCCGATCGCGTAGCCGGCGGACGATCCGACCAACTCCCCCACCAGCGCCACCAGGATCACGAGGAACAGGTTCAGGTGGTCCCCGCTGGTCCCGAGCTGGCCGCTGGCCAGTGCCCCTCCGTACACGATGGCGATCTCCGAGCCGACCGGGATCCCCATTGACGAGAGAAAGGTGACAGCGAAGAGCGCCAGGTAGCCCCACGTCGAGAGAAGATGCTCCATGAGTCCCACTTCATAGCCTGTCGGGGGGAGGATATGGCGGCATCTCCTCACAGGCGATGCTCAGAGACCCGTCGGACACCGACGGGGTCCGGGAATCCCCAGGCTACGGGACCGTGCGGGGGCGGTACCTACTGGTTGACCGTGTAGCCCCCGTTGACCGGGTAGGTCTGGCCGGTGATCCATGACGCCAACGGGCTGACGAGGAAGGTCACCAGCCCGGAGACGTCTTCGGGCCGTCCCCGACGGCGGATGATGTAGCCGCGGAGCTGCTTGTGCAGCCGGTCCGCCTCCTCGGGGGTCGCCTCGGCCTCGGCCGGCCCCTCCGACGGGTCGATGGACCCCAGCGCGACGCAATTCGCCGTGATGCCGTGACGCCCCACCTCCCGGGCGACGGAGCGGCTGAACCCGGCGGCACCCGCCTTCGCCGCCGCGTACGCGCCCATGTACGGCTCGCCCCAACGGGCGGCGTCGGAGATGATGGTCACCACCCGACCGTCCTGCCGATCGATCATCCCCGGAAGGGCAGCACGGGTGCAGTGCATGACCCCGAAGAGGTTGACGCCGAAGTAACGGGCCCAGTCCGATGGCCGGGTCTGGGCGAACGGGCCGAAGTTGAACCCTTCCGGGCCGGCGTTGCCCGCGTTGTTGACGAGGATGTCCACGTTGCCGACCCGCTCGACGGCCGACATGACCGCGTCGAAGTCGGAGACGTCGAACGGGGCGGGGACGGCCTCTCCGCCGGCGGCCCGGATCTCCTCGGCAACCGACTCGGCGCGGTCGGGGACGAAGTCGTTCACCGCAACGGCACCACCGGCGCTCGCAAGCGCCAGGGCGATCGCTCTCCCCACCCCCTGACCGGCGCCGGTGACCAGCGCCAGACGGCCTTCGAGGTCGATGGTGAACGGCATCTGCGACGTCCCTTCTCCTTGCCGCGCAACGGGGCGGATGGTTCGGCAGCCCGTACAGTACAGTCGTCGCCGTCGCCGTCCCGGGTGAGGCCGGGGAGAGTCGCTGAAAGGCAAGCGGGTTCGGTCCCCGCGGGGTGCACATGGCAGAAGACGCGGTGCGGGGGCCATTGTCCGGCGTCCGGGTACTGGACCTCACGCGTTTCCCACCCGGGGCGTACTGCACGTTGCTGCTCGCCGACCTCGGAGCGCAGGTCTACCGGGTCGACGCGCCGGCAGCGAACCCCATGGCCGGGGGCGTCGGCGTCGGCCTGAGCCGCGGCAAGAGGTCCGTCGGGCTCGATCTCCGCCACCCTCGGGGCAACGAGGTCCTGAACCGGCTGGCCGGCTGGGCCGACGTGCTCGTCGAGAACAACCGGCCCGGTGACATGCAGAAGCGGGGCTTCGGCTACCCGCAGGCGGCGGCCGAGCACCCGCGCCTGATCTGGTGCTCGATCACCGGCTTCGGCCAGGACGGCCCCTACGCCACGCGTCCCGGCCACGACCTCACCTACACCGCGCACTCGGGCCTGCTGGCGGCGATCAACCCGGAGCTTCCGTGGCACCCCCAGAGCGTCCTGGCCGTGCCGCTCGGGGCGATGATGGCAGCCACCGGGATCACCTCGGCCCTGCTCGAGCGCGAGCGGTCCGGTAGGGGGTGCCAGATCGACGTCAGCCTGGCCGAGGCGGCGACCTGGCTGCTCTCGGGAACCGACGGCGAGCTCGCCGGATCGCCTTGGGGGATCCCCGTCACTCCCGATCGTCGTCTTTACGAGTGCGCCGACGGGCGCTTCGTCACCGTGGCGGCCGCGGAGCCGCGGACATGGGCCGCCCTGTGCAACGGTCTCGGGCTCGGCGATCTCGCCGGGTCCCTGCCACCCGCGGACAAGGCCGACGAGATCACGGCGCAGCTCGCGGCCGTCTTCGCCTCACGCCCGGCAGCCGAGTGGGTGGACCTGCTCGGGCCCCTCGGTGCCGCCGTCGGCGCCGTCAATCGCGGTCCCGACGTCGTGCACGATCCGCAGGTACGGGCCCGGGGCAGCATCGTCGAGGTCGCCGGCGTCTCGGTGCCCGCGAACCCCATCCGGCTGCGCGACCTCGACGGGCCGAGGTCGGCGACGGCGTCGGCACCGCCTCCGATGGTCGGGGGCGATACCGACGTGGCACTGGCCGCTGCCGGCTACACCGAGGCCGAGATCGGAGCGCTCCGGGCCGAGGGCGCCGTCTCGGGCTGACCCGGCTCGGTCGCGCTCGCCGGCCTCAGGCGGCGTGGGTCTCCGCGTACCGTCGCTTGTACTCGCTGCGCGAGGTCTCGCTGACGTCGACGTCGCTCGCCCGGGCCCTGAGGCCCTTCACCGTCGCCTCTTCCCTCGACATGTTCGCGAACGGATCGAAGCTGAAGAAGCGAGCCGCGTTCTCCCATGTGATCTTGTGGATCTCCTCGTCCGAGCATGCGGCCCCCTGCAGCTCCCCCCAGACCGCCTCGGGTGAGCGCGGCCAGGTGGAGTCCGAGTGCGGATAGTCGCACTCCCAGGCGATGCTGTCGACCCCGATCCGGTCGCGGATGCGGAGCGCCGTCGGGTCGGTGATGAAGCAACCGAGGAAGTTGTCCCGCCAGACGTCGGTCGGCGTCTTGCCCTTCGTGCCGACCTTCAGCCCGGTCCACCGCTGGTTGTCGACATGCCGGTCGAGGCGGTCGAGGAAGAAGGGGATCCAGCCGATCCCCCCTTCCGACAGCGCCACCTTCAGGTCGGGAAATCGCACGAAGGTGCCGGCGACCATCAGGTCGGTCGCCGTGATGGCGGACAGCTGGGGGGCGAGGATGATCAGATGGTCGACCGACGCCTCCGGCGGTCGCTGGATCAGCCCGAAGGACCCCCCGATGTGCAGGCAGATCGCCACGTCGTTGTCGCTGCACGCCTTGAACACGGGGTCCCAGTAGTCGGTCACCTCGAAGCTCGGCAACCCGACGCCGTACGGGGTCTCCGGGAGGCTGACGGCGTGGCAACCCTTTCTGGCGATCCGGTTGATCTCGTCGACCATGCCCGCGGGGTCGTACACGGGGAGGATGCCCAGGGGGAGGAACCGCCCGGGGTGCTCACCGGCCAGTTCGTCGATGTGCCAGTCGTTGTACGCGGACACCACGACCGTGGTGAGCTCCTTGTTCTCCGCCCGGGACAGCGACATCCCGTTGAACCCGGCGAACGTCGGAAAGCACATGGAGGCCAGCACGCCGTTGGCGTCCATGTCACGGACCCTCAGCTCGACGTCGTAGCAGCCAGGGCGCATCTCGGCATGGCCGATCGGGTCGAAGCCCCACTCCTCGTGCGGCCACGACGCGACGGCGTTGAGGCCCACCGACCCGGTCGACTGGCCCTGGTACTCCCACCGATCGATGCCGTCCTCCCCGCGGACCAGCTTGGGGGCGTCGCCCTTGTACTTCGCGGGTGTGTGGCGATCGAACATGTTGCCCGGCTCGATGATGTGGTCATCGATGCTGATGAGGATCATGTCGTCGCACTTCATCGGTGAAGCCCCCTCTTTCCCGAGGCCCGGTGGTGCCCGGTCTCGGCTCCCTCGGCCGTCGGTCGCGTGATCGCCGACAGTCTATTTCCTCCGGAGCCCTGAGCGCCCGTCGAGCATCGGCCAGGTCGCCGGCCGACACCCCCAACCCCGGACACACGGGATTCGCTACCATTCGAACCATCGCGAGCAGGGGGACCGGATGAACGAGGGAATTCTCGACGGGGTACGGATCCTCGACCTGTCCGAAGGCCTGGCGGGGTCGGTGGCGGCCATGCTCCTCGCCGAGTGCGGAGCCGACGTCGTCCTCGTGGAGCCCCGCTCGGCGGTCGACCGGGCCCGCCGTCCCGCCGATCGGACGTGGAACCGCTCGAAACGGAGTGTCGTTCTCGACCTCGGCGACACCGGGGATCGCGGGCGGCTCGAGCAACTCCTCGGGGCGTCCGACGTCGTGATCCATCAGCACGGACCGGAGCAGGCCCGCAGGCTCGGTCTCGACGACGAATCCCTGGCCGCTCGCCACCCGCACCTCATCGCCAGCTCCGTCCTCTCGTGGCCGGCCAACCATCCCGACGCTGACCTCCCGGTCGACGAGCTCCTGGCCATGGCCCGTCTGGGGATCTGCGACGAGCAGATGCCGATGCGTCGCGACGGCCCGGTCTTCATCCGGTTCCCGCTCGGCAGCTGGGGCGCGGTGTACCTGGCGGCAGTCGGCATCGCAGCCCGGCTCCTCCTGAGGGGACGCTCGGGACAGGTCGGACCTGCGCACACCAGCCTCGTGCAGGGCTCCCTCGTCCCGATGGGCATGCACTGGTCCCGGGCGGAGAACCCCTCGGCTCCCTTGGCGTTCGGCATGCCCAAGGAGGGCCGCGGGTCGCAGGTGACGCTCATGGAGTGCGCCGACGGCGTGTGGATCCACCTCATGAAGAGCCCGGACTCGTCTCCGCTCATGCAGGCGACGCTCGGGCAGATGGGTCCGGAGCGGGTCGCCGAGGCGAACGAGGCCGCACGCGAGACGGCGGGGCCGGTCGGCATGGGCTACCCCAACCTGGGCGCCAACGTCGAGGCCATGCTCACCCGCCCCAGCGCGGAGTGGCTCACCGATTTCTGGGCGAACGACATCCCGGCCCAGCCGGCCCTGCCGTTCGGCACCATATTCGACGACGAGCAGGCCATCGTCAACGGCTACGTCGACCACCTCGACGACCCCGACGACCCCGACGCGGGCAGGATCCGGGTGGCCGGCCGGCCGCTCACGGTCTCGCCCCCCCAACGGATGCGGGGCCCGGTCCCACCGGCCGGCGCACACGACGCGGAGGTGACCGCCGAGTGGTCCGACCGGCGCGCTCGCCCCGAGCGTTCAGGCCCGGCGAGGCGGTGGCCGCTCGAGGGGGTGCGCGTGCTCGACCTCGGCAACTACCTGGCCGGGCCCTACGCGCCGATGCTCCTCGCCGACCTGGGAGCGGACGTCGTGAAGGTGGAGGCGACCACGGGCGACGCGATGCGCCCGACCGGCTGGGCCTTCGCCGGCTGCCAGCGGGGCAAGCGTGGCGTGGCGCTCGACCTGAAGTCTCCCGAGGCGCGACCGGCTCTCGATGCCCTCGTGAAATGGGCCGACGTGGTCCACCACAACCTCCGGATGCCCGCCGCCCATCGGTTGGGGATCGACTACGAGACGCTGCGGGCGCTGAACCCGACCCTCGTGTACAGCCACACCAGCTCCTACGGTCCCGAGGGGGCCCGAGCCGATTGGCCCGGCTACGACCAGCTCTTTCAGGCCCAGTGCGGGTGGGAGGTTCTGGGGGCCGGCGAAGGGAACCCACCGACCTGGCACCGGTTCGGGTTCATGGACCACCAATGCGCCCTGTCCTCGGCGCTCGCCACCGTCCTCGCCCTCTACCAGCGGGATCGGACCGGCGAGGGCCAGGCGGTGGCCGCCTCACTGCTCGGGGCCGGCGTGCTGACCGCCAGCGAGACCTTCGTGCGGCCCGACGGCACCATCCACCCGGTGCCCACCATCGACGCCGACCAGACCGGCACCGGTCCCGGTCACCGCATCATCGAGGTCAGCGACGGATGGGTGGCGGTCGCCGCCACCACGGACGAGCAGGTGCGCTCGCTGTCCGCCGTCGCCGGCGTCGACGATCCGGCGGACGCCGCCGTGGCGCTCGAGGACCGCAAGCTGTCGGAGACCCTGGCGGCGCTCCGCGGCGCGGGGGTCCCGGCCGAGGAGGTGCGAACCGATCAGCGCTCGGCGTTCTTCGACAGCCCGGCAAATCGGGAATCGAGGCTGGCGGCCGAGTACACCCACGCCGAATGGGGGAAGTTCGAGCAGCCGGGCGCGCTCTGGTACTTCGGCGACGTCGACGTCCACCTGCACCTGGCGCCGCCCGCCCTCGGCGAACACACCACGGAGGTGCTCCGCGAGGTCGGGATCGCCGACCACGAGATCCAAAGGCTCGTCGAAGCCGGGGTTGCCGTCGCCCGCTAGGCGGAGCCCACCGGGCGGGCCGAGGAGGAGCCGATGGGGGCCTCTCAGTCCGAAGAGGGGAGCTGCTTCACGCCCTTGAGCGCCAAGGGGCGCCCGTCGACGGCGAGGGTGCCGCTCCCCGCCTTGGTGCACAGCAACTCGAGACCCAGGTCCTCGTCGGCGTAGCGCTTCCCGAGCTGGGCGCCGTCGCCGTCGTGGCCCCCACCGGCTCCGGTGGCACCGATGTCACCGAGCAGCTCCCCCGAGCAGGTGAGCTTGACATCCACGGAGGGAGCACCGACCACGATGACCTGGGTGGTGCAGCTCGGGCACCCCAATCGAACTCCAGCCTTCAGCGTGGTCACCCTGCTCCTTTCGTCGTTGTCTTCCCGGCTCGTCCCGTCGGGGGTGTCGAAGCCGACCGCGGGGGTGCCGGAGAACCGCCTCAGATCCTACCAACCGCCGGCCGGTCGGCCGAACGACTTCCGACGGCGGCGAGCAGGACGAGCCGCGTCTCCCGCACCGTCGTACCCTGGGACGGGGCGACCGTTGCGCCACCTGTTCGAGAAGACTATTTTGGATGGTGCCCCGACCACAGCGGCCCCAGGACCGGATGACCCCAGGACCGGATGAAGCGCCGGGGCACGGGCGAGTCGAAAGGTGGCGGTCATGGCCAAGATCTGGGCGAACTCGGGCGACTCCCACCTCGTCGAGCCGGCCGACCTCTGGGACGATCTTCCCGAGCGGCTGCGCTCGCGGATGCCCCGAAGTGTGAAGGACCCCGACGGGCGGTTCGAGACCGTGTACGTGGACGGAGAGGCCTTCCGGCGACCGCTGCCGAGCCGGCCCCAACCGTCGGCGGCGGAGCTGGCCGAGCGGTCCAGGCACCTCCGCAAGGACAGCGAGGCCACGAGCATGTTGGACGTCATGCTGCGCGCCCCGGGAGCCAACGACCCCGCGCTGCGGCTGAAGGACCTCGACGACGAGGGCATCTGGGGTGAGGTGATCTATCCCTCCCTGGGGATCTGGTCGTTCAACATCAAGGACCCCGAGACGGTCCGCGAGGGCAACAAGGTGCTCAACGACTGGGCCATCGACTTTCAGCGGCAGTCGCCGAGGTACGTCTGCTGCGCGTCGGTGCCCCTGGTGAAGGTGGAGGACACCATCGCCGAGATCCACCGCGCCGCGGGCCTCGGGTTCCACATCGCGTTCTTCCCGACTCGTCCCCCCGTCGTCTCCCCTCCCTGGCACCACGAGGACTGGGACCCGGTCTGGGACGCCATGGCCGACACCGGGCTGGTGATCGGCTTCCACATCGGCACCGAGCCACACACCCCCGACCAGAGAACCGGCGTCTACCACCGCGGGCGGGGGGGCGCGGTCCTCAACTACGTCGAGACGACCTACGGCGGTCAGCGTTGTGTGACGCAGCTGATCGCCGCAGGCGCGCTCGACCGCCATCGGGAGCTTCGCGTGCTCGTCTCCGAGGGAGGGGCGACGTGGGGCCCGTTTCTGGCGGACCGGATGGACGAGGGTTACCGCCAGCACGGTTTCGCCGTCCGCCCCGTGCTCTCCAAGCCCCCCAGCGAGTACCTGTACTCGCAGGTGTACGCCTCGTTCCAGCACGACCGCAGCGCGGTACAGGCCTGCTCTGCGATGGGTTGGCAGAACGTGATGTGGGGAAGCGACTACCCCCATCTGGAAGGCACCTTCGGCCACACCCAGAAGACGCTCCACGAGCTCTTCGACGACGTGCCGGACGCAGTGCGGCGGCGGATCACCGTCGGCGCGTTCAACGAATTGTTCCCGCACGTGCCACCGCCGCCCGGCGACGGGTGAGCGTGCTCGCGCTCCATCCTCGACGAGGCACCCACGAACCACTGACCCGGACCCCGCCGCGGCGTCCGGGGTCGATCCGGCGGACAACGTCGATGGACGTCCGCCGGCCCGACGGGTTGGACGGCCACCTCTCGCTCCTCGGTCTGGCCCGCGACCTCTTCACCGACGGGCAGGGCGACGCTCACCTCCGCGCCGAGGCACGCCTCGCGGCTACGGTCAGCGCCCGTCCGTACGTGCTCGACCAGATCACCACCGAGCCCCCGATCGGGAGCGGGGACCTGGTGGGAGAGCCGACGGTGTCGGGCTTCCGCGCCGTGTTGGAGCGGGTGACGCCCGAGCATCGTGCGGCGCGCAGCCCCCTCTACCAGCTGCTCGACGAGATCCCGGTGGCCACCCTGGTCTCGGGCCAGGTCGTCGGCTATGCCCAGCAGCAGCTGATCGAGTCCTCGGTGTCGCTCGGGCCCCCCCCTCGCCGTCGGACCCAGCCCGATCCCCGCAAGACCGGCATGGCCGACCAGTGCGCTGGGTGGCGGATCGGCGCCACCATCATGGACTCCTACGACACCGACGGCGTGAGCCCCGTCGTCCGCGGGCCGGTCGCCCCGACCCTCGAGGACCCCGACGACCCGCTCGGATGGCATGAGATGGAGCGGCTCCCTCCGTTGGCCATGCGGCGGCGGCGGCGGCTCGACCTGGCCCGCGACGGGAAGGTCCTGGTGGCCGACGCCGTCTTCCGGGACAGCCATGTCACCGACGCGGGAGCCGAGCTCGTCATCCACGAGTACGCCCTGCGGGCCGTCTTCGAACCCGAGCACCTGACCGTGGTGGAGATCGAGGCGGACCCCCGGGCGCTTCCGTGGGTCGAATGCCCCGATGCCGCACGGAGCGCGCTCCGGCTGGAGGGTCAGTCCGCGCACGACCTGAGGAGGTGGGTGAGGGCCGAGCTGGTCGGCACCCCGACGTGCACCCACCTCAACGACCAGCTCCGCTCGCTCGAGGACGTCGTCGCCCTGGCGGCCGAGCTGCGAGAGGCGGAGCCCCTTTCGCCTACCTGACCGAACCCGTCAGTTCGCTCCACCTGGGACTACCCACCCATCCCGGGATAGAGCTGCCATCCGCCGTCGGGCGAGCCGACCCACCCGCTCGACGCCCATGCCCCACCGTCGACCGGGATGTTCGCGCCCGTCACGTAGGCCGCCAGCCTCGAGCACAGGAAGACCACGACGCTGCCGCACTCCTCCACGACGCCCTCGCGGCGGAGTGGCACGTAGCGGGCGATCCCTTCGGCGATCGCCGGGGGGCGGGGCGGCAGGTCGTCGGGGATGGGCCCCGTCCGCATCCCGTGGTTCCCCGGCGTAGCCGTCTGGTCCGGCGAGATGCAGTTGACCCGGATCGCGTGCTCGCCGAGCTCGACCGCCATCGTCCGGGTGAAGCTGATCATCCCTGCTTTGCACGCGGCGTACACGGCGAAGGTGGGAGCGGCCCGCGACCCCTCGATACTCGAGACGTTCACGATCGATCCGCCCCGTCCACCCCGGATCATGAGCGGCACCGCGGCCGACGTCGCGGCCAACATGCTCACCAGGTTGATCTCGATGTGACGGCGCCAGCTCCTCTCGCTCTGGTCGAGGAACCGCCTTCCGTTCACTCCCCCGGCGTTGTTCACGAGGATGTCGAGGCGCCCGAACCCGTCGTCCGCAGCGGCGACGGCCGCGCGCACCTGATCGGAGTCCATCACGTCGGTGGTCACCGCCAGCGCCTCGCGACCCGCGGCACGCACCAGCTCGGCGGTGCGCTGGGCCCGATCGGTATCGATGTCGGCCACCACGACGTCGGCCCCGGCCCGGGCGAGCTCGATCGAGATCCCCCGCCCGATGCCGCCCCCTCCACCGGTCACGACGGCGACCTGCCCGGTGAGCAGGAGATCCGAGGAGTCCATCTACAATCCTCCGTTCGTTCAGGCCGCGGCGAGCGCCGGCGGCGCCCCCACCTCGGGGAAGAGGTCGAGAAACGAGCCGACGGTTATCCGGTACCGCACTTCGTCGCTCACGCCGTCGAAGAGGTGGTGCAGGGTCTCCTGGGTATGGCCGAAGGTCCCCTCCATGTGCGGGTAGTCGCTCCCCCACATGACGTTCCGGTAACCCATCGCCGTCATCGCCGCCACCGCGCTCTCGTCGTGCTGAAACGAGGCGTACACCTGACGGTAGAGGAAGTCCTTGGGCGGCATCGAGAGCTTGGGGCGCACCCGCATCGAGTGCTGCCGGTACGACTCGTTCATCCGGTCACCGAGGAAGGGCACCCACGTCGCCCCTCCCTCCGACACAAGGACCTTCAGGTCGGGGTGACGGTCGAGAGCGCCCGACGCCACCATCTTCATCACCGCCCTCTGGCCCGAGAAGGTCGTCTCCGTGTGGTTGAGCACCGCGCCGCCGGGGCCGCGGTGGACGACCCCGATCTCGTCCCCCGCCGCCACGTCGATCGGGTCGGTACCGATGTGAAACGCCACCACCATCCCCGCAACCTCGCAGGCGCGCCAGAACGGATCCCAGACATCCCGGTTGTAGTCCTCCATCGCCCCCGGCGGCGTGGTGGGCAGAAAGACGGCCCGAAATCCCAGCGCCGCACTCCGCTCCACTTCGGCGACGGCATCCTCGATCGACAGCATCGAGACCTGAGCGGTCGGCACCAGCCGGGGCGAGGCCCGCATGATCGTGTCCCGCACCCAGTCGTTGCTCACCTTCATCGCCTCTCGCACCAGCAACGGATCGCGGAAGGAGGCGTTCCACATCCCGAGGGAGGGGAAGACCAGCTCTCCCCAGATCCCTTCCTCGTCGAGATCCCGCAGGCGCACCGCGAGGTCCCGCACCCCCTCGGATTGGTTGCTCTGGCGGTGGAACTCCTGCTGGGCGATGGACGGGAGCCTTCGTCGGAAGCTCCGGCCGTCCACGTGGACGGTCTCGTGCTCACCGTCGGGATCCCGCTCGCTGCGCGGCATCCGCTCCGCCAGCGCCGACGGCAGGCTCTGCCATGCCTCCGCCGGCTCGATGAAATGGGAATCGCCCGAGTTGGCCCAGATCTTCCCCATGGTGACTCCCTCCTGTGCCGTGGCGGCTCCGGAGCCGCCACGCCGAGCCACCGCCTTGCAGGCTACCGGTTCCGCCCGTGCCGCCTCATCCCATCTTGGCCAGGACGTCCTCCCCATAGCGGCGGATGCCGTCGAGCGCCTCGCGTGAACTGGCGAACGGGCGGACGATCACCCTCCTCACCCCGGCCCGGTCGTAAGCGTGCAGATCGGCGACGCTCTGGGCGTCCCCGGCCACGGTGACCTCGATCGGGTCCTCACGCCCGGCGCGACGCCGGAGCTCCGCCACTCGCTCGATCCCCGCCGGCAATTGGCTCAACGAGTGGTTCATGGGGAGCCAACCGTCACCGAGGCGAGCGGCACGGCTCATGGCGGCAGGCGAGTCACCCCCCACCAGGATCGGCGGCGGACCGTTCACCGGCTTGGGCTCGAACCCGACCGGTTGAAAGTCGAAGAACTCCCCGTGGTGCTCGATCACGTCCTCGGTCCAGAGGCGCCGGCAGACGGTGATGGCCTCGTCGACCCGCCGGCCCCGGGTCGAGAAGTCGAGCCCGACGGCGTCCCATTCCTCCTTCAGCCAGCTGGCGCCCACGCCCAGCTCCACCCGACCACCCGAGATCATGCTGAGGGTCGTCACCGCGCGGGCCGTCACGAACGGGTGGCGCAAGCCGATGTTGTACACGTTGGTCGCCAGCTTGATGGACTCCGTATGACCAGCCACCAGGGCGAGGGCCACGAAGACGTCATAGGCAGGGACCCGCGCGTCGACCGGCGGCTCATCGTGCCCGGTGTGCGGGCTTCCCGACATCGCGACGGGGAACACGAGGTGCTCCGGCAGCCAGACCGATTCGAAACCCGCCTCCTCTGCCGCCCTCGCCGCGTCCACCCAGAATCTCGGGTTCACGGCGGACAGCATCAAACCCACCTTCATCATCTCTCTCCCCTCCTGAAGCACGTCGACGGCGGTCTGCCGGGATGGACCCGGCTCTGCCGGTCTGCCGGGATGGACCCGGCTCTGGCGAGGATGATGTCACAGGTATCGGTCGCCCACGTGTCCTTCGGCGACCAGCACCGCGTACTCCTCCTCGGTGACGCCCAACAGCTCCCGGTACACGTACTCGTTGTCCTGGCCGAGGACCGGGGCGGCTCGCCACATCACCGGCGGCGTCGCCGACAGGGAGAAATTGGACCCCGGAACGAAGTACGTCCCGGCGGAGGGATGCGTGAGCAGATGGAAGAACCCGCGGGACTGCAACTGGGGATCGGCGAACGCATCGGACTCGTCGAGCACGGGGCCGGCGGGGACGCCCGCCGCCTGCAGCCGCCGGAACACCTCTTCCTTGGCCTGTGGGAGGGTCCAATCGGCGATGGCGGCGTCGATCACGTCATGGCGAGCACGCCGCCCCGACACCGATCCGAGATCCGAGCTACT
>Ga0307373_10006063_pt1 | contig 19430 bp, 16 predicted proteins | sample OX2MG_FD_202534 | JGI IMG/M metagenome (GOLD analysis project Ga0307373, IMG submission 202534) | Soil microbial communities from Risofladan, Vaasa, Finland - OX-2 | ecosystem: Environmental > Terrestrial > Soil > Coastal area > Acid sulfate soil | place: Finland: Risofladan, Vaasa | collected...
TACATCGTGCAGGAGACGCTGCTTCGGGCGTGGCTGCATCCTGATGCCATCGTCAGCCGGCCCGCGAGGCCGTGGCTGTTCGCGGTGGCCAGGAACCTGGCCGTCGACGCGCACCGCGCCAGGCAGGCCAGGCCGCATGAGGTCGGCGAGGCTGCCCTGCAGCTGACAGCGGTTCCCGACACGGCCGACCGCGCGCTGGAGTCCTGGGCCGTTGCCGACGCGCTGCGGTCGCTGCGGCCCGATCACCGCGCCGTGCTGCTCGAGACCTACTACCGCGGCCGTTCGGTAGCGGAGGCCGCTTCCGTGCTCGGCATTCCCGCGGGCACGGTGAAGTCGCGTACCTTCTACGCCCTGAAGGCGCTGAAGCTGGAACTAGAGGAGCGGGGGCTTGCGCCATGAGTGACCCGTCCTGCCGTACCTTCCGTGAACTGCTGGGCGTCTACGTCGTTGGCGCGATCGAGCCAGGCGAGCGCGCCGCCGTGGATACCCACCTGAACCAGTGTTACGAGTGCCGTGAGGAACTCGCCGCGCTCGCCCCGCTGCCCGCGCTGCTGCACCGGGTTCCGCTCGCCGAGGCCGAGCGGATCGCGGCAGCCGGACCTGTTGAACCTGACCCGGCCGAGTCCTCTGCCGAGATGCTGGACGCACTGCTGAAGCAGGTCGGAGCCCGGCGGCGGACCAGGCGCTTCCGGGCGATGTTCACGGCAGCGGCCGCCGTGCTGATCGCGGTCGGCGGCGCGGCCGCCGTATCGCAGTCGCTGACCCCGCATCCGTCGCACGCCAGGTTCGACGTCGCCACGGCCAGCATCGGCCGCCTGGGCGCCACGGTCCACTATGGCCAGAGCAAATGGGACGCCACGACGATGTCCGTGCAGGTGACCGGATTCAGGCAGTGGACGTCGTGCAAGTTCTGGGTGATCACCAAGGACGGTCAGCGGAAGCTGTCCGGCGGCTGGATCGTCGGGCCAGGAGCCGACAAGCTCTGGTATCCCGTGTACAGCGGCGTGCCCGAGTCGAACGTGCGCGGATTCGAGATCACGTGGGGCAGCAAGGGCGCGCTTCAGATTCCCGCCGACTGATGTCCGCTGCCGGGAATGTCCGCCGTCAGCAGCACGTTTACCGGGCGTGTTTCCCGGACTGATAGCGACCGCCTGCGCCCTGCTCGGGGCGACGGCGTTCGGGTTCGGCTGGCGGGCGCGCAACGGCCGGGTCAGGGCGGCGGCGCCGGCGGAGGCCACGGCGGCCGCGCCCGAGGGGCTGACCCCCGACGACATCGGGATCCCGCTGGGCAGCCGGGCGACTCTCGTGCAGTTCTCGTCGGCCTTCTGCGCGCCCTGCCGTGCGACCAGGCGGATCCTGAGCGAGGTCGCCGGGATGGTCGACGGCGTCGCGCACGTGGAGATCGATGCCGAGTCCAGGCTCGACCTGGTCCGCAGGCTGGATGTCAGGCGGACCCCGACGACCTTCGTGCTCGGACCGGACGGGCGGATCAGCCACCGCGCCAGCGGCGAGCCGCGCAAGGCCGATGTGATCGCGGCGCTCGGGGTCGTGATATGATTTCCTATAAATATGATCGGGAACATGAGCTGACGCGAGGAACCGTGGGGGACACCACTGACGGCGGTCCCGGGCTGGTTCTGTCGAGCGCGCCTGCGTTCCCGTGCCGTGCAGGCGCAGGCGCAGGCCTGACCAGACGGCGCGTCGTGGACTACTGCCGCGTCACCGCAGCGCTCTAACTGTGCACTCCAGCCACCGATAGTCCCTCGGCCCCCGGCCAGTCCCCAGCCACCCCCTCTGGCCGGTATCCACGGAAGGAACGCACATGCAGATCGATCCCAGAGGATCTCGGTTCGGCGCCCTGATTACCACGGTTGTCCTGGTTATCGTCCTGATTACGGGCAGCGCCTGGCTACTCGCCGCACAGGCGGTGGTGTTCGCGATCGGGACAATCTTCGGCCTCCGCAACGCACCCTACGGACTCGTCTACCGGCTGCTGATCCGGCCGCGGCTCGGTCCGCCGAAGGAACTCGAGGCCGAGGCGCCGCCCCGGTTCGCACAGGGCGTAGGGCTCGTGATCTCGGCCATCGGCGTGATCGGCTACGCGACGGGTACGACACCGCTAGGCATCGCGGCGACGGCTCTTGCCCTGATCGCCGCATTCTTGAACGGAGCCTTCGGCCTCTGCCTGGGCTGCGAGATGTACCTGCTCATCCGACGTACCGTGCCCGCTCGCCAGGCTTCCTGACGCGGGCCGTAGCTGACAAGGAGAATCACGCATGAGCCGTTCTGACGTTCTGGTAGACGCCGACTGGGCGCAGGCCCACCTGAACGACCCAGGCATCGTCCTGGTCGAGGTCGACGAGGACACGAGCGCCTACGACAAGGGCCACATCAAGGGCGCGGTGAAGATCGACTGGAAGCAGGACCTGCAGGACCCGGTCCGCAGGGACTTCGTCGACCGGGCCGGCTTCGAGAAACTGCTGTCCGAGCGCGGCATCTCCAACGACGACACGATCATCCTGTACGGCGGCAACAACAACTGGTTCGCGGCGTACGCCTACTGGTACTTCAGGCTCTACGGGCACCAGAACGTGAAGCTGCTCGACGGCGGCCGCAAGAAGTGGGAGCTTGACTCGCGCGGCATGGTGACCGAGGTCCCGCAGCGGCCGGCCACGTCCTACCATGCGCAGGAGCAGGACCGCTCGATCAGGGCGTTCCGCGACGACGTGGTGGCGGCGATCGGCAATCTCAACCTGGTCGACGTCCGCTCTCCTGACGAGTTCGCCGGCCGCCTGCTCGCGCCCGCGCACCTGCCGCAGGAGCAGGCGCAGCGCGGCGGTCACGTCCCCACCGCCAAGAACGTGCCCTGGTCGAAGGCGGCCGAGGACGACGGCACGTTCAAGTCGGACGATGCGCTGCGCGCGCTCTACGGTGACGAGGCGGACCTGGACTTCGGGAAGGACACGATCGCCTACTGCCGGATCGGCGAGCGCTCCGCGCACACCTGGTTCGTGCTGCACGAGCTGCTCGGCCAGGCGAACGTCAAGAACTACGACGGATCATGGACCGAGTACGGCTCGCTGGTGGGCGTGCCGATCGAGCTGGGAGACGGAAAGTGAGCATCTCGGGGGGCTCTGGGCAGGCAGGCGCTTCGGGCTGCGGAGCGCCGGCCGGCGGCGTCCGCGTCACGGCAGGAGCCGGCAGCCAGGCGGTGGTCCAGGGCCACGTCACGAGCTCGGGGACACCGGTGCCGTCCGGCTACGCGAGGCTGCTGAATTCCGACGGCGAGTTCGTCGCCGAGGTACCGCTCGGCGAGGACGGCGGCTTCACCTTCTACGCGGCACCGGGCGACTGGACGCTCCGGGTGCTGGCACCTGGCGGGGTCCGGGTGGAGCGCGCCGTCTCCGCCAGCACCGGCAAGATCACCGAGCTGGAGGTCGCGGTCTAGCGGCGCTCCGGCCAGGGCAGGAAGTCACGACGACGCGTCTGGCTGTCCGGCAGAACGAGGCAGGCACGTGGCCTCCCGCCGATCATGGGCGGGAGGCCACGGGCCTGTGCGCACCCCGCGTCCGCAATCAGGCGGTCCGGTCTGTTCGTCGTACGTTTCCGTGTACTCACCCTGTGTTCAACTTCCCGTCACCTTGACCGCCTAGAAAAGATCCTGTGACCGCGGCATGCGGCAGTGCATATCAGGCGATCAGCGACGATATGAGGGCGCGGAATGTCTATTGAGGCCGGGCGCGAGAACCACTCGCTGAGCGCACCGGAAGGCCCGGTCATCGCCGCTGGCCAGGCAACGGGGGCGAACGGCGGGGCCGCCGACAACGCGACGGTGCTCCAGGCCGTCGACCTGACTCTGGGCTTCGGCCAGAAAGTAATCCTGAGCGCCATCAACGTCGAGGTCAGGCGGGGCGCGGTGACCGCGCTGATCGGCCCGACCGGCTCAGGAAAGACAACGCTGCTGCGCACCTTCAACCGCATGAACGACAAGGTCACCGGCTACCGGCACGCCGGCGATGTGCTGCTCGACGGCAAGAGCATCTGGCACCCGGGGGTGGAGCTGATGTCGCTGCGGCGCAAGGTCGGGATGCTCTTCCAGCGGCCCAACCCGTTCCCCATGTCGATCATGGACAACGTCGTCGCCGGCGTGAAGGCGCACCGGATGGCGAGCAGGAACGGGCTGAAGACGATCGCGGAGGAGCGGCTCACGGAGGTCGGGCTCTGGGACGCGGTGTCCGACCGGCTCAAGGACTCGCCGTTCCGGCTCTCCGGCGGCCAGCAGCAGCTCCTCTGCCTGGCCAGGGCGCTGGCGGTCAGCCCGGAGATCCTGCTGCTCGACGAGCCGACCTCTTCGCTCGACCCGGTCGCGACCGAGTCGATCGAGAACCTGATCCGCACCCTGGTTCCCAGGCTGACCGTCGTGATCGTCACCCACAACCTGGCGCAGGCGAGCCGGGTCTCAGACCGCACCATCTTCCTGAACAACGGGCGCCTGGTGGAGCACGCAGACACCAGGCAGCTGTTCGAGCACCCGGCTGAGGAGGAGACAGCCCGCTATGTCAGCGGGCGGTTCGGCTAACGCAGACCACCCGCGCGGGAGGACGGCATTCCTCCCGCACGGGCGCGAGAACCGCGCCACCGGCGCGGGCCCATCGCACGCACCCGCGTGCGAGTCGTCTACCGCATGCGTAAGCGTGCACAACTGAAGGAGTATTCCCCGGTGACCACCCGAATCCGCTTGGCTGGTACAGCGGCTGCGCTGCTGCCTCTCGCCGTGCTTGCGGCAGCATGCAGCAGCGCGGGCTCCAACTCACCTGCATCCTCGCCCGCCGCGGCGGCGATGCAGGGGGCCGCTCTGCCGTCATCTCCGGCTAAGACGCCACAGTCGATCACAGAGACCGGCAGCACGCTCTTGTTCCCGTTGATCAGCACCTGGGCGCAGGATTATCAGAAGCTCTACACGCAGTCGAGCGGCCTTCCTACGGTGACCATTACCACCGGAGCCACCGGCTCGGGCACCGGGCTTGCCGACGCGGCAACCGGGACAGTCGACATCGGCGCCTCCGACGCCTACCTGTCGCCCACCACGAAGAGCCAGACCCCGTCGCTGGTCAACATTGCCCTGGCGATCTCCGCTCAGCAGGTCAACTACAACATTCCCGGCTTCAAGGGCAATCTAAAGCTCGACGGCACCGTGCTGGCCCAGATCTACACCGGCAAGGTCACTAACTGGAACGACCCGGCGATCAAGGCGCTCAACCCGGGCGTGACCCTGCCGAACCTGAAGATCGTGACGCTGCACCGCGCGGACAGCTCGGGTGACACGTTCATTTTCACCTCGTACCTGAACGCTCAGGACCCGTCGGCGTGGCCCGTCAGCAATGTGAGCACCTCGGCCACCTTCGCGGCGGTTCCCGGTGCACTAGGAGAGCAGGGCAACGGCGGCATGGTGGCAGGATGCCAGGCCACCAAGGGCTGCATCGCCTACATCGGCGTCAGTTACCTTGCCAAGACGCAGGCCGCGGGCCTGGGCCAGGCATCGCTGAAGAACGCGGCAGGCAACTTCGAACAGCCCACCCCCGCGGCCATCTCCGCTGCGGCCGCGGCGCTTACCAGCAAGACGCCACCCGACGAGACCTTGTCCATGATCAACGGCCCGGCGCCCGACGGCTACCCGATCGTGAACTACGAGTACGCGATCGTGAACACCAAGCAGGCGAACGCCACGGTTGCCGAGGACATCAGGGCCTTCCTGCACTGGGATGTGCACAGCGGCCAGAATGCCACCACCTACCTGGACGCGGTCGACTTCCAGCCGCTGCCATCGGCCGTGGTATCGCTGTCCGACGCACAGATAGCGAAGATCGGCGCCTGATCCCGTGGCCTCGTCAGCACCTGTACTGCAGTCCGAAGGGGGGGCGGGCGCGAGCTCGCTCCCCCGGCGGGCCGGAGCAATGGTCAGGAAGGCCGTCAGGGAAGGCGTGCTCGTCCGCTGGATCGGCGCGGGCGGTTCCCTGGTTCCTGTCCTGGCGCTCGCGTTCATCCTCGTCATCCTGGCCGTGAAGGCGTGGCCGGCGATCAAGTACAACGGCTGGGGCTTCTTCACCGGATCCACCTGGACCGGGGGGAACCTCTATGGGCAAGTGGTACATACCGGCGGCGTCTCTCATCTTCAGGATGCGAAATTCGGTGCCCTGCCCAGCATCATCGGAACACTGGGCACGTCGGCGATCGCGCTGACCATCGGGGTCCCGGTGGCGATCGGGACGGCGCTGGTCATCGTCGAGCGCCTGCCTCGGCGGGTGGCAGCAGCCATCGGCGGGTTCCTGGAGTTGCTGGCCGGGATCCCCAGTGTCGTCATCGGGCTCTGGGGCGCCGTCACGTTCGGGCCGTTCATCGCGCACGACATCGCGCCGTTCATCGCACGGAACATGCCAGATGTGCCCGTGCTGAACTACTTCCGCGGGGATACCGGTAACGGGCAGGGCATGCTGGTGTCCGGCCTCGTGCTGTCGATCATGATCATCCCGATCGTCGCCGCCACCACCAGGGACCTGATCCGCCAGGTGCCCATACTGCCCAGGGAGGGCGCCGTCGCGCTCGGCATGTCCGACTTCGAGTGCGCCCGGAGGGTCACCCTGCCCTGGGTCGGAGGTGGCATCATCGGCGCCGTGGTGCTCGGGCTTGGCCGCGCGCTCGGCGAGACCATGGCGGTCGCGATGACCTGCGGAGCCGCCCTCGGCAACATTCCAGGGAATGTCTACGGGACCATGACCACGATCGCCGCGACCGTGGTGCAGACCGTCGACACAGCGTTTCAGGATGGCAGCGGGTTCTCGCTGCGTGCCATCGCGGAGCTCTGCCTGGTACTCATGGTCATCACGCTGGCAACGAACGTGCTGGCCAGACTGCTGGTGCGGCGCGTATCGGGGACGGCTCTTCCGGTCGGTCGCGGGATCTAGGTGCGGAGGTCTGGAGCAGGCACATGAGCAGCACATCCTCGCAGGGGAACACCGCCTCGTCGGACAGCAGCGAATCGTGGACCTGGCCAGCGGTGCCGGCCAGGCGCAAGATAGCCAACTGGGTCTTCTGGGCAGTGTGCTTCGTGGCGCTGGCCCTGGTGGTCGTGCCGACGGTCTGGATGGCAGCGGGCATCATCGCGAAGGCGGTGCCGAACTTCCAGTGGTCGGTGCTCACCACGACCACCAACCAGCTCAGCGGCGGGCTAGAGAATGCCATCCTGGGCACGCTCGCCATCACCGCTGGCGTGGTGATCGTGGCCGGTACCGTCAGCCTGCTGACCGGCATGTACCTGGCGGAATACGCGCGCGGCCGGCGTCGGACGATGCTGCGCGGCGGCTACGAGGTGCTGGCTGGCATTCCGTCAGTCGTGCTGGGCTATGTGGGTCTCGTCGCCTTCGTGGTGGGCCTCGGCTGGAAATTCTCGCTGCTGGCCGCGGTCCTGGTCGTGTCCGTGCTGGCGATTCCGTACATCACCAAGTCAACAGAGACCGCCCTGTCCCAGGTGCCAACCTCGTACCGCGAGGGCGCCGAGGCGCTTGGCATTCCGCAGAGCTGGGCCATGCGCAAGATCGTCCTGAAGTCGGCTGTGCCCGGCATCATCACCGGGCTCTTGGTCGCCGTGGCGATCACGGCAGGCGAGACCGCGCCGCTGCTGTACACGGCGGGGTGGTCAGACCAGAATCCGTCGCTTGCGCTCATCCACTCACCTGTCGCCTTCCTGACCTATCCGGTCTACGCGTTCGCGCCCATTAACCAGCCAGTGCAAAGCGCCAACATCCTGTCTTACGACGCAGCCCTGATCCTGCTCGTCTTCGTGCTGCTGCTCATCATCGGTAGCCGCTTGATCATCTGGCGGTCCCGGCGCCACGCGGAGTAGGGCTCGCATGCCGCCAGGCAGGCCCGATGGCGCGCGGCCACCGGCCGCGCGCGCCGCGAGAACGGCCGGAAATTGTCGCCCTTTCGCAGGGACTCGTTGCTCGACCCATAACCCGCAGTTCAGCTTCTGGACACCTGGGCTACCTAAAACTGATATCAGACCGCATTGGTGGCGGACGGACAGCTAGGCGAAAGGCATCCCGTGGCATACTCCGGCGACGACAAGCCAGACGTCGCGGGAGTTCTGGCTGACCGCCTGGCCGCTACGCTCGTCCATCACGAGCCCGGGTGGCGGTTGCCGAGACCGAGCGCGCTCGCCCGCCGCTACAACGTCAGGCCCGCCCAGGTCGAGCAGGCCGTCAGGGAGCTGGCGGCCAGGCACCTCATCCGGCAGCTTCCCGACGGGCAGCTGTACCGGGCCAGCCCGGCCGAGTACCTGATCCCGGTGCAGGGGGTACCCCGCCTCGGCGCTCACCTTGATCCGATGGGCGGCGAGGTGATCTGCCGGAAGCGCAAGGTCTCGTGGCGCCGGGTGCCCGAGGATATCGGCTGGGCGCTCGGCGTCGCCCTGGCCGACTCAGTCTGCGTCGTCAAATGTCACTGGTCGGTCAACGGCGAGCCCGCGGCCATCTCGTCCGCCTACCTGACCGAGGAAGCCGCCAGTCAGGCGGGCGATCTGGCGGATGAGCGCGACCGAACGGCCGCTGACCTCCAGCTCTGCGGCTTCCCTGACGGCGATGACCACCGGCCGCTCCGTCCCGTGCTCGGGTTCCCGGCGGCGCTGCACGTGGAGGTGCAGCCCCCGCCGTCGTCGATCGCGCGGGGGCTGCGGCTGGGCGCCGGCCAGCCGGCCGCCATGATCACGGTGCGCTTCGACGACCCGGCATCGGCCCGGCCCGTCGCCCTGACCGTGGCCGCGCTGAGGGCCGACATGTTCAGGATCGTCGTCGACTCGCCTGCCGACGCGGCGACGGTCAGGACCATCGGGCCCGCCGAGGCGCTGGGCGATGACCTTTCCCCGGTAGGGGGCGAGGACGGCTGGCCAGCCGACGAGCAGCCGGCGGTTCGCCGGTAGGCCGGCGACGCACGGTCAGAAGTACTATCTTGTGCCATTGTGCCGCCGTTTCTGACCGGCTCCGCGGAGCCGCTAACCCCTCCTCCGGGTCGCCAGGGCTACCTGGTCCCGCCTGGCGCGCCGTCGCGCAGCGACTTAGCCGCGGCTGCCGCGGTCGCCGCGCTGATAGCTCAGCTGGCGCTCGCTCAGCTCACTCTCGTGCTGGCTGCCCTCTTCGTGATCATCGGCAGGCTGAGCAGGTGGCGGCTGCTCTGGCTGGCCTGGCCGGCCGCGGCCGGCGTTGGCTGGGTGGTCACCATAGGAACGGGGCGAGCCGTGGCGGGCTACGCGGCGGCGGGCGCGCACCTGATCGGTTCCCTCACCAGTCCAGGTCCGGTGCCCGCCCGGCTGGCGCACCTGGCGGCCGCGTTCCGCCGGTGGCGGCAGTGGCTGCCCGGCCAGCTGCCCGCGGCACTGATCGTCGCAGCGGCCGAGGCCAGCGTCGTCGGGAGGCTCGGACGGCTGCCGTGGCGCCGCCAGGCAGGCCGGCCGGCCGTGACCTGGGCGGGCGAGGCAGCGGGCCCGGGCGGGACGGCGCGGGCGGGCGATGCCGCGGACCTGGGCCGGCCGGCCTGGGCGGGCGAGGCAGCGGGGCTGGCAGGTCCGCCGTGGGCGGGTGCGGGCGCCGCGCGAGGCGGTGCGGTCCGGCCGTACCGGCCCGGCGCGCTGGTCATGGCACGCCGCGCGTACCTGACCGCGTCGCTGCGCCGCGGCGAAGTCGCCACGGCCGACGGCGGCTGCGTCGGCATCGTCGGGCGGACCGGCCGGCGGGCGTCGATCACCTGGGCAGAAGCCCAGGCCGGCGTGCTGCTCACTGGCCAGGACGCCGCCGCCGTGACCACCACCGGACTTGACCTGGCGACCGCCGCGATCCGGCACCGCAAGACCGTGATCATCATCGACCTGGCCTGCGGGGCCGGCTACGACGCCGCAGGCATTGTCAGCGCGTGGCGCGACGCCATCGGCAGCGGCATGAGGGCATCGATCGACTCGGCGTGCGCCGACGTCCAGGCGCCCCTGCTCTGCTTCGCCGACCCCGGTACCCACTACGAACCGCTGTCCGGCGTTGCCCCGGATCGTGCCGCTGACCTCGTCCTGGCGATGATCGACTGGACCGGGCTCGCACCAGCGAAGCAGTCGTTCTGCGCCGACTACCTGCGGACCGCCCTGGCTGTCAGCGCCGCCGCCGGCCCCGCTGCCCGGCCGCACCGGCCGGTGCTCGACGACCTGGCTAGCCTGCTGCGGCCCGGGGCGCTCCAGCTGCGGCTGCGCCACGGCGCAGCCACGATGCCAGGACACGATGCGCTGAACCGGCGCGCAGCGGAGCTCGCGACCCAGCAGGAGACAGATCCCGCGGCGGCGGCCGCCGTCCTGGCGGTCGTGACTCAGCTTGCCGGGCTCCGGTCCCCTGGCATCGGGACCCGGCTCGGCCAGCCGGGCCTTGCCGCCGGCGCGCAGGTCCGCCTTGACCGGGCACTGGCCGAGCGAGAGGTCGTGCTGTTCTGCCTGGACCCGCGCATGCAGGGGAGGCCGGCCGTGATGGTGGCACGCCTGGCCGTCGCCGATCTGGCTGGGATCCTGGCCGGGCGGGCTGGCCTGGGCGCGCCCGCTGACTGCCTGGTCTGGATCAACGGCTGCGAGGCCATCGACCAGGCGCACCTGGCCGCCCTGCTCGCGCTTGGGCCGGGCACCGGGACGGCCGTTCTGCTCAGCACGACCGCTGGCGGCACGGCCGCCCGGCTCGCCGGCCAGGTCAATGTCGTGGCCATCCGGGGCCGGGCGCCCCGGGGGCTGGCTGGCCCGGCGGGTGTGCTGGCCAGACCGCCGGGCTTCCCGGCTGGTGTGCTGACCGGGCCGCCGGAATCGGCGGCTGGCGTGCTGGCTGGCCCGGCAGTTCCGGCGGTGCGGCCGGCCAGCCCGCCGGGATCGCCGGCGGCTGTTGCGTTAAACCAGGAAGACAGTCAGGGGCTGCCGACGGACCTGCGGGCCGGGCAGCCCCCCGACGCGCTGTCACTGCGGGTGCGCAGCCCTCGGCCGCGGCTGATCACAGGCTGCCGGGCGGTGCGGTGAACGGCGAGGCTGATCAGGTCTGCGTGGGCTGGCAGTTCGCTCCGGCGCTGGCCGATCCAGGGCCGCCGCCGGCCAGGCCCGCCCCCGGTCCGGCCGACCGGCTGGATCCCGGCTGGCTGGCCGCGCAGGCCCGGATTACCCGGGTGATCAGCCGTCCCGCGAGAGCGGGTGCCGCGGCCGGGGTGCTGGCGGCCGCCTTGTTCGGCGGAGCGTGGCTCGCCGGGGCCGCCGGCCCGGCCGCGGCCGGGTGCGGGACGCTGGCCGGAGTGGCAGGGGCAGCGGGCTGCGCCAGGTCGGCGTGGCGTGATCGCCGCAGGCTCGGCACCGCGATCGCCGCCGAGCAGCGCCGGGTCGAGGTCGCCAGCGCGGCCCAGTCGCGGGTGCTGGCGGCGCGGCAGAGCGAGCACGCGACCGAGTACCGCGCCTGGCAGCGGCGCAGGGCGGTCTTCGACCGGCAGCCGGCCTGGTTCGCCGTCTGCCTGCCTGCCGGGATCGACCGGATCGACGTGGCCGGCGGCACCCTGGCAGGCTGGTCGGCCCTGGTCACGATGCTCGCGGCGCCGCGCCTTGGTGCCGGCGGCGAGGTGAGCGTCGTCGACCTGACCGAGGGAGCGGTGGCCGGCGACCTGATCAGGCTGGCGCAGCGGCCGGGGCTCCGGCCGCTCGTCTGGACCCTCCCCGGGGACCTGCCCCAGCTCGACCTCGGGACCGGGCTTGACGCGCAGGCCCTTGCCGACGTGCTCGCCCTGGCCGCTGGCGCGGCTGGCGGCGCCGACCTGGCCGCCGGCCGGGCCGGAGAGGGATCAGCGGCCGACCCGGCGGCCGACTGCGCGCTGCTCGAGCGGGTGCTCGGCGTCCTGGGCCCCGATCCGGGGATCGCGGCCGTGAACGCCGCGCTCCGGGCGCTGGCCGATGTCGGTGATCCGCGGGCCGATGTGCGTTCCGGGCTGCTCACCGCGAGCCAGCTTGAGCAGGTGGGGACCCTGTTCGGCCGCGGCGCGGCCGAGCGCCTGGTGATGGAGCGGGCGTTCGTGCTCGAGTCCAGGCTGCGCAGGCTCGACTCGCTCGGGACCGGGCAGGCTCCGGTCCCCGAGGCGCGCACCAGGCTGCGGGTGGCCGCGCTGGACCGGCGGGCGGGCGTGATCGGGAACCGGATGCTGGCCACCTATCTGATCGCGGCTCTGACCCACATGCTGCGCCAGGCGGAGCCCGGCGAGCCGTGGGCGCACGTGATCTGCCTGCTCGGCGCCGACCGGCTCGGCGGTGATGTTCTGGACCGGCTCGCCGCCGCGTGCGAGACCTCACGGACCGGGCTGGTGCTGGCGTTCCGCTCGATCCCGGCGGGCGTGCGGGAACGGCTGGGCCGGGGCAACGCCGCGGTGGCGTTCATGCGGCTCGGCAACGGCGACGAGGCGCGGGCGGCCAGCGAGCTGATCGGTACCGAGCACCGCTTCGTGGTGGGCCAGATCACCGACACGGTGGGAACGTCACTTACCGACACCTGGGGCGACTCGTACACGAGCACCGTCGGGACGGCGGACTCGGTGGCCGGCTCGCTGTCCGTCGGCCGGAACGCGGGCGGCAGCCGCGGGCGGGGGCGGAGCCAGGGCGGCCTCGCACCGTTCGGCGACTTCAATTCCTCCTCGAGCCGGGACTCGAACTACTCGGTCAGCGAGTCGGACTCGGTGTCGCTGACCGAGGGAATCAACTCGGGCACGTCATGGGGCATCAGCCTGTCCAGGGCGCTCGGGGAGAACGCCTCGCTCGGCCGGACCGCCCAGCGGTCCAGGGAGTTCCTGGTCGAGGCGGACGAGCTCCAGCGGCTGCCGCCGAGCGCGATGATCGTCAGCTACCCGTCCGGAGCGGGCCGGACCGTCGTGCTGGCCGACGCCAACCCGGCGATCAGCACGCTTCCCGGCGCGAGCTAGTGCATGGCAGACTCGGGAAGATGCAGCGGCCATTCAGCCAGGTCGACGTGTTCAGCCCCGAGCCGTTCATGGGCAACCCGGTCGCCGTCGTGCTCGACGGCCAGGGCCTGACCGCGGCGCAGATGCAGCGCTTCGCGCGCTGGACGAACCTGTCCGAGACGACGTTCGTGCTGCCTCCGGACGCCCCCGGCGCCGACTACCAGGTACGCATCTTTACCCCGGCGGCCGAGCTGCCCTTCGCGGGGCATCCGACCCTCGGCACGTGCCACGCCTGGCTGAGCGCCGGCAACGCCCCGCGCGAGACCGACCAGATAGCGCAGCAGTGCGCGGCGGGCCTGGTGCCCATCAGGCGGGCAGCTGGCCTGCTCGGGTTCGCCGCTCCGCCGCTGCTGCGGTCCGGCCCGGTGGACGAGCCGCTGATCGGGCAGATCGCGGCCCAGCTCGAGATCGGCCGCGCCGACATCGTCGACGCCCAGTGGGCCGACAACGGACCCGGGTGGGTCGCGATCCTGCTGGCCAGCGCCGAGGCGGTCCTGGCGCTCCGGGCCGGGGACGTCGACATGGACCTCGGAGTGGCGGGCCCGTATCCGGCTGGCTCGGAGTGCGCGTTCGAGGTGCGGGCCTTCTTTCCCGTGGACGGCTGGCCGGTCGAGGATCCGGTCACCGGGAGCCTCAACGCGTCCCTGGCGCAGTGGCTGCTGTCGTCGGGGCGGGCCGCCGCCCCCTATGTCGCGAGCCAGGGCACGGCGATCGGCCGGCGCGGCCGGGTGCACGTCACGCGCGACGACGACGGCAGGGTATGGGTTGCCGGGGCCACGACGACGAGGATCGCCGGCCAGGTAGATCTCTAAGCCGATCTCCGGCAAGCGGGTGGCACAATTGCATGGCCGGCTGGTATGTACGCCTTATGAGCAGTGATCCGGGTATCGGAACTGGCGCCAGCGCGCCCTGGTACCGGGTCGTCGCGATACCCGATGTCTGCTACGGCGGTACCGCCGAGCGCGACTACGCCTCCGTCCTGCCGGCCGTGCTCGACGCCGCGCAGAACCGGCGGCCCTTGGTCACCGGCTGGTTCTCGCGTGGCGGCGGCGCGCCGCTGGAGCTGCTCACCAACGCGGGCCCGCTGCCGTCCGTCCCGGCCCAGCCGCTGACCGTACCGGCTGAGCTGCCTGAACTGGCTGAGCTGCCCGAGCCGGCTGAGCTGCCTGAACTAGCTGAGCTGCCCGAGCCGGCTGAGCGGGCTGAGCGGGCCCGGCCGCGGCTGGACGGCGAGCATCCGTACGGCCCGCCAGGGGAGTTCCTGACCCGGCTGGCAGGCCGGCGTGACCGCCGCGAGCGGTGCGAGCTGCTGTTTCCCTGGGGGGCCAGGGGCGTGCCGTGCGGCGACAGCCTGATGGCCGATCTTGACCGGCTGGTCTGGGCGCCTTGCCCCGGGCGCCATGCCCCGCCGCTGCCTGGTGACCTGGGTGGCTGGCGGGGCCAGTCCTGGTCCGCTGGCTCAGGCCAGGCCGGGCACTCGGCGGGCGCCGGGGCGGGCTCGGGTGCCCCCTGGCTAGGCACCGGCGCCGGCCTGGCGTCGGCGACGCCGACCTTGTTCGAGGCCGCGCTGACCACGCTGATGGGCCGGCCGTTCGGCTGGCTGGTGGTCGCCGAGCCGACGGATGTCGTCGACGCCGAGATCGCCGAGCTGCGCGGGCACCTCAACGTGCTGCGCAGGTTCGACGAGGAGCGGTCGCGGTTCGAGGCCGAGCGGGCCGCCAGCCGCCTCGCCGAGCTTGACGCGTTCCGTGAGGCCGGCCTGTGGAACGTCCGGGTACTGGTGGGGGCCGCCGATGCCGGGCAGCTGAGCCTGATCGCGCCGATGCTGGTCGGGTCGGCCGACCTGAGTTCGCATCCGTACCGGCTGCGCGTGCCGGAGCGAGCCAGGGACCTGGCCGACGCCCTGGCCGCGACGAGCTCTGGCCCAGCCGACGACTCCGCCGTCCCGTTCGCCGCCACGGCGGGCATCCTGGCCGCGCTGGCCGGGCTGCCCCGCCGCGAGGTGCCCGGGGTGCGGCTGCTCGACGTCGGGTACTTCGACGTCACGGCCGAGCCGTCGGGCGATGACGAGGTCGGCGTGGGCACGATCCTGGACGGTCAGGACCGGGCGGTCGGCGAGCTTGGCGTGCCGCTCGCGACCCTGAACAGGCATGCGCTGATCACGGGCGCGACCGGCTCAGGCAAGTCCCAGACGGTCAGGCACCTGCTCGAGCAGCTGACCCGCGCCAGGATCCCCTGGCTGGTCGTCGAGCCGGTGAAGTCGGAGTACGCGGCGATGGCCGGCCGGATCGCGGCAGCGGGCGGGGAGCTGACGGTCATCAGCCCGGCCGATCCTGCCGCGATACCGCTGGCGGTCAACCCGCTCGCCCCGGAACCCGGTTACCCGGTCCAGGCGCACATCGACATGGTGCGGGCCCTGTTCCTGGCCGCCTTCGACGCCCACGAGCCGTTCCCGCAGATCATGTCGCAGGCGCTGCAGCGGGTCTACGAGTCCTGCGGCTGGGATCCGGTCAGCGGGGCCGGGCAGCCCGGGGCCGCCGTGCCGCCCGCCGTCCCCACGCTGGCTCAGCTGCAGGCCGCCGCGATCGAGGTGATCACCGAGGTCGGCTACGGCCCCGAGCTGCAGGCGGACGTCAGGGGCTTCGTGGACGTGCGGCTCCGGTCACTGCGGACCGGATCGGCCGGCCGGTTCTTCGAGGGCGGCCATCCCGCCGACATCGCCGAGCTGCTCAGGCGGAACGTCGTGCTCGCGATCGAGGATGTGGCCAACGACGAGGACAAGGCATTCCTGATCGGCACGCTGATCATCAGGATCGTGGAGTACCTGCGGCTGCGAGCCCGGGCGGGCGGTGGCCCCGCCGAGGACCTGCGGCATGTCATCGTGATCGAGGAGGCCCACCGCCTGCTCCGCGCCGACCGCGAGGGCGCGAGCGCTCATGCGGTCGAGCTGTTCGCCAGCCTGCTCGCGGAGATCCGCGCCTACGGTGAGGGCCTGCTGATCGCCGAGCAGATCCCGGCCAAGCTCGTGGCCGATGTCGTGAAGAACACCGCGCTCAAGATCGTGCACCGGCTCCCGGCGCAGGACGACCGCGAGCTGGTCGGCGCGACCATGAACCTCGATGCCGAGCAGTCCAGGCAGGTCGTCTCGTTCCCGCCGGGAGTCGCCGCCGTCTTCGCCGACGGGATGGACCGCCCGCTGCGGGTCAGGGTGCCGTTCGGCGGGTACGCGGAACGGCCGCCCGGGCCAGGTGAGCTCGCGCCGCCGCCCCTTGCCGCCCGCAGGTCCGCCGCGTGCGGGCCGGAGTGCACCGGTGACCGAGCCTGCACGCTGCTCGAGCTGCGCTCGGCCGACCTGCTCGCCAGGTCGCCGGAGTTCGCGTGGCTGCGGGTCTGGACCGAGGCGATGGTGCTCGCCTTCCTGACCAACTCCCCGCTCCCGGTCGTGCCGACAGCGCTGAGAACGCGATGGGCCGCGCTGGATGAGCGACTGCGCGAATGCGTACTCGCCACTGTTATCGAACGGGCCGTCGCCAGCCGGTCCCAGGCGGTCAGGGACTCGTTCGCACCGGAGGAACTCACCGCGGCCGTCGGCGAGGTAGCGCTGCGGCTCCTGAGCGGCGGCAAGGGCGCCGGGACCCAGGTCGGCCGGGACTGGGTGATTCCGCAGCTTCAGTGGCTGCACGAGCTTGAGCGCGCCCTGCCGCTCACCGGCCCGACGACCGACCCGTTCGAGCTCGCCCTCCCGCTCGAGTTCGAGCTGCCGGGGCTGGTCGACCGGCCCGATATCAAGATCGGGCAGCGAGTCAGCGCACTGCGCAGGCATCCGCTGTCGATGGAGCTCGACAGCAACCGGCTGCCCGCCTGGACGGCGCTGCTCGGTGCGGACGATCAGCGTGCCTTCTCCGCCGACCTGGCCATCCTGGCCGTCGGTTCCAGCCACCGCGGCCAGCTGCTGCAGGCGGCCGGCGAGATGGGCGTGGTCGGCTGGCTTGAGCCGGTGCTCTCGTGGCCGCGGAGGTTCATCGTGGGCTACGACGCGGACGCTGACCACGACGGCGGCGGCGGCGTCCCGGCGGCGAGCGGCCAGCTGGGCGTCAGTTAGCGGCCGGGAGCGCGGTCGGGCGGAACGCGGCCGCCGGATCGGCCCGGCGACCGGCGTAACCGGGGGCCATCGCGTACGTTTTCTGGCCAACGGCAGATAATGGCGGGCACTAGGAGGAGTAATGGTTCTGCCACCGGTGAAGATGTTTGACGCGAGTACCCCGCCGTCTTCGGCGCCGCCCGGCTACCGGGCGGTGGCCGGGTACATCGGCGGCGACACCCCCCACGTCTGGACCGACGCGGAATGGAAGCGGTTCGGCAGCATGCGGAAGCTGCCCATCTGGGTAAGGTCGGATCCCGGTGCTGTCAACGCCGAGGCCGACTCGTTCGCGGCGCTCGCGCGGCTCTACGAGCTCCGGATCCCCCGGGGGGTCACGGTCGCGCTTGACCTGGAGACGGCCGTGGACGGCGGCTACATCAGCACGTTCCACGGGGTGATGCGATGGGCCGGGTTCTACGTCTGGGTCTACGGGTCGGCCTCGACCGTTTTCGGCAACCCCGAGGCTGACGGATACTGGGTCGCCGACTACGCCGGGCGCGGGCCATTCATGTACCCGCATACGATGGTCAAGGCCACTCAGTATGATAACGGGACTAATTACGATTCGTCCTTGGTGAAGTTCTGGCCGTACTACTGGAGATTGTGGAAGTAGCGCGGGGTAGCGGGCGGGTAGGAAGAGGTCGCGCGGGTCAGAGGCCGGCTGTTCTGCGGCGGTCTCGGCCGAGTTGCTCTTTGTGCCATAGACTGGCGGACTTGCGTCCCTTGAGGAACTGTGTTGCTGATGACCGGAGCTGATGACGATCTGACCACGGCCGCTGAGGCGCTGCCCGCCCCTGCGGCCGGATAGCATCTGCGCACATGAGCAAGCTTCCGATCAGGGCTCGCGTCGCGACAACGCTCGGCGAGGCCGCGGGCAAGGTATCGCGGCTGACCGGGCGGGGCGACGGCTCCGTCATCGGCGGGGTCGTCGGGCTGCGCGTGGCGCCGGATCTGCTCAGGCAACTCGCGGCCGGACGGCAGATCGTCCTGGTGACCGGGACTAACGGCAAGACCACGACCACCCGGCTGGTGACGGCCGCGATCGGCTCGCTCGGCCAGGAGGTCGCCTCCAACGCGTTCGGCGCCAACATGGAGAGCGGGCTCGTCTCGGCGCTCAGCAGCGCGCCGGACGCGCCCTACGCGGTGCTCGAGGTCGACGAGCGCTACCTGCCGTCGATGATCAAGGCGACGAATCCCCGGGTCGTCGTCCTGCTGAACCTCAGCCGTGACCAGATGGACCGGGCGGCGGAGATCTGGCTCGTGGCCAGGCGCTGGCGCGAGGCCCTCGCGGCCGCGCCGGACATCCGCGTGGTGGCCAACGCGGACGACCCGCTGGTCGCGTGGGCGGCCGGGTCGGCCAGCCACGTCACCTGGGTAGCGGCGGGCCAGCGCTGGCACGAGGATTCCTGGTGCTGTCCCGCGTGCGGCTCGCATCTGCGCCGGGACGAGCTCGGCTGGCGGTGCGGCGAGTGCGGCCTGTCCAGGCCGTCGGCCCGCTGGGTACTGGAGGCCGGCTCCGTGATCGACGCGGCCGGCGCGGTGCACGAGCTCAGCCTGTCGCTGCCGGGCCGGGCCAACCGGTCGAACGCGGTCATGGCGCTGGCGGTGGCCGGCCTGTTCGGCGCGAACGTCGACCAGGCGCTGCCGAACCTGCGCTCCGTGGTGTCGGTCGCCGGCCGGTACACGACCGTGCAGCGCCGCGGCCGGACGCTGCACCTGCTGCTGGCCAAGAACCCGGCCGGCTGGCTGGAAGCATTCGACGTGCTCGATCCCGACCGGCGGCCCGTGCTGCTCGCGGTCAATGCCCAGGTGCCGGACGGCAAGGACACGTCCTGGCTCTGGGACGTCGACTACCGGGTGCTCCGCGGCCGGCCGGTGCTCGTAGCCGGCGAGCGCCGGATCGACCTGGCGGTGAGGCTCGAGGCCGACGAGGTCCCGTTCGACCTGGTCGACGGCGTCGAGGCGGCGGTCGACAGGGTTCCGGTCGGCGGCCTCGACGTGATCGCCAACTACACGGCCTTCCAGCAGATCAGAACGACCCTGGGGCGGACCGCGTGACGGGGCGCCCGCGCTGGGGCACGGGGAAGGATCTGGGCCGATGACGGTGCCGAGCTCGAGGTTCGCGGCGAACGGATCAGGCAGTGCTGGCCAGAACGGTGCTGGCCAGAACGGTGCTGGCCAGGACGGGGACATGCTGTGGGGGGCGGAGGAGCCTGGCCTGACCGTCAGGGAGCCGCTG
>Ga0307373_10006064_pt1 | contig 19430 bp, 15 predicted proteins | sample OX2MG_FD_202534 | JGI IMG/M metagenome (GOLD analysis project Ga0307373, IMG submission 202534) | Soil microbial communities from Risofladan, Vaasa, Finland - OX-2 | ecosystem: Environmental > Terrestrial > Soil > Coastal area > Acid sulfate soil | place: Finland: Risofladan, Vaasa | collected...
GAAGTATCTTGCGGCATACAACGGCACGCGGCACCACTTCGGTCTCGACCTCAAAACGCCGCTGTCAGTATTAGCAGAGTGCGTCCAAGCTATTGATTAGAAAACGCGGGACCGCAGCGGTACTTGCTCTTTCCGGGTATTCCTGTCATACTTGCGCCACTCGCAGAGTATTCGAGCTTCGGCCGCAACCCGTCCAAAGCGTTCAGTTTCGGCGAGGTTAACCAGTCAGTACCATCACATGGACAATCAGCAGTCAGTGCAGGGGAACAAGCTCTACGTGGGCGGCATCCCCTACCGCTCGACCGAGGATGACCTCAAGAAGGCCTTTGAAGAGGCCGGCACGGTCGTCTCCGCGAGCATTATCAGCGATCGCATGACGGGCCGCTCGCGCGGCTTCGGCTTCGTCGAGATGGCTTCCTCCGCGGAAGCTCAGGCGGCCGTCGATCGCTGGGACGGCAAGGAGTTCGACGGGCGCACGCTCTCGGTCTCCTTCGCCCGCCCGCAGGGCGAGCGTCCGCCGCGCCGTGACAACGGCGGTTTCGGCGGCGGCTTCGGCCGCGGCGGGTACTAATCCCTCGCCGGGATATTGACGACGCCCGCGCCTTCATGGCGCGGGCGTCGTCGTCATTTCATGCAGGAAATACGCCGCTATCGCGGTAGCGCGATAGAGTGCACTTCGTCTTTCTTATATTCGGCGTACCAGCCGACGAGGTTCGCGATGAGCTGGAATAAGGACCCGAGGGCGGCGAGCGCGAGGACGAGGATGGCGTACCACGCGATCGGCGTCGCGAAGTAGAAGAAGACGACGAGAAGCGCGCACCAGAGTCCGGTGCACCAGGGGCAATTGATGAGCGCGCCGAGAGTCCCGGCGAGCGAGCGCGGATCCGCGTCGGCGAACCAGCCGCGGATGAAGGCGGTGTTGAGATCGTAGGTGAAGAGCCGCACGAGACGCATGATGGCGAGCGCCATGAGGAAGAAGTCCGTGAGCGGAATCCACGCGGCGAGGCGGCCGTTCGCGGCGAGCCAGGCGTAGCCGAGGTACGCGAGGATGACGTAGAGGAACAGGAACACGATATGCCAGAAGTGCGTCCGCATGTGCTACGGATTCTACCATGCGTGTGCTAGCGTTCTCCCCATGAATGCGGAGGAGCGGTGGGTACTCGAAGAGAAGCACGGCGGCCAGGCGTCCCCGGCCTATGAGGCGGACCGCCGCCGGCTCGCGGGCGGCGAGCCGGCGGCGTACGTCATCGGCAACCAGCCCTTCCTCGGCCTCACGATCGGCCTCGACTCGCGCCCCCTCATCCCCCGCCCCGAGACGGAGTGGTGGACCGAGCGGCTCCTCGACGGGCTCGGCTCCCGCAGCGGGCTGAAATTCCTTGATGTATGCGCCGGTTCGGGCGCCATCGGCTGCGCGGCGCTCGCGTTTCCTTCGGCGAAATAGACCCCTCCCACGAGGCAACGATACGGGCGAACATCCGCGCAAACGGCCTCATCGAGGCCTGCGCCGACGTCCGCATCGGGGACCTTTTTGAGCCATTCGACGACGACGAGTTCGACGTCGTCGCGGCCAACCCGCCATACGTCCCGAGCACCCGAGCGCTCCCGCCGAGCGTCGCCGACTACGAGCCGGTGCGCGCGTTCTATGCCGGCGAGGACGGTCTCGACGTCATCCGCCGCATCGCGACGGGGCTCCGTGCGCACCTCGCGCCCGGCGGCGTCGCGTGGATCGAGTGCGACCGCGCGCACGCGGACGCCGCGCGCGAACTCTTCGCAGTGGAGGGCTTCGATGCGGCCGTGCTTCCCGATCAGTACGACAAGCCGCGCGTCATCACGGTCCGCTGAAAGCGGACGACGGTATCTGCTACAATCGGCGTATATGTCCGAGCCGCTCTCGACCGACCCGTACAAGGGCGTCCGTGATTTCTATCCCGCCGATTGGGGGCGGCTCGAGGCCATGTTCGGCCGCATCCGCGCGACGCTCCTCGCTTGGGGCTACGAGGGATACAACGCCTCTCCGCTCGAGCGAGCGGAGCTCTACGAGGCCAAGACGTCCGAGGAGATAGTCAACGAGCAGACCTATACCTTCACCGACCGCGGCGCTCGAAGGGTCACCTTGCGCCCCGAGATGACGCCGACCCTCGCCCGCATGGTTGCGGAAAAGCGCCGCGAGCTCGCCTTCCCGCTCCGCTGGTTTTCTATCGGCAACCGCTTCCGCTACGAGCGCCCGCAGAAGGGGCGCCTGCGCGAGTTCTATCAGGCGGACATCGACCTCGTCGGCCTGCCCGAGGGCGAAGCCGACCTCGAAGTCGTGCGGCTCGCCGCCGCCATCCTGAAAGGATTCGGCGCCCCCGACGGCGATTTCGTCATCCGGATGAACTCCCGCCCGCTCCTCGACGCCGCGTGCGCTGCCGCCGGCCTCTCAGGAGGCGACGCGCGCCGTTACCTGCGTCTCCTCGACAAGAAGGACAAGATGAGCGCGGAGGATTTCGCGGCCGAGTCGAAGAAGATCGCCGCGAAGGACCCGCTCGCCGTCATCGAGGACGCGGGTTCCGACCCGCAGGTCGCGGCCGAGAAGGAGAAGGTTCTCGAACGCATCAAGGCGCTCGCGGCGCGCGGCGTCGCGAACGCCGTCTTCGACGCGACGGTCACGCGCGGCTTCGACTACTACACGGGCATGGTCTTCGAGGTGTATGACACGGACCCGGCGAACGCCCGCGCCCTCTTCGGCGGCGGCCGCTACGACCGCCTCGTCGCCCTCTTCAGTGGAGACCCGGTCCCGGCCGTCGGCTTCGCGACGGGCGACGTGACGCTCGCCGACTTCCTCGAGACGCATGGCCTCGCCCCCGACGGCGCGAATGGCCGGCCGCAGCTCTACCTCGGCACGCCGTCGCCCGCCGACATCCCGGCCGCGCAGGCCTTCGCGGATACGCTGCGGGAGAAGGGCTGCCGCATCTTCGTGAACCTCACCGACCGGTCGCTCGGCGACCAGGTGCGCGAAGCCGTGAAGCGCGGCATCCCGCTCTTCATCGCCTACGGCGCGAATGAGATTGCGAATAACGCGGTGCGCATGAAGATACTCGCGACCGGCGAGGAATCCGGCCTCCCGGTCTCGGAGCTTCCCGCACGGCTCAAAGCCGGAAGCTAGCCATGCGCTACCTCGTCTTCGACATCGAGACCGCCAATACCTTTCCGGGCCTCGCGCGCGCGGACCTCGACCGCCTCGAGCTTGCCCTCGTCGGCGTCTACGATTCCGGGACCGACGCCTATTCCTCGTACGTGAAAGAGGAGCTGCCGAAGCTCTGGCCGCTCATCGAGCGCACCGACCTCCTCATCGGCTTCAATTCCGATACCTTCGATATCCCGCTCTTGAACCGCTACTACCCGGGCGACCTCACGCATGTGCGCTCCCTCGACCTCCTCGCCGAAGTGCAGAAAGCGCTCGGCCGGCGCATCCGGCTCCAGTCGCTCGCGGAAGCGACGCTCGGCAAGGGGAAGAAAGGCGACGGTCTGAAAGCCGTCGAGTGGTGGCGCGCGGGCGAAGTCGAGAAGGTCCGCGAGTACTGCCTCGAGGACGTGCGCCTCACGAAGGAACTCTATGAATACGCCCGTACGAAGGGCTCCCTCAAATACAAGGACCTCCGCGACGTGCGCGACCTCAAGCTCGATACCTCCCGCTGGGGGAAAGCTATCGCGGCGCCATCCTTGACCCACGCGCTCCCGTTATGAGACCGGCTGCGACAATCCCTATCGCCATCGTCGCCGCCGGAATCATCATCGCGGCCGCCGTCTACGTCACCGTCTCGAAGAATCACGGGGCTGCGGCCGTGGCGGATAATCCGGGCCTCATCCGCCCCGTGGAATCCTCCGACCACATCTTCGGCAATCCTGCCGCGCCGGTGAAAATCATCGAGTACTCGGACTTCGACTGCGCGTACTGCAAGGGCTTCAACGATACGCTGCACGAGGTCATCGCGACGGAAGGCGCGAACGGCTCGGTCGCGTGGGTCTTCCGCGAATTCCCGCTCACCCAGGTCCACCCGGCCTCGCTCAAGCTCGCCGAGGCGGCGGAATGCGCGGCAACGGTCGGCGGCAACGGCGCCTTCTGGAAATTCGCCGATACCCTCTTCGCGAACCAGCCGGTATCGCCGTCCGATTTCGGCGCCCTCGCCGCCGCGGTCGGCCTATCCGGCAGCGCCTTCGCATCCTGCTACGCGAACGCGTCGTCGACCGTCGACGCGCGTATCAAGGCGGATAGCAGCAACGCGCTCTCGATGGGCGCGCACGGCACGCCTTACTCGATCATTCTCGCGCCGGACCAGCCGCCGGTCGTCATGGACGGCGCGTATTCCTACGACGCCGTGAGACAGCTCGTGGACGCGGCGCTCGCCGCCATCGCTTCCTCGACGGCGCCTTAAGAGAGGCCGAGCCGGTAGATATCGAACGAGTTCTCGCCCTCGAACATGTCGGAAGGGTTCGGGAGGAAGAGCCGCGGACGGGCGAGCTCCGCGGTCGCGTCGTTCACGAGCCGCCGGAAGACCTCGAAAGATTCCGCGTGCGCGGCGTAATCGAGCACGTAGCGGCGCAGCTGCGCCCCGCCATCCGCGTTCCGGCGCTTCTTGCATTCGTAGACGATGAAGCGGCGTACAGGCTTGCCGAAACGGTCGCGCACCGTGAAGTAATTGAAAAGGGCCTGGATGACGAAGAGCGGCTTCGCCGGCCCGAGCGAGCTGAACGAGTCCACGAACTTGTGATCGATGACGTCGACGGCGTCCGGATCCTCGCGCGAGACGACGACAAGATCCGACACGGCTTTGAGCGGGAGCGCGAAGCCTTCGACCGCAGCGACGGCGGCGACCTCGACGCCGAGCACGTCGTGCCGCGGCGCCCGCGCCAGATAGAAACCGATGGCCTGCAGGTACTCGCGTTCCATCGAGGCGCGCTTGGCCTTCTGCGCGGCGCGCGTCGCCGCTTTCCCGAAATTAAGCTCGAAGTCAGGCACGGCGCGCAGGTACTCGAGGCCGAGCGCGGTCGCCGTCGCCTTGTCCGCGCCGCTATAACACTTTCTCAAAAGTGCTTCCGAGGAAGCGGTGCCTCCAGCGTTCGCATAGCGCTCGCTCACCTGGAGGTAGAAATGCTCGAGCGCCTTGTGCCCCGCGCTCCCGACGACGGCCGACGGCGAGCGCGGCGCGTCGTATATCTTCTCGACGTAGCGCTTGTGCCAGGCAAGCGGGTTCCGGAGGAACGCCATGAGCGATGAATGGCTCCAGTGCTCGATAGGCAGGACCTTCCTCCGTGCGGACTTACGCGCCTTCTTCATGCGGGCATTGTACCCCAACACTTCATAGCGCCCGCGCCCGGCGTTAGGGCACGAGGTAGCCCGCCGCAACGATGGCAGAAAAATTCGTCTTGAACAACCGTAACCGAGGAAGAAAAGCGAAACGGCGGGGAACCCCGCCGTTTTTTATCTGCTTAATATTAATAGGATTTCAGGTGCCGCGCGTGCTCGTGGAGGCGGATCTTCTCGAGCGCCTTCGCCTCGATCTGGCGGATGCGCTCGCGCGTGACGCCGAACTCCTTCCCCACTTCCTCGAGCGTGTGGTAGACGCCGTCCATGAGGCCGTGGCGCATCTCGAGTATCTTGCGCTCCTTCGGCGAGAGGTCGGCGAGGATGGCGCGCACCTGCTCGGTCAGAATGCGCTCGGAGGATTCCTGGATGGGCGACGGGATCTTGTCGTCGGGGATGAAATCGCCGAGCGTGGACTTCTCATCGTCGTCCGAGCCGATGGGGTTCTCGAGCGAGAGCGTGTCCTGATTGATCTTCTCGATCTGGTAAATCTTCTCCGGCTCGACGCCCATCTCCACCGCTATCTCCTCCGGCTGCGGGTCGCGGCCGAGGGCCTGCGCGAGGCGGCGCGAGACCTGCTTGTACTTGGCGATGGTCTCGACCATGTGGACTGGGATGCGGATGGTGCGCGACTGGTCGGCGAGAGCGCGCGTGATGGCCTGGCGGATCCACCACGTGGCGTAGGTCGAGAACTTGTAGCCCTTCTTCCAGTCGAACTTGTCGACAGCGCGGAAGAGGCCGAGGTTCCCTTCCTGGATAAGGTCGAGGAGCGTGAGGTCGGGCGAGCGGCCCACGTACTTCTTCGCGATGGAGACGACGAGGCGGAGGTTGCTCCTCGCCAGGATGTTACGCGCTTCGGCGTCGCCCTTCTCGATGCGCTTTGCGAGCTCGCGTTCCTCCGCGGCGGTGAGGAGCGGATACTGGCCGATTTCGCGCAGATAGATCTGGATGGAGTCATAGCCGGTCGAGTGGCGGTCCTTGATATTGCGTGTGGCGAGGTATTCGTCGGCGTTGTCCTCGAGCATACCTCCTTCGAGCACGTCGACGCCCGCAGTAGCGAATCGCTCGTAGAGCGATTCGAGGAAGTCCACGTCGTCCTCGACGTGCGGGAACGCCTTCAGAATCTCGCTATAGGTCACGTAGCCGCGCTCCTTCCCTTTCTCGATGAGCTGCTCCGCAGACGCCACCTTCTGCATGAGTGCCTTCGCCTTCGCGGAGGAGACGGCTGCGCGCACGACGCGCTTGGCGCGCGTCGTCTTCGGCGCCTTATGCTTTGCGGCCGTGCGACGCTTCGTAGCGAATACGCGTTTCGCCGGCCGCCGAGCGGCTTTCTTCGTCGCGCGCTTCTTCTTCTGTACGGGACGTTTCGCCATGGTAAGTAAATAAGATTTTAGTGATGTTCGCCGACGCGCGCGAGCCGTGCCGAGAGCGTCGCGCACTCGGCCTGCGCACGTCCAGCCGCGGCCGCATCGCCTGCGGCCTCGGCTCTTCGGAGTGAGTTCACTGCTTCTTGATACGCCTCGCGGATCACCGCTTCTTCAAAGGCGCGGAGAAGTTCATCCGCAGCGTCCTCCGAGGGCTCCTCGCCAAGCATCTCTTCCGCTTTGAAGAGCGCGGCTTCCGGGAGCGCATCCGAGGGCAGCTGGTGAGCTTCGGTGATACGAGTGTACTCCCCTCGCACGCGCTCGGCAAGCGGCGTCCCGGGATAGGCCTGGATAACGGCGAGGAGCTGCTCGCTCCGCATCTCCCGCGGGGATCGCGCGGCGGCCGGCGCCTTCGCCGACGCTGTGGCCGGCGCCTCTTCCCTGATGACGGGTGATTTCGGCACCGAACCGCGTACGGCTTCGTCGGAGAGTCCGAGCGCGCGGGCCGTGACATGCACGAAGTGCTCGCGCTCCATGGGGCTCGGGATGGCCGCAATCAAGGGGAGCACGATGCGCTCGGCAGCGCGCAGGAGCCGGTGCGGATCCGTCTCGCGCTCGGCGAGCGACGCGAGGAAGAACTCGACGACGGGCTTCGCCTCCTTGATGCGGAGCGAGAACTCCTTCGGGTCTTCGAGCACGAGGTCCGCCGGGTCCTTGCCGGCCGGCAGTCGCGCCGCCTTCACCCGCAGACCCTGCGTGAGCGCGAGCGCGGCCGACTTCGCGGTTGCGGTGAGGCCGGCCGGATCCGCGTCGAGCGCGAGCATGAGGTTCTCGCTGTAGCGCTTCATGAGCGCGAGGTGCGCGGCAGTGAGCGCGGTTCCGGAGAGAGCGACGGCGTTTCCGAACCCCGCCTGGTGCGCGAGGAGGACGTCCATCTGCCCTTCGACAAGGAGCGTGAAGCCGCGGGTGCGGATGGCGTCTTTCGCGCGGTCGAGGCCGAAGAGGATGTCAGATTTATGGTAGAGCTCGGTCTCGGGGCTATTCAGATACTTGGCCGGCTCGTCGACCGCGAGCGCGCGACCCGTGAAGGCGACGACGCGGCCGGCGACGTCGCGTATCGGGAAGATGAGGCGATTCCGGAACCGGTCGTAGTAGGTGCCGGGCTTGCCGTCCGCTTCCTTCACGAGGCCGGCCGCCGCGAGCTCGCTCGCCGAGAAACCTTCGGCCGCGAGCGTCTCAAGGAGAGCCCGCCAGCCGTCCGGCGCATAGCCGAGCCGCCAGGCCGCCACCGTCTCGTCGGCGAGCCCGCGCTTCTTCGCATACGCCGCGGCCGGGCTGTCCGCGAGCGTGCGGGCGTACCATTCGGTCGCGCGCATCATCGCCTCGCGCAGCCGTTCCGTGCGGCTCGCGCGCTCTTTCGAACGCGAGTCGTAGACGAGCTCGACGCCCGCCTTTTCGGCGAGGATCTTCAGAGCGCCCTTAAAATCGACGCCCTCCACCTTCTCGACGAAGGAGAACAGGTCGCCACCGAGACCGCAGCCGAAGCAGTGCCACGTCCCGCGCTCGAGCGAGACGTGGAAGGACGACGTCTTCTCCTTGTGGAACGGGCAGAGGCCGACGAGCGACTTCCCTGCCCGCTTCAGCTTCACGTACGGGCTGATGACGTCATTGATGGAGAGACGGTCCTTGATCTCGGCGACCGTATCCCGCGCCATATTTCTAGAGCGCGCGGCTCGTGCGCGTCGCGTAGCCCGGCTGCTCGACCGGTTCCGGCGCGGGGCGCGCGGCCTGCAGCTGCGCGATGGACGCATGCTTCTTGCTTCCGCTGAAGCCGGTGCCGGCCGGGATGAGGCGGCCGAGGATGACGTTCTCCTTGAGGCCGCGCAGGCGATCCACGGAGCCCTTCAAGGCGGCGTTGATGAGAATCTTCGTCGTCTGCTCGAAGGACGCGGCGGAGAGGAACGAGCGGCGCGACAGCGCGCTTTCCTTAATGCCGAGCACGATGTCGCGCGCCACGGGCGGAAGCTTGTCCGCGGCTTCCATCTCGGCGACCGCTTTCGCGAACTCCCAGTCCTCGATGACGTCGCCCACCGAGTAATCGGTGTCGCCTGCCTCGGTGACCTTCACGCGCGAGAACATCTGCTTCACGACGACCTCGAGGTGCTTGCGGGAGACGGACGCGCCCTGGAGCTCGTAGATTTTCGAGGTCTCCGCGATGATGTATTCCTGAACGATGGCGCGGCCCGCGAGCTCGAAGAGCTCGTCGAGATCAGAGGAACCGTCGGTCATGACCTGTCCCTTCGCGACCGTATCGCCTTCCTTCACCAACGGGACGCGCGGATACGGCGCAAGGTATTCGTACGCCGTGCCGTCCTTCTTGCCCTGGCCGGCCGATGGCGCGATGACGATGATTTTCTCGCGGCCGACGTCCTTCACCTCCGCGACGATGCCGTCGGACTTGGAGATGACGGCCGGATTCTTCGGCGAGCGCTTCTCGAAGATCTCTTCGACGCGCGGGAGGCCGTTCGTGATGTCGCCGCCGACCGACGCGACGCCGCCCGCGTGGAAGGTGCGCATCGTGAGCTGGGTACCCGGCTCGCCGATGGCCTGCGCCGCGACCGTGCCGACCGCTTCGCCAAGGTCGATCGGCTCGCGACTCGTGAGGTCCATGCCGTAGCAGGTCTGGCAGACGCCGTAGCGGGTCTCGCACGACATCGGAGAGCGCGCGACGACCGACGTGACCGCCTGGGCGGCCGCGAGCATTTCGGCGTCATCGATGGAGAGGTGGTGGCCGCGCCTGAAGAGCGTCGTGCCGTCCGCGTCCTTCACGTCCTCCGCGAGCACGCGGCCGCGCAAGGCGTCAGCGTAGTCGATCTGGATGCCGGAGGCGGAAATGCGGTTAATCTTCACGCCGCGCTTCGTGCCGCAATCCTTCTCGGTGATGATGCAGTCCTGCGCGACGTCGAAGAGGCGGCGGGTGAGGTAACCGGCCTTCGCCGTGCCGAGCGCGGTGTCCGTGAGGCCCTTGCGTGCGCCGTGCGTGGACATGAAGTATTCGATCGGGTTCAAGCCATCGATCATCGAGCTCGTGATGGGCACTTCGATGGTCTCGCCCGCCGTGTTCTGGATGAGGCCTTTCATGCCGGCCATCTGAGTCAGGTTGCCCATGGAGCCGCGGGCGCCGGAGGTCACCATGTCCGCGACGGAACCCATCGGGTCGAGATTCTCGGCGACGAGCTTCTCGACTTCCTGCTTCGTGCCCTGCCAGATCTCGATGGCCATGCGGCGCTTCTCCTCCTCGGAGAGGAGGCCGTTCTTGTAGTCCTCCTCGATCTTCGCGACCTTCGCGCTCGCATCGGCGATGAGGCGTCCCTTCGCTTCCGGCGCCGAGACGTCGTCGATGGCCCAGGAGATGCCGGAGCGCGTCGCGTACTCGAAGCCGAACCGCTTCACCTTGTTCACGATGCTCGGGATGGCGTCGAGGCCGTAGCGGACGATGCAGTCGTTCACGATGCGCGAGAGCACCTTCTTCGTGACGGTGTCGTTCACGAACGGATAGTCCGACGGGAGCACCGTGTTGAAGAGGAGCCGTCCGACCGTCGTCTCGAACGCCTTGCCGTCGAACGGCGCGTACTTCGCCTTGTCGGCGGTCGGCAGCACGTGAACCTTCGCGCGCGGGTCGATGGCGCCGAATTCCGACGCCAAGATGGCGGCGTTCGGCGACGCGAAGTGCTCGCCCTCGCCCTTGGCGCCCGGGACGGCCTTCGTGAGCCAGTAGACGCCGAGGATGATGTCCAGGGGCTTCCCCGTGAGCACGATCATGTCGCCCGAGCCAGGCTTGAGGATGTTCTTGTTCGCGCTCATCATGTTCGCCGCTTCCCACTGCGCCTCTTCCGAGAGCGGCAGGTGGACGGCCATCTGGTCGCCGTCGAAGTCCGCATTGAACGCGTTACACACGAGCGGGTGGAGCTGGATGGCATCGCCTTCGATGAGGCGCGGACGGAAGGCCTGGATGCCCTGGCGGTGCAGGGTCGGCGCGCGGTTCAGGAGCACGTACTTGCCCTGGATGGCCTCTTCGAGGATTTCCCATACCTCCGGCACGCCGTCCTCGATGAGCCGGCCGGCGCCGCGAATGTTGAAGGCGAGTTCGCGTGAGAGGAGCCCGGCGATGACGAACGGACGGAAGAGCTCGAGAGCCATGTGCTTCGGCAAACCGCACTCGTCGAGCTCGAGCTCGGGGCCGACGACGATGACGGAGCGGCCCGAGTAGTCGACGCGCTTGCCGAGAAGGTTCTGGCGGAAATAGCCCTGCTTGCCCTTCAGGTAGTCGGCGAGCGATTTCAGAGGGCGCCGCTGCGCGGGCGTCATCGCGCCGGCGGATGCGCCGCCCTTGCGGATGGAATTGTCGAGGAGTGCGTCGACCGCCTCCTGGAGGATGCGCTTCTCGTTGCGCAGGATGACTTCCGGCGCGTGGATGTCGAGAAGCTTCTTCAGGCGGTTGTTGCGGTTGATGACGCGGCGGTAGAGGTCGTTCACGTCGGACGTCGCATGGCGGCCGCCTTCGAGCGCCACCATGGGGCGCAAGGCCGGCGGGATGACCGGGATGCGCGTGAGGAAGAGCCACTCGGGACGCACGCCTGCGGCGAGCATGCCCGCGATGAGCGACAGGCGCTTCGCGAGCTTCTCGCGCTCGGCGACGCCGGCCTTCTCGTAGCGCGCGGCGAGCGTCTTCTCGAGCTCTTTCAGGTCGAGCGCGCGGAAGATGTCATAGATGGCTTCGGCGCCGATACGCGCCTCGAAGAGGCCGCCATACTTGACCGAGAAGCGGTGGTACTCGAGCTCGTCGAGGACCGTGCCGACGACGATACTCTCGATCTCATTCTTCGCCACCGTCATCTTCTCCTTCAAGGCGTCGCGCTCTTTGTCGTCCGTCGTCGCCTTGTATTTCGACTTGTATTCGCTCTCGAGCTCGGCGAGGAGGCGTTTCTTCTCTTCGTCGATGACCTTCGTGACGATATAGCCCGCGAAGTAGACGACCTTCTCGATGTCCGCGGCCGGCGTGCCGAGGAGGAGCGCCATGCGACTCGGGACGGAGCGCAGGAACCAGATGTGCGCGACCGGCGTGCACAGCTCGATGTGGCCCATGCGCTCGCGGCGGACGATGGAGCGCGTGATCTCAACGCCGCACTTGTCGCAGACGATGCCCTTGTAGCGGATGCCCTTGTACTTGCCGCAGTAGCATTCATAGTCCTTCTCCGGACCGAAGATCTTCTCGTCGAAGAGCCCGTGCTTCTCGGAGCGCTGGGTGCGGTAGTTGATGGTCTCGGGTTTCGTCACCTCGCCGTGGCTCCAAGAGAGGATGCGCTCCGGCGACGCGAGCGCGAGGCGCAGCCCGTTCCAGGTGTCGCGCGGCGGGAGCATTTTGCGTGGATTGAGTGCCATAGGATTCGAAATTAATCGCGTTTACGCCTCCGGTTCGGGCGGGAGGTTCATGGGCTCGAGGTCGAGCGCAAGGCCGCGGATCTGGTTGGTAAGGACGGCGAACGATGCCGGCGTGCCGGTGTGCGAGATATGCTCGCCCCGCACGATGGCGTCGAATGCCGCCGAACGACCCTGGATGTCGTCCGACTTGATGGTGAGCATCTCGCGCAGCATGTATGCCGCGCCGTAGCCCAAGAGCGCCCACACTTCCATCTCGCCGAAGCGCTGGCCGCCGTTCTGCGCCTTACCGCCCAAGGGCTGCTGAGTGATGAGCGAGTACGGGCCGATGGAGCGCATATGAATCTTATCCTCCACCATGTGGTGGAGCTTGAGGACGTACATGTAGCCGACGGCGATCGGCTGCGCGAACGCGTCGCCCGTGCGGCCATCGAAGAGCCGCATCTTGCCGCTCTTGTCGAAGCCAGCCGCGACGAGCTCGTCCTTGATCTCGTCGGCGGTGGCGCCTGCGAAGGGCGGCACCACCGCCTGGTAGCCGAGCGTGTGCGCGGCGAGCCCGAGGTGCATCTCGAGGATCTGCCCGAGGTTCATGCGGGACGGGACGCCCAAGGGCGTGAGGATGACGTCGACCGGATTGCCGTCCTTGTCGTACGGCATGTCCTCGACCGGCAGCACGCGGCTGATGACGCCCTTGTTGCCGTGGCGGCCGGCGAGCTTGTCGCCGACGCTGACGTTCCTCACCTGCGCGACCGTGATGATGATCTTCTTGATGATGCCGCTCTCGAGCTGGTCGCCCTTCTCGCGGCTGAAGACGCGCACGCCGATGATGCGGCCGCGCTTGCCGCCTTCCATCCGGAGCGACGTGTCCTTCACGTCCTTCGCCTTGTCGCCGAATATGGAGCGCAGGAGGCGCTCCTCGGGCGTAAGCTGGGTCTCGCCTTTCGGCGTCACCTTGCCGACGAGGATGTCGCCCGGGCGCACTTCCGCGCCGATGCGGATGACGCCCTCTTCGTCGAGGTTCTTGAGCCGGAGCTCGCCGACGTTCGGGATATCGTGGGTCGTCGTCTCGGGGCCGAGCTTCGTATCGCGCACGACGCACTCGAAGTCCTCGATGTGGAGCGTCGTGAACTTCGCGTCCTCGACGAGGCGCTCGCTGATGATGATGGCGTCCTCGTAGTTCGCGCCGTTCCAGCTCATGAAGGCGACACGCACGTTCTGGCCGAGCGCGAGCTGACCGCGATCGGTCGAGGAGTTGTCCGCCAGCACGTCGCCCTTCTTGACTTTGTCGCCCGTGCGCACCGATGGCCGCTGCATGAATGCCGAGTTCTGGTTCGTCTGCGTGAGGCCCTGGAGGCGGTACTCCTTCTTCTTGTTGTCCTTGTCCATGACGACAATCTTGCGCGCGTCCACGTAGGTCACCTCGCCCGCTTCCTCCGCGATGATGAGGCGGCCGGTCGAGCGCGCCGCGTGCGACTCGATGCCGGTGGAGACGACCGGCGCCTCGGGGATGAGGACCGGCGTCGCCTGCTTCTGCATGTTCGAGCCCATGAGGGCGCGGTTCGCGTCGTCATGGTCGACGAACGGGATCATCGACGTAGCAATGGAGAACATCTGGTAGGTCGATGCGTCCATGAGCGTCACCGCCTCGCGCGGCACGATGACCGGGTCGCCCTTGTGGCGCGCCTCGATGGATTCCGCCATGATGCGGCCGTGCGCGTCGATCTTCGTCGCGCCGTGCGCGACGAATTCGAGCTCTTCATCGAGCGCGTTCAGGTAAGCGATCTCGTCGGTCACCTTGCCGTTCTTAACGCGCACGTACGGCGTCTCGATGACGCCGAAGTTGTTCGTACGCGCGTGGGTGGCGAGGCGCAGGATAAGGCCGATGTTCTGTCCTTCCGGCGTATGGATGGGACACAGACGCCCATAGTGAGACGGATGCACGTCGCGCACCTCGAAGCCGGCGCGCTCGCGCGTGAGGCCGCCCGGGCCGAGCGCCGAGAGCGTGCGCATGTTCTCGAGCTCCGCGAGAATGTTTTGCTGGTCCATGAACTGCGAGAGCTGGTTCGCCGTGAAGAACTCGTGTACGGACGCCTGGAACGGGCGCGGGTTCACGAGCGCCAAAGGCAGGGTCGTCTCGCTCTCGATGGTGGACATGCGGTCCTGGATGTTGCGCTTCATGCGGCTCATGCCGACGCGCATGCGCGCCTGCAGGAGCTCGCCGACGAAGCGGACGCGACGGAAGCCGAGGTGGTCGATGTCGTCCGGGCGCGCCGAGGAATCCGCGTTCAACCGCGTGATCTCGGAAACGATGCGCGCGAAGTCTGCGAGCGCGAGGATGCGCTTCTCGAGCGCCTTCTCGGTCGTCGGCGCGCCGAAACGCGCGTTCATGCGGTGGCGGCCCACCTTGCCGAGGTCGTAGCGCTCGGCTGCAAAGAGCGACTGTACGAAGTTTTTCGCGTTCTCCGGCGTCGCGAGGTCGCCGTCGCGCATGCGGCGGTGGATCTCGATGTACGCCTCTTCGACCGACTTCGCCTCGTCGTGCGCGAGGGTAGCCTTGATGGCCGCGAGCGCGAGCTCGTCACCCGCGAAATGCTTCGCCACCGCCTCGCCAACGCCGCCGCCGAATATCGTGAGAAGTTGCGTGATGGGGAATTTGCGCTTGCGGTCAATCTTCACGAAGATGGCGCCGTCCGCTTCCGAGTCGATCTCGACCCAGACGCCGCGCAACGGGATTATTTTCGCGCCGAAGTACTGCTTGCCGCGGATGAGCTCGGATACGAAGAACGCGCCGAAGCTGCGCGCGAGCTGCGGCACGATGGCGCGCTCGACGCCCGAAACGATGAAGGAACCGTGCGGCGTCATGATGGGCACGTCCGCGAGGAAGAGTTCCTGGCTCTTCTCGGAACCGAGCGTCTTGTTGACGAGCGTCACGGTCGCCTTCAGGGGCGCCTCGTAGGTGCGCATGTTTTCGCGCGCGAACTCCTCGTCGTACTTCGCCTCGCCGATCTCGAAGCCGTCGAAGCGCAATTCGAACTTCTTGCCCGAATAATCGGAGATGGGGGTGAACTCCTTGAAGAGCTCCGTGAGGCCGTCCGCCAGCAGCCAGTCGAACGAGCCGCGTTGGTGCCCGACGAGATCCGGGAACGGAACTTTCGGCGGCCGGAAGGAACCGAAGGTCTTCTGGATGAGGTTCTTAGACATGTAGCGTGTCGGTGAAGCGGCTTGGTAAAAAATATATAAATGCGAACGCACGGACAGCTGTCCGCTCTCGCTCTGCGTTTATTCTTTCGCCCGTATGGTGCCCTCTGTTCCCCGCCCCCGGAACTCATTCGTATCTTGTGTCCCTAAGGTACCAGACCACCCCCGCCTCGCGCAAGGGGGTCTGGGGATAATGGTCAGCGCCCGCGGCGCCACACATCAATTTTCGCATGGTGGCCCGTACGCAGGATCTTCGGAACACGGTAGCTCTTCTTTTTATAGGAAATGGTTTCGGGGCGGGTGTAGACCGCGCGGCTCGCGACGCGGCGCTCCTCGACCGATACGTCCTTGCCGAGCACCCCCGGGATGCGGCGGGTAACGGCGTCGACGACGGCGAGGGCCGGCACTTCTCCGCCCGTATACACAGCCTCGCCGACTGAGTATTCCTTCACGGGTGCGAGCGCCTTCAGCATCTTCTTCGCCCGCTCGTCGATGCCTTCGTATCGGCCGCAGACGAGAACGACATCGTCGTATTTGCGGAGCGCGTCGGCGTTCTTGTTCGTGAATTGCCTGGCACCGGGACGCAGCCACACGACGACCTTCTTCCCCCTTCTCGCACCAATCGCCTTCTCTGCCGCTTTCACCACTGGCAAGGCCTGCATCACCATGCCGGGGCCGCCGCCGTAGGGACGCTCGTCCACCTTCCCCCATTTGTTCTCCACGAAATCGCGCGGGTTGCGGTACGCTACGGAAATCTTCTTCTCTTTGCGCGCGCGGCCGACGATGGACGCGGACAGGTACGCGCCGCACGCGTCTTCGAAGAGGGTGATGAGGTGGAAATTAAGCATAGCTCGTAGCAGATGGCTTATAGCATATAGTACGGAGACGGAGCTAGCGACATGCGGTATTGGTGGCTCTCGCAGGCGAAGCAGCACGGCAATCTCTGCGCCGAAGAGAAACTGCATAAAAATTTGCGGGCCGAGAGCGAGCGCGCCGCCCGCTGGGACGGCGACTGCGTACACCGAAACCGCACGCCCGAACGAAGACCAGGCCTAAAGTTCGTCGACGACGTCGTCGATGGTCTTCGTCTTCGGCTCGTCCGCGACTTCCGGCGCGCGCTTGCCACCGACCGGCTCGTTGATTTTGAGATTCGCGCGGGCGTTGCCTTTCATCCCCACGACCCGCAGGAGGATGCGAAGCGCCTCGGCCGTCTTGCCGCTCTTGCCGATAATCTTGCCCATATCATCCGGGTGGACGGTGAGCGTGAGGAGGACGCCCATCTGGTCGATGGTGCGCGTAGTGACGACGGCGTCGGGACGGTCGACGAGCGCCTTCACGACATATTCGAGAAACGCCTGATCCGGTTCCATAGTAGTGCGCAGTATAGCATCGCGGCCCGCGAAGCGGGCCGGCGCCGGGTTACGCCGCTGGCGTCTCGGCAGGGGCTTCCTCGGCCTTCTCTTCGGGCTCCGCGGGCGCTTCGGGCGCCTTCTCTTCCGTCGGCGCGGGTTCCGCCTCCGCAGCCACTTCTGCCTCGGTCGGCGCCGCAGGCACCGCGCCTTCCGCCGCGGGAGCCGCTGCCGCCGCTTCCTCGCCCTCCTTCCCCGCCTCCGGCGTGGCAAGCTTCTGGACGGTCCGGTGCGGCAGCGCGTTCACCTTCTTCCCTTCCATGACGCCTTTGGTGATGAAGAGGTTGCGGATGGAGTCGGTCGGCTGAGCGCCGTTCGCGAGCCAGATCTTCGCGCGCTCCGCATCGAGCGTGAGCGCCTTGCTCTTCGGGTTGTAGGTGCCGAGCTGCTCGATGGTCGCGCCGGACTTCGCCGCGCGCTCCTTCTCGAGCACCACGATGCGGAACGCCGGGTCATTCGTCCGGCCGATGCGCTGGAATCGGATCATCAACATGTGGGCCGCACTATAGCAGAAGACGCTTGATATTGCTAGAGTGGCAGAAATGGCCGCCGAGGAGCAGTACGAGGGACCCATCGTCATCACCCGCAAAGGCTTCGGGTTCTTCCCGATGGGCGACGACGCGGAGGACCTCCTCATCCCGCCCGAGTGGACGAACCACGCGCTCGCGGGCGATGTCGTGCAGGTCGTTCCGGCCGGCACCTACTGCGACCCCTCGGGGCGCATGCCGCCGCGCGCGGCCGGTAAGGTGGTGGTCGTCGTCTCGCGCGCCCGCGAGATATTCGTCGGGACGCTCGTCGAGACGGACGGGCGCGTTCTCCTCGAGCCGGACTACAAGCGGATGCACATCCCGATCCTCGTGCGCGATACGAAGGGCGCGGACTTCGGCTACAAGGTCCTCGTGCGCCTGAGAGGCTGGGAGGACGGCGCCGAGTACCCGTGGGGCGTCGTCGAGGAAGTCATCGGCAAGGCCGGTGTGCACGAGACCGAGATGCGCGCGCTCGTCCTCGGCCAGGGATTCTCGACCGAGTTCCCGCCGGGCGTCGGCGCCGAGATAAAGAACCTGCAGGAGCACGGCCGCGCGCTCATCGCGGCGGAAGCGGCGCGCATGGGCGACGGAAGCCCGCGCAAGGACTTTCGCGCGGCGCCGACTTGCACTATCGACCCCTTCGACGCGAAGGACTTCGACGACGCGCTCTCGGTGCGGATGCTCGAGGGCGGGAAGGTGGAGGTCGGCGTCCACATCGCGGACGTCTCCTTCTTCGTCGTACCCGGAACCGCTCTCGACAAGGAGGCGCTCGAGCGCGCGACGTCCGTCTACCTCGTCGATCGAACCATCCCGATGCTCCCCGAGATCCTCTCGAACAACCTCTGCTCGCTGAATCCCGACCAGGACCGACTCGCCGTCTCCGCCGTCTTCACGCTCGACGAGAATGCGAACGTCCTTAGCGAGTGGTTCGGCGAGACGGTCATCCATTCCGACAAGCGCTTCACGTACGAGGAGGCGCAGACTGTCCTCGAGACGGGCACGGGCGCGATGCACGCGGAGCTCACGACGCTCCGCGACCTCGCGCAGAAGATACGCCGGAGCCGCCAAGCGAGAGGCGCCGTGGAATTCGATACCGCGGAGGTCAAGGTGAAGCTCGACGCCGAGGGCAACCCAATCGGCATCGTGCTCAAGGAACGCAAGGATACGAACCTTCTTATCGAGGACTTCATGCTCCTCGCCAACGAAGCGGTCGCGAAACATCTCGCAAAGCTCACCGAGAACGGCGGCCCGCATTTCGCGTCCCTCTACCGCGTGCACGATACGCCGGACGCCGACCGCATCGAGAACCTCGCCAACCTCCTGCGCATCCTCGGCTACGATCTGAAGATGCACGCCGGCCGCGTGACCGGTACGGAGCTCAACCGTCTCCTCGACGCCGTGAAGGGCCGGCCGGAAGAATACCTCGTGAAGACCGCGACCCTGCGCTCGATGGCGAAGGCCGTCTACACGACGAAGAATATCGGCCACTTCGGCCTCGGTTTCGATTTCTATACGCACTTCACCTCGCCCATCCGCCGCTACCCGGACCTCGTCATCCATCGGCTCGTGAAAGCCCACGCGGGCGGCGCGCCGGTCACGCGGGCGGAGATGGAGGAATTCGACACGATCGCGCTGCATGCCTCCGAGCGCGAAGTCGCGGCGGCCGATGCCGAGCGCGACTCCGTCAAGATGAAGCAAGTGCAGTACCTCGCCTCTCGCATCGGTGATGAGTTCGACGCCGTCATCTCGGGCGTCACCGACCGCGGCCTCTACGTCGAAGAGCGGACGACGCATGCTGACGGCATGATCCGCATCAAGGACGTCGGCGACGATTATTTCGAATACGACGAGAAGCATTATCGCCTCGTCGGCCGCCGCACGAAGAAGGTCTTCCAGCTCGGCGACCCCGTCCGCGTCCGGCTCGTTGCCGCGCGCATCCACGAGCGCGAGCTCGACTTCGTACCTGTCTCCTGACACGACGGATAAAAAGAGCCGGCCCAAGGCCGGCATCGGGATTCGGTATTCAGAATCGCTGTAAACGGTTTTCGAGAAAGCAGATGCCGGTGGTCGCGTACGCCAAGCCGCGTTCCGTTACCCGATAGATAGGCCCGTCATAGACCCATTGCTTGCGCGTGAGGCCTTCCGGCTT
>Ga0307373_10006065_pt1 | contig 19429 bp, 17 predicted proteins | sample OX2MG_FD_202534 | JGI IMG/M metagenome (GOLD analysis project Ga0307373, IMG submission 202534) | Soil microbial communities from Risofladan, Vaasa, Finland - OX-2 | ecosystem: Environmental > Terrestrial > Soil > Coastal area > Acid sulfate soil | place: Finland: Risofladan, Vaasa | collected...
AGCCGCACCGAGTCGGCGTGCTCGGGTTCGGCCTGCCTGAGGATCCCGTGCCTGGGCTCAACGTGCCGGGGCTCAGCGTGCCTGAGATCCCCGTGCCTGGGCTCAGCGTGCCTGAGATCCCCGTGCCGCAGATCCCCGTGCCGGGGGTTCGGTTGCCCGAAGTGGCCGCCCGGCTCCGGAAGTGGGCTGAGGGGTGCTTCACTGGCAGCGACCGGGCCCGGCATGCCATAGAAGGCGCTCTGGTGAGGTGACGGGGCTGGCGGGGGTGGCGGCTGCCAGTACTGCGCCTGCGGCGGTTCCCGCCGCCGGGGCAGGGGCGGCGGCGGGTCCGAGACGGGTGGCCCGCCAGCCCCGGTGCCGCCGGCCCCGGTGTCGCCGCCCTGCGGCCAGCTCGGAGGGTCGGCGGCTGGCTGCGGCCAGTTCGCAGGGCCGGCGGCTGGCAGAGGCCAGCTCGGGTGGTCGGCGGCTGGCTGCGGCTGGCTCGGGTGGTCAGCGGAAAGGTGCGGCCAGCTCGGGTGGTCGGCAGCGGCCGCCGGCCAGGGCGGGCCAGGCGCCGCCTTTGCACCGGCCGGGACGGCAGGCCCGGTCTTGCTGCCCGGGGGCCGCGGCGGCTTGACGCGGGTGGACTTGCGCCGCAGCGTGGTCCCGCCGCCGCTCCGGCGCCGCTGGCTCAGCGCGAGTGTCAGCCCGACGGCGGCGAAGACGACCAGCATCCCGGCGAACACGATCGCGATACCCGCGCCGATCCAGCCGAAGGCCGAATGGGGTGACGCTCCCGCGCTTGTCCCGGACGGCGGGTGTGAGGCGCGGGCGGAAGCGGACGGGCGCACCCGGGGGAGCGGGCCGAAGCGCACCCCGGGCCCTGACGCGTCCCTGGGCAGCCGGAGGATCCAGCCCTTATCGATCTTCCGTGGGTTTTCCAGCCGTCCGCCGCCCGGCTGAAGCCGGCCCTTGTTGAGCCGGAAGATCTCCAGGTACCGGCTGGGGTCGTGCAGAGTCGTGGCGGCGATCCGGTACAGGTCGGTGGCTCCGTGCCCCGGTGCCGGGACGATGTAGTACTTGACCCGCGGCGCACCGGCCATGGCTGACTGCGGCTGCGCATGGGTGTCGCTGGCGGCCAGGGCCGGGCCCGCTCCCAGGGCGGTGAGCATCGCAAGAGCGGCGAACGTGGCCCCGATCAGGTGTGCGGCCGTCCGCAGGAAGCCTGCGCGGCCGCGGAAGCCTGTGTTGTGGGTCCTCATCTCCATCGTCTCGTCCGGCAGGTCTCACCGGGACCGGGCGCCGGCCCCGGGCGGGCGAGCATCGAGATAGCTTCTCACCCGCCGGCAGACTAGGCCACATGAGTCACTCCCGCACAGGGACGAATATCCCCCGGGGGGTGTGAATGACGGGGGTCCCGCCCGGGCTGCGTACCCGGGCTGCGCGGTCGGCTACCTGGCCAGGCGCTGGATCCGGGCGGCGGCGGCGGCGTGGCGGGCCAGCCTGTCATCGGCCCCGGGAACGGTGAGGGCGCCGTCGCGGACCAGCACCCGGCCGGCCACGACCGTGTGCCGCGCGGCCGTGGGGCCGCAGCGCAGCCAGGCCTCCACCGGATCGGTCAGCGCCCCCGCGAACGCGGCCCCCTCCTGCGGCCAGCACACCAGGTCCCCGGCTGCGCCCACGCTGAGCTCGCCGATCTCACCGGTGCGGCCGAGGCACCCCGCGCCGCCGCGGGTCGCCATGTCGAGCACATCCCTGGCGGTCATGCCCGCAGGCCCCCGGCGCTGCTTCCCGAGCAGCAGCGCGGTCCTGGCCTCCAGCCACAGCGAGGCGCTGTCGGCCGAGGAGGAGCCGTCGCAGCCGAGCCCGACCGGGCTGCCGGCCGCGCGCAGTTCGGCCACCGGCGCGAATCCCCCGCCCGCCAGCAGCATGTTGGAGCTGGGGCAGTGGGCGACCCCGACACCGGCCGCGCCCAGCCGGGCGGCCTCGGCCTGGCTGGGGTAGACGCAGTGGGCCACCCAGGACCGGCCGGTCAGCCAGCCCACCTCCTCGAACTGCTCGACCGGCCGGCGACCGAACCGCTCCAGGCAGTAGGAGTCCTCGTCCGGGTCCTCGGCCAGGTGCGTGTGCAGCCGCACGCCGAGGGTTTCCGCCAGTTCGGCGGTGCGGCGCATCAGCTCCGGGCTGACACTGAACGGAGAGCACGGGGCGAGCGCGACCCGTACCATCGCCCCCCACGCGGGGTCATGATGGGCTTTGACCAGGCGCTCGCTGTCGGCGAGCACCTCGTCGTCGTCCTGGACCACCGAGTCGGGCGGCAGCCCGCCGTCCTTGGCCGACAGCGTCATCGACCCGCGGGTGGGATGGAACCGCAGGCCGGTCTCGCGGGCGGCCGTGATCTCGGCCGACCACAGGTCGCCGGCTCCGCGCGGGGCCACATAGAGATGGTCGGTGCTGGTGGTGCAGCCGCCCAGGGCCAGCTCGGCCATGCCCACCCAGGCCGACAGGTAGGCCGCCTCTTCATCCAGGCCCGCCCAGAGCGGGTAGAGCCCGGTCAGCCACTGGAACAGGGTGCCCCCGGTGACGGGGGCGTAGGACCTGGTGAGGTTCTGGTACATGTGATGGTGGGTGTTGACCAGGCCCGGCGTGACCAGGCATCCGGCCGCGTCCAGCCGCTCCCGGGCGGCCGGCACCGGATCGGCCGCCGAGCCCACCGCGCTGACCAGCCCGCCGGTGACCGCCACCCAGCCACCGGGCAGCTCCCGGCGCTGCGCGTCGCAGGTGGTGACCAGCGTGGCGCCGGTCACAAGCAGGTCGGCGCCGGGCGCCCCGGTCACCACCGGTGCTCCGGGTCACCGGGTGCGGCGCCGGCCCGGAGCACCGACCCCTCGATCAGCCCGTAGGGGCGGTCGGCGGCGCAGAACACCTCGCCGGGGTTGTCCAGCCCGAACGGGCCGAGATCAACCAGGAAATGGTGCTTGTTGGGCAGCGCCAGCCGCACCTCGCAGATCTCGGGCCGGGCCGCCAGCACCGCCTGGCCCATCGCGTACAGAGTCTGCTGGAGCGACCGGCTGTAGGTGGCGGCGAACGCCTCCACCAGCGCCGCCCGCGCGCCGGTGAACGAGGCGTCCCAGTCGGCCTCCGTGCCCGCGATCCGCCAGTGCGCCTGGACGGCGGTCGCGAGGATGCGGTCGCTGGTTGGCTCCAGGGTGGTGTACGGGTCGGTGAGGAACCCCCGGAACTCCGAGCCTGACGACTTGAGCAGGACGAGGTCGCCGACACCCACCACCACCTGCGCGGCGCCGTCCGCGCGCACGTGGATGCTGGCGGTCCGGGTGCCGGCCTGGCGCTCGAAGGAATGCGGATGACCGGTGCCGGCGATCCCGATGCGCCGCCAGCCGTACCGCTCGATCCGCACCCGGGCCCGGCCCACCGCCGGGACGCCGGCGAAGTGCCGGGCGAGGCGCAGCCCGAACTCCTCGGCCGGCTGGGCGCCGAACCGGCGGGCGAAGGCGTAAACCGTGTTCTTCTGCGCGTCGGTGGTCAGCACCTTCGCGTTGTCGCCGGTCAGGTAGGTCTCGGGCAGGTCGCCCGCGAGCGTGACGCTCACGTTGAGGTCGGTGATCTGGTGGCCTTCGCCGCCGCGGTCCACATGGAGCAGCCGCACCTCGGCCTTGCCGTACTGGGCCGGCCCGAGGACCGTGTCGCCACCTGCGGACGCCTCGCCACCTGCGGACATGATCTAGCTCCCTCGGTAGGTGGAGTACCCGAACGGTGCCAGCAGCAGCGGCATGTGATAGTGCTCGCCGGGCTCGGCGGTGAAGACGACAGTGACCTCGGGGAAGAACGCCGTCCCATGCTGGGCCGCCAGGTAGTCCCCGACGGCGAACACGAGCCGGCACGAGGCCGGGGCAGCCAGGCCCACCGCGGGCAGGCTGGTGACCCGGCCGCCGGCGCCGGTCACCGCCTCGCCGGCCGATTGCCAGCCACCGTCGGCCCAGACGCCGAGGCTGACACCGATGCCCACCGCCGGCCGGCCGCGGGCGGTGTCGAGGACGTGTGCCGAGACGGTGGTCATCCGCTGGCCAGCTTGCGCAGCCTGATCGCGTTGATCTTGCCGATCTCCGCCGCCGCGACCTCGCGTTCGGTGCCGGGGTCGTTCGGCATCCGCCGGTGCAGTTCGGCCAGGATCTCGGTGGGCCCGCGGCCGTCGGCGCAGATCAGGAACACATGCCCGAACCGCTCCTCGTAGGCGGCGTTCGCGTCCGCGAGCGCCGCGAGGGTGGCGGCGTCGGCGCCGACCCCGGACTGCTCCTGGCGCGACCACCCGGACAGCCGCCGCTCGCCGATCCGGGGATGCCCGGCCATCGCCGCCTCCAGTTCGCCGGGCCCACGGGCGGCCCAGGCGGCATCCGCCGCCGCCAGCAGGTCCGGCAGCGTCGCATACGGGCGCCCGGATGCGACCCGCTGCGCCCACGGCGGGACGGCACAGCAGCTGCGCAGCACCTCGACGAGGTCCGCCGCTGGCAGGGCGTTGAGCCGTGCTAGGTCAGGCATGGTGCTGATCTCCCCTGTACGCCGGCTCAGCACACTGACGACCACCGTAGCGTGAGCGTCATGGCCGAGTACGAACTGGCGATCCGGGCCCGCCGGGCGGTCACCGGTGACGGCGTCCGCCCGGTCACCGTCGCCGTGCGGGACGGGCGGATCGCCGCGCTCGCCGGGTTCGGCGACACCCCCGACGCCGTGACCGTGGCGGAACTGCCGGCCCAGGAGGTGCTGCTGCCGGGCCTGGTGGACACCCATGTTCACGTCAACGAGCCCGGCCGCACGCACTGGGAGGGCTTCGCGTCCGCGACCAGGGCGGCCGCGGCCGGCGGGGTCACCGCCGTGATCGACATGCCGCTCAACAGCCTGCCGCCGACCACCACGGCCGGCGCGCTGGCGCGCAAGCGGGCCGCCGCGCGGGGGCGTATCTGGGTGGACGTGGGCTTCTGGGGCGGCGCGGTCCCCGGGAACCTGCGCTCTCTCGCCGGGCTGCACCAGGCCGGCGTGTTCGGCTTCAAGGCGTTCCTGGCCGACTCCGGTGTGCCCGAGTTCGGCTGCCTCGGCGGGACCAGCCTGGATGCCGCGCTCGCCGGGACCGCCAGGCTGGGCGCCCTGCTCATCGTGCACGCCGAGGACCCGGGCGTCCTCGCGGCGGCACCCGCACCGTCCGGCCGGGCGTACGCGGGCTTCCTCGCGTCACGGCCCGCCGCAGCGGAGGACACCGCGATCGCGGGCCTGCTCGGCGCGGCGGGGCGGCACGGCGCGCGGGTCCACATCGTGCACCTGGCATCGGCGAGCGCGCTGCCGCTGATCGCGGCGGCGCGAGCGGCCGGGGCCGTGGTGTCGGCCGAGACGTGCCCGCACTACCTGACGTTCAGCGCGGAGGAGGTGCCGGACGGCGCGACGCAGTTCAAGTGCTGCCCCCCGATCCGGGGCGCGGCGAACCGGGAAGGCCTGTGGGCGGGGCTGGCGGACGGCCTCATCGGCATGGTGGTGTCCGACCACTCACCCTGCCCGCCCGCACTCAAGCAGCCCGGTTCCGGCGACTTCGGCGCGGCGTGGGGCGGGATCTCCTCCCTCCAGCTCGGCCTGCCTGTGGTGTGGACGCAGGCCCGCGGGCGTGGCCACGACCTCGCCGACGTGGTGCGCTGGATGGCTGCCGGGCCCGCCGCCCTCGCTGGCGTGCCCGGCAAGGGAATGATCGCCCCCGGCTACGACGCCGACCTGGTCGCCTTCGACGACACGGCCCGGTTCACCGTGGATCCCGCCCGCCTGCGCCACCGGCACCCGGTGACCCCTTACGCTGGCCGGACGCTGACCGGCGTGGTGCGCCGCACCTGGCTGCGCGGCCAGCAGGCCGGCCAGGCGCCGGCGGGAAGGCTGCTGAGACGGCAATGACGCTGACCGGCCCCGGCTCGCACGTGAACCTGGCCGCACGCCAGCTCGGCGCCGGCGTGGTCGCCGCCAGCGACGAGCTCTTCGGCGAGAAGGAGAACCTGCTGCGGCCCGGGCCGCCCGGGCACAGCCCGCACACCTTCGGCCACAAGGGCCAGCTGGTGGATGGGTGGGAGACGCGGCGCCGCCGCGGGCCCGGCCAGGACTACGCGCTGATCCGGCTCGGCGCTCCCGGTGTCATCCGCGCCGTCGACGTGGACACCGCCCATTTCACCGGCAACTTCCCGGCCGAATGCTCGGTGGAAGCCTGCGCCGCCGAGGGCTACCCGTCACCCGATGAGCTGCTGGGCCCGGCGGCCGCGTGGGCGCAGATCGTGCCACGCAGCGCGCTGGCAGGCGACTGCCAGAACAGTTTCGCGGTGACCGACCCCCGGCGGTTCACCCACGTGCGCCTGTCCATCTACCCCGACGGGGGCGTCGCCAGGCTGCGGGTGGCCGGCGAGATCGTGCCGGATCCGCGGCTGCTGGACGGGCTGCCGCTCGATCTGGTGGCGCTGGAGAACGGCGGCACGGTGGTGGCCGCCAGCGACCGCTTCTACTCGCCGCCCGAGAACATGATCGCCCCCGGCCGGGCGGCGGTGATGGGCGACGGCTGGGAGACGCGCCGGCGCCGGGACACCGGTCATGACTGGGTGCTGTTCCGGCTGGCCGAGACCGGGTACATCCGGCAGGCGGTGGTGGACACCTCGTGTTTCCTCGGCAATGCCCCGGCCACCGCCGGGCTGCGCGGCTGCGATGCGGGCGGGACCGGCCTGGGCGGGACCAGCCTGGGCGGGACCAGCCTGGACGGGACCAGCCAGCACGGGGCGGACTGGTCCGACCTGCTGCCGCAGACCCCGCTGCAGCCCGACACCAGGCACCGGTTCGGGGCCCGCCAGGCGCCCGAGCGCCCGGTCACCCACGTGCGGCTGGAGATCCATCCCGACGGCGGGCTCGCGCGGCTGCGGCTGTTCGGGGTGCTCACACCCGGCGGCCGGGCCCGGCTTGGCCTGCGCTGGTTCGATCTGCTGCCTGCCGGGCAGGCGCACGCCGTGCTGGCCGCCGGCTGCGGCCTGCCCGGGCCGCTGGCCGAGGGCCTGGCCGGGCGGCGCCCCTACGAGCGGCCGGACCGCCTGCGGGCGCTGCTGTCCGGCGGGGAGCTAGCCGGCCTGGACGATGCCGCCGCCGGGCGGGTGCGCGGGCTGATCCTCGGCGGCTGAGCCCGCCAGCCGCAGCGCGATGAGGAATGCGGCCTGGTCCGGCAGCGAGCGCAGGCTGGCGCCGGTCAGCTCCTCGATCCGGCGAACCCGGTACCTGAGCGAGTTGACGTGCACGAACATGGCTTCCGCCGCCTTGGTCCACGACCCGGAGCAGCGCAGGAACACCGCCAGGGTGGCGACCAGTTCGGTGCCGTGCTCGTGGTCGTAGTCCTGCAGCGGCGCCAGCAGCCTGGCGTGATAGGCACGGCGCGCCTCGGCGGGCACCATGGCGAGCAGCAGCTCGACCGAGCCGAGCTCGGCGCCGTCCACGATCCGCACCCCGCCGCCGAGCAGCGCCGCGATCCGCCCCGCCTGGCAGGCTTCCGCCACGGCGCGGCCCAGGCCTGCGGCCCAGCCGGCCATCGGCCCGGGCGCCGGGCTGGGTGCCGCAGCCCTGCTCACGCCGGCCGCGAGGTCCAGCCCGGGCACGTGCCCCAGCCCGGCGGCCAGGCTGGTGATCTGGCTCCTGACCGCGCTGCCGTCAGCGGTGATGGCCACCACGTCGTCCCCGCATACACCGGCCACCGACCCGGGCAGCAGGTCCTCCAGCACGGCCCGCGCCTGCTGCCGCGGGCCGGCGGTCTCCACCGGGCCGGCCATGTCCGGCCGCGCGGCTGGCGGCCGCAGCGCGACGGCCACGTGCGGGTCGTCCGGGCAGAGGCCGCACGCGCGCGCCACGGCCGCGATCTCGGCCGCGGCGCCCTCCTGGCCGCCGGGCCCGGCGGGACCAGGCGGCCAGGCCATGATCAGCCCGAGCAGCCCGTCGGCCGCCCGGCGGCGGGCCTGCTGGCCATCCTCGTGCCGGGCGCGGCACCGGGCGGCCAGCCCGGCCAGCTCGGCGGCGGCGGCCTGCCGCCCGGCATCCCAGCCGGTGTGTTCGCCGTCGAAGACCGCGAACCAGGCGGCCAGGCGCTGGCCCGGCGAGCCCGGGACCCCCGCCTGCCCCGGCCGGGCCGCGTCGGCGACGAGCGAGAAGGGCCTGCCGCCGCAGCTCACGGTGGCGAGCAGGCGCGGCGCCGCCAGGCAGGCAGCGGCCAGCTCCTGCCGCAGCGCCACCGCCAGGGCCGGATGCGCGCCGGCCACGAGCCGCCCGGTCGCGGACAGCACCCAGCCCACGATCCCGAGCTCCGCGTCCGCCATCGCGAACAGGCGATCCAGCTCGTCCGCGGGCTCGCGGCCGGCCGCGCTCACCTCGGCGGCAAGCAGCCGGAACCGGGCCAGGGCGGGGTCAGGCCCCTCCTCCCGCAGGCGCGCCCGCAGCACCTGCTCGGTGATCGCCGCGAACGACACGTCGACCGGGACCTCCAGCAGCGGGAGCCGGTGACGGCGGCAGGCCTCGACCAGATCGGGCGGGACGGACCCGAGGACGGCGTCCCCGGCCGCCAGCGCGGCCACCCCGGCGGCCGCCAGCGCGGCGACGAAGACCGCGGAGTCTTCCGGCCCCCGCCGCCACATCAGGCCGGTCAGGATGATCTCGCCGCCGGTCAGGTACCGGCGCGGGTCGAGCAGGTCGGTGGTGAACACCCCGGTCACCGGCCGCTCCAGGGCATCGGCACCGGTCAGCACCCGCAGGCGCAGTTGCGGCGACTCCGCCAGGGCACGCAGCAGCACTGCTGCCTCCTCACGCTCCGGCTGCCCCGCCCGGCGCCCCGTCATGGGTCCGCCACGGCGGCGGCTGATGAGCGCTGGCGGGCCAGCCACGAGACTTCCGTTCAGCGTAAGTCGAGGTTTGGAGGAAACCACAAACGGCCTGCGGCTCACGGGCGCCGATTTGGCGTTTCTGTCCCTGGCCAGGGGTGCGGGCGGCGGCTGTACTTCCGTCATGGAGTTCTTCCGGCCCACGACCTGGCCGGATGCGCTCGCCGTCAAGGCTGCCCACCCCGGCGCGCTGGCCCTGGCCGGGGGCACCGACGTGATGGTCGCCATCAACTTCGGCCGGGTGCGGCCGCCCGCGCTGCTCGACCTCACGGGGATCGCCGGCCTGGCCGAATGGTCGTCCGGCGGGGGCGCCATCCGGCTGGGCGCTGGCGTGCCGTACGCCCGGGTGATCGGCGAACTCGGCAGCCAGCTGCCGGGCCTCGCGCTCGCGTCCCGCACCGTCGGCTCGCCGCAGATCCGCAACCGGGGCACGGTCGGCGGCAACCTCGGCTCGGCGTCCCCAGCCGGCGACGCGCACCCGCCGCTGCTCGCGTGTGACGCCGTGGTCGAAGTGGAGTCGCTGCGGGGAACCCGGCGGATTCCCATCCGGCAGTTCTACACCGGGGTGAAACGCTCGGCGCTGGACCCCGACGAGCTGATCGCCGCGGTCCATGTCCCGGTGGCCCGCGGGCCGCAGCAGTTCGCCAAGGTGGGCGTGCGGAACGCGATGGTCATCGCGGTCGCCTCCTTCGCGGTCGCGCTGCACCCCGAGCAGGGCCGGGTGGGCACCGGCGTCGGTTCGGCCGCGCCCACCCCCCGGCCGGCGGCCGAAGCGGAGGACTTCATCGCCGCCGAACTGGCCGGGCGCGGGCTGTGGCATTCGCGCGCGGCACTCCCCGATTCCGCCTTGCGGCGGTTCGGCGACCTGGTGGCGCGGGCGGCGGAACCGATCGACGACGTGCGGGGCACCGCCGCCTACCGGCGGCACAGCCTCGCCGTGCTGGCCAGGCGCACCCTGGCCTGGGCCTGGCGGTCCTACCAGGAGGAGCATCGGCAATGCGCGTGACCTGCACGGTCAACGGCTCGCCCGCGACCGCCGACGACGTGTGGGAGGGCGAGTCGCTGCTGTACGTGCTCCGCGAGCGGCTCGGCCTGCCGGGCTCCAAGAACGCCTGCGAGCAGGGAGAGTGCGGGTCCTGCACGGTCTACCTCGATGACGTGATCGTCTGTGCCTGTCTGGTCGCCGCCGGCCAGGCCGCGGGGCGCAGCGTGCGCACGGTGGAAGGGATCGGCGCGGCAGGAAGCCTGGACCAGGTGCAGCAGGCTTTCCTGGACGCCGGCGCGGTGCAGTGCGGGTTCTGCACGCCGGGGCTGATCGTGGCCGCCGACGACCTGCTGCGGCGTGTCCCGCACCCGGCGGACCCGCAGATCCGCGAGGCGCTCGCCGGCAACCTGTGCCGCTGCACCGGGTACGAGACGATCCTCGACGCCGTGCGGCTGGCGGCGGCACGCCGGGCGGGGGCGGTGCCCGGTGAGCACTGACGCGCCCGGCCGCGCTTCCCCGGCCGTCCTGACCGCGCCGGTGGAGGCGGGCGTGGGCGCGAGCGCCGCGCGCCCGGACGGCACACTCAAGGTGACCGGGGAGTTCGCGTTCTCCTCCGACCTGTGGATGGCCGGCATGCTGTGGGGCGCGACTGTGCGCAGCCCGCATCCGCGGGCCTGTATCCGGGCGGTCGGCGTCGCCGCGGCACTGCGCCTGCCCGGGGTCGCCGCCGTGCTCACCCACGACGACGTGCCCGGCCGCAAGACCTTCGGCCTGGAGGCCGCCGACCAGCCGGTCCTGGCCGCCGATGAGGTCCGCTACCAGGGTGAGCCGGTCGTGATCGTCGCCGCCGATCACCCCGAAACCGCCCGCCGCGCGGCAGCCGCGGTCACGGTGGACTACGAGGTGCTCAGCCCGGTGACCGGCGCGGAAGACGCGCTGGCGCCCGGCGCGGCGCTGGTGCACCCGGCCGGCAACCTGGTCCGGCACGTGCGGATCCGGCGGGGAGACCCGGCCGCGCCGGCCAGCGTCGTGGTTCGCGGCAGCTACCAGGTCGGCATGCAGGACCAGGCGTTCCTCGGCCCGGAATCCGGGCTGGCGGTGCCCGCCGAGGACGGCGGCATCGAGCTGTACGTGGCCACCCAGTGGCTGCACGTCGACCAGGCCCAGGTCGCCGCCAGCCTGGGCCTGCCGCCGGAGAAGGTGCGGATCACCCTGGCGGGTGTGGGCGGCGCGTTCGGCGCCCGCGAGGACCTGTCCATGCAGATCCACGCCTGCCTGCTGGCGCTGCGCACCGGCCGCCCGGTGAAGATGGTCTACTCGCGCGAGGAGTCCTTCTTCGGGCACGTCCACCGCCACCCGGCGACCCTGCACTACGAGCACCGGGCGGCGGCTGACGGCACGCTGGTGTCCGTCACCGCGCGCATCTACCTCGACGGCGGCGCCTATACGTCCAGCTCGCCCGCGGTCGCGGCGAACGCTGCGACGCTCGGAGCCGGCCCTTATCAGGTGCCGAACGTCTGCGTAGACAGCTACGCCGTCTTCACCAACAACCCGCCGTGCGGGGCGATGCGCGGGTTCGGCGCCGTCCAGGCGTGCTTCGCCTACGAGTCCCAGATGGACGAGCTGGCGCGGCGCCTGGGCATGGATCCGGTCCAGATCCGCGTCGCCAACGCGATGACCCAGGGCTCGGTCATGCCCACCGGCCAGGTTGTGGACTCGGCGGCGCCGGTCGCCGAACTGCTCCGCCGCGTGTCCAGTGCCCCCCTGCCACCGGGGCCAGGGCGGGCCGCCACACCGGATCCGCGTGAGCTGCCCGGCGGGGTGTCCAACACCACCCACGGGGAAGGCGTGGTGCGTGGCGTCGGCTACGGCGTCGGCATCAAGAACGTCGGGTTCTCCGAGGGTTTCGACGACTACTCCACGGCCCGGGTCCGGCTGGCGGCGATCGCGGGCGAGCCGGCGGTCACGGTGCAGACGGCGGCCGCGGAGGTCGGCCAGGGGCTGGTCACCGTCCAGGCCCAGATCGCCAGGACCGAGCTGGGCGTGGAGAAGGTCGCCATCAGGCCCGCCGACACGACGGTGGGGAGCGCTGGCTCGTCATCGGCCTCCCGCCAGACCTACGTCACCGGCGGCGCCGTGCGGGCGGCCTGCGCCGCCGTGCGCGACGCGGTGCTGGCGCGGGCGGCCGCCCGCTACGGTGTGCCGCCCGGTGGCCTGTCGCTGTCCGGCGGCAAGGTCGTGTCGCAGGCCGCCGGCGTGCTCGTGGACCTGGCGGCACTGCTCGGCGACGAGGCGATCGAACAGACCGTCACCTGGCGGCACCGGCCCACGTCCGCACTGGACCCGCGGACCGGCCAGGGCAGCGCGCACGTCCAGTACGCGTTCGCGGCGCACCGCGCCGTGGTCGATGTGGACACCGAGCTCGGCCTGGTCAAGGTGGTGGAGATCACCACCGCCCAGGACGTCGGGAAGGCGATGAACCCGCTCGCGCTGGCGGGCCAGATCCACGGCGGCACGGCGCAGGGCCTCGGCCTGGCGCTGATGGAGGAGATCCAGGTGACCGGCGGGACGGTCCGCAACCCGTCTTTCACCGACTACCTGATCCCCACGATCGGTGACATGCCGCCGATGCGGCTGGACATCCTCGAGCTCGCCGACCCGCATGCCCCGTACGGGCTGCGCGGCGCCGGCGAGCCGCCGGCGATCTCGGCCACCCCGGCGATCGTGGCGGCGGTGCGCGCGGCGACCGGGAAGCCGCTGCGGCGGGTGCCGGTCCGGCCGGACGACATCGTGGGCCTGACTCCGGGCGGGACGGAAGGAGACCCTGGTGGCGCTGATGTTCCTCACCGGTGACGGGATGCGGGGCGGGCAGCCGATCCTGGGGGAGCTGTACGACGTGCCGATGAGCCAGCTGCATGACCTGCTCGGCAGCGAGCCGCCCGAACTCGAGCTGTCGGTCGTGGTGCTCGCCCCGGGGGAGCCCGCGCCCGGCGGGCCGGCGGGCGGGCAGGCTGGGGCGGGCGATCTGTCGTTCGGCATGATCTTGCGGCGCGGTGAGCGCGAGCACAGTGTGCACGCCGACATCACCCGTTACGGAGGGTGGCGGGCCTACCGCGAATCGCGCTGAGAGCCGGGGGCCGGTGCCCCCTGCGCCAGTGCCTGTGCCTACCGGGCGAAGGCAGCCAGGCCGGTGGTGGCGCCTGCGTACACGACCCCGTTGACGACCGCCGGGGTGGATGCCTGGGTGATGCCGGTGGTGTAGGACCACAGCTTCGCGCCGGTGGTGGCCTTGAGGGCGTAGACGCCGTGGCTGTTCGACACGTACACGACGCCATGCGCCACCGCCGGGGAGGTCGCGATGGGCCCGGCTGTGGTGTGGCTCCACAGCCTGCTGCCGTCGGTGGCCTTGAGCGCGTAAACACTGCCGTCGAAGGACGTGAGGTAGACGGTGCCCTTCGCCGCCACCGGGGTGCCGGAGACCCAGCCGCTGGTCGCGAAGCTCCACAGCTTGGCACCGGAGGCGGCGTTCAGCGCGTAGACGCGGTGGTCGTTCGAGCCGACGTACACCACGCCGCCCGCCACCGCCGGCGCGGAGTTGGCACCGCCGGTGGCAAAGCTCCACAGCGGGCTGCCGTCTGCCGCGCTGACGGCGTACACGGTGCCATCGTTGCAGGCCACATACACCGCACCGGCGGCTACGGCAGGCGGGTAGGGGCTGGCGCACGATCCGCTGTGGCCCCACAGCTTGGTGCCGGTGGCGGCGTTCAGCGCGTACACGGTGCCAGCGGCCGACACCGTGTACACCACCGCGCCCATGACCACCGGGGCGTCTTCCATGAGGGCGTCCGTCAGGAACTGCCAGATCGTCTGCCCGCTGGAGTCGATGGCGTCGACCGCGCCACCAGACACGCTCACGTAGGTGACGCCACCGGCCACCGCGGGCGAGGAGAGCAGATCAGGTGAGATGGCGTTCGGGGACCAGTTCCACAGCCGTTTCCCGGTCGCGGCGTTGAACGCCGACAGGGTGCTCTGTGAGGTCACGTAGACCACGCCACTCGCGATCGCCGGCGATGCCTGCACCGCCGCGCTGGTCCCGAAGGTCCGCTGCTTGTGGAGGGTGCCGACGGTGCTGGGGGTCAGCACGTTCTCGACGCTGTTGTAGCCGTTCTGGCTGGGCCCGGACTGGAACGCGGTCCAGCTGGCCTGCACGGTGAACCAGGCGGAGGCGGACTGCCCGGCGGTGCTGGCCCTGGCGGTGATCTGGTGGACGCCGGGCAGCGCGGAGGCCGGGATGGTCACGGTGACCGGCCCGAACGCGCCGGTCGTGCTGGTGGTGACGGTCGCCAGGCTGGTGGTCCCGATGGCGACACTGAGCTTTTCGCCCGCCTTGAACTTGGTGCCCTGGACCTGCACCGCGCCCTTGGGTGCGCCCACGCGCGGGGTCAGCGAGATGCGCGGGGTGCTCGTCATGTGGTGACTGCTGGTGAAGCAGCTCGTGCCCTTGCTGCCGGAGTTGTGGCCGTCCGGGCAGATGGTGCCGGACCAGGTCACGCCGGTCAGGATGGCGTTGCTGCCAGTGAGCTCGGCGCCTGCCAGGTAGGCGCCGGTCAGGTTGGCCCGGCTCAGGTTGGCGTCGGTGAAGTCGGCGCTGGCGAGGTCCGCGCCGGTCAGGTTCGCGCTGGTCATCGTGGCCTTGGTGAAGGTGGCGTTGACCAGGTTGGCCCCGGCCAGGCTGGCGCCGCCAAGGTTGGCCTTGGGGCCGACCAGGTAGCCATCCACCAGGGACCAGTCAGCGGGCAGGAAGGCCGGCACACCGGCGATGCCGCCCGAGCTCACCCCGGTCAGGGTGACGCCGGTCAGGGTAGCGCCGGTCAGATCGGCACCATTCAGGCCCGCCTTGGCCAGGCTGGCGCCGGTCAGGTCGGTGTACCTGAGGAACGTCCCGTCGAGCTGCGCGCGGGCCAGGCTGGCGCTGGCCAGCTTCGCGCTGGTCAGGTCGGCGCCGGTGAGGTTGGCGCCCTGCAGGTCCCCGCCGGTGAGGTCGGTGTAGCTCAGCCCGGTCCCGGAGAGGTTGGCACCGGCGAGGTTGACCCCGGTCATGGTGGCCATGTACAGATCGGCGTTGCTCAGGTCGGCACCGGCCAGGCTGGCGTTGCTGAGATTGTCGTACGGCCCGACCAGATAGCCCTGGATCACCGTCCAGAACGAGGGGAGGTCCGCCGGTGTGCCGGTGATCCCGCCCGATGTCACGTTGCCCAGGCTGGCCTGGGTGAGGTCTGCGGCGCCGAGGCTGACGCCGGTCAGGGTGGCGCTGGCCAGATCGGCGAAGTGAAGGTTCGCGCTGGTCAGGTCGGCGCTGGTCAGCGTGGCGCCGACCAGGCTGGCACCGGTGAGGTTCGCGCTGGACAGGTCAGCGCTGGCCAGGTCGCAACCGCTCCAGTCCACGCCCGGCGCCGGGGCGGGCGTTACCGCGTGGGTGACTGGATCGACAGCGGGGCAGGTCGCCGCCTGCGCCGGTCCCGCGACCGCTAATGCCCCGCTCGAAAGCGCCAGCGCGGCCGCCACGCCGATCGCACCAGCACGCCACGTTCCCAGCGCCATCGCGGCCTCCCCGGGCTAGAAATGCCTCATACCAGCTCAACTCGGGGTCAGGCTACTCACGGTGAATGCGGCCGGCGGACCGGTTCACCGAATCGGTATACAGTCCGGCGCTGCGAAAGCACGGCACGGACGCGTCATGGGCCGGCGTCCACCCGGCCCATAGGGGATGATTACTCTGGGTATGTGCCTGTGCTCAGCGGGTGAGCGATGGCGACAGGTGGTCGGGGCAACCGGAATCTGGGGGGATACGGCTATGACGCGCGATGAGCTGATGGAAGAGGCGTGCCGGCTCGCGACGGAGGCGGTCGAGAACGACTGGGGTGGCCCGTTCGGCGCGGTGATCGCCAAGGACGGCAAGATCGTCGCCCGGGGGCAGAACCGCGTGCTGCTGACCGGGGACATCACGGCGCATGCCGAGATCGAGACGATCCGCAAGGCGGTGGCCGCGCTGAACCCCGAGGCTCCCACCATCTCGTCCGAGCACCTGAACGAGTCCACGCTGGAGCTGATCCCGCGGCCGGCGGGCTCGCCTGATCGCGTCCCGGAGCGGGCGAAGATGCTCGCCGGGCACGAGATCTACATCAGCGGCGCGCCATGCCCCATGTGCATGAGCGCCATCTACTGGGCCCGCATCGACGCCGTGTACTTCGGCAACGATCTCGATGCGACCAGCAGGATCGGCTTCGACGATGCCTTCCAGTACGAGGACTTCACCAAGCCGTACGCGGAGCGCCGCATCAAGATCACCCAGTTCCGCCAGGACCTCGCGAACGTGCCGTATGAGGCGTGGGAGAAGAAGTCCGACAAGCACCCGTACTGACGACGTGGTGATCGACGCGGCGCAGGGCGGCCCGGCCACGGTGGTCGTCGCGCAGCCGATGAAGCGCGGGCACGACAAGGAGGTCCGGCGCTGGCAGGAGGACGTGAACCGTGCCGTAGCCGAGTTCACCGGATATCTCGGCAACGACGTCGCGACGTCGGGCGGCGGGACCGAGTGGACCGTGATCTACCGCTTCGACTCCAAGCCGCACCTGCTGGCGTGGCTGGCGAGCCCGGAGCGCGACGAAGTGATCAGCCGGGGCGCCGATCTGTTCGGCGGCCCCGCGTCGCAGCACGTCCTGATCCGCGACGAGGACGCGGACATGGTGACGGTTGTCGTGTCCCATCCGGTCGACCCGGCCGACGAGGAAGCGTTCCTCACCTGGCAGGGGCGGGTCACCGATACCGAGCGGCAGTTTCCCGGTTTCAAGGGTGCGGAGCTGTTCCGGCCGGTGCCCGGCGTGCAGGACGCGTGGACGGCGCTGTACCGCTTCGACACCGACGCGCACCTCAATGCCTGGCTCGAATCGGATGAGCGCAGGCACCTGCTCGACGAGGGCAGGCGTTTCAAGGAGTTCGAGCTGCACCGCATCTCATCCCCGTTCGGCAGCTGGTTCGCCCCGCCGGGCGAGGGTGAGGAGACCGGCGGTCCCGCGCAGTGGAAGACGGCGCTGTCGGTGCTCATCGGGCTCTACCCGACCGTCGTGCTGCTCACCCTGGCCATCAGCGAAGCCTGGAAGGGCGCCGAGCTGTGGGCCGGCCTGCTGGTCGGCAACATCGCGTCGGTCTCGCTCCTGACCTGGGTGGTGATGCCAGTCGTGACCCGCGCCCTGCGGTTCTGGCTCGTGGCCGGGGGCGGCAGGAGCAGTGTCCGCGTCGACGTCATCGGCGCGCTGGTGTCCGTCGCCTTCCTGACCCTGGCTGCGCTGGTGTTCTGGCTCTGCACGACGCAGATCTGGCACCTGCCCTAGCAGCACTGCTGGGCCGCCGGCGCGGCCGCGTTCGGCCTGGTGCGCGGCTGGGTGGTGGGACCGATACTGGTCGTGTGCGGCAGGTGCTGTGTCCGGTGCTGGTGGGGCGGGATGAGGAGGCCCGCCACCTGGCGGCTGCCCTCGCGGCGGCGCAGGCGGGGCGCGGCGGCACGGTGTTCGTCACGGGGGAAGCTGGGATCGGCAAGTCGCGGCTGGTCCGTGAGACCACGCGGATGGCTGGTGAGCGCGGGTTCACCGTCCTGGCCGGCCGGGCGCCAGGCGGCTGGGGATCTGGCTGTCGGTCGGCGTCAGCGAACGCGACGAGGCCGGCTCCACGCCCTACAACACGCTGCTGCACTTCGCCCCGGACGGGACGCTCGCTGGCCGGCACCGCAAGCTCATGCCTACGGGCGGCGAACGGCTGGTCTGGGGGATGGGCGACGGCTCCACCCTGACGGTCACCGACACCGGGTTCGGCCGGCTGGGCGGGCTGATCTGCTGGGAGAACTACGTGCCGCTGGCCCGGGCCGCGCTCTACGCCCAGGGTGTGGACATCTACCTGGCGCCGACCTGGGACAACTCAGACGTCTGGGTGCCCACACTGCGCCACATCGCCAAAGAGGGCCGTACCTACGTGATCGGCGTCACCTCCCGCGTCCGGGCCACCGACCTCCCGGCCGACCTGCCGGGCCGGGCCGGGCGGAACTGTATGGCGGGGCGGAGGACTGGCTCTCCCGCGGCAACACCGCGATCATCGGCCCCCGCGGTGAGGTGCTCGCCGGGCCGCTCATCGGCGAGGAAGGCATCGTCTACGCACTACCTAACTTGTCAAGTATGTTCGGAGGCCAGCAGGTGACAGGGGAGGTTGGCGACCTTAGGAGAGTGGGTAGGCGTCGCGGATCTCGTGGCGCTGGCCTGGCAGCACCAGGTCGTTGACCTGGATCGGCCGCCCGGTGGCGTCGTAGGCGGTGACGATCACGCTCAGGACCGGCGAGTCGGGAGTGATGGCCAGGAGTTCCGCCTCCTCGCCGCTGGGGTGGCGGGCGGTGATCTGCTCGACGGCATGGTCGAGCCGGATCTTCTTGCGGGCCTGGAGATGGTGGCGGACGCTCTCGCTCAGCAGGTCCGGGGACGCAAGGTCGGTGCCCGCCGCTAGCTCCAGCGGCAGCCACGCGGACGCCAGCTCCACAGGCTCGCTGCCGTCGGTCAGCAGCCGCTGGCGCACGAATGCCCTGGCCCCGGCTTCCAGGCCAAGCAGCGCGGTCACATGCGGGGGTGCGAGCTTCACACCCGCCTGCACGAGCTGGCCGGACAGCTCTACCTCCGGGAGCTCCATCACGTCGTGGGCGGGACGGGTCCGTTCCGTATCGGCCAGCGCCGGCCGCCCGCGCACGAAGCTGCCTTTGCCCTGCTGGGTGTCGATCCATCCGTCCTGCCGCAGCGACGACAGTGCCCTGACGATCGTGGGGCGGGAGACCCCGAACTCGCTGACGAGCTGATGCTCGGAGGGCAGCAGCGACCCAGGTGGGTAAGTGCCGCGCTCGATCCGGCTCTTGATCTCGGCGACTACCTGCGCGTATTTGGGAGGCCCGTAGTCGTATGCCATTGGTTCCATCCGATGCCTGGGCCGACGACCTGACAAGTCATGTTAACGCTTTGCCCGTCAGATGTCATGTAGTGCAGCTCGGTCACGCCGCATCCGCCGAAGGCACGCCAGCACCCGGAGCGGTGCCCGTGCGGCCGGGCCGCGGACCAGGTACCGGCCCGGATGGGGAGCGTGTCAGCTGGGCGGCGCCCCGCTGGCTGGGGCCGCGCGGGTGACGTCGTGGATGACCAGGCCGGGCCTGCGCCCGGCCGCCACCTCTGCGGTGAGCTGCCAGCACTCCTCACACATCGGGTACGACTTGCCCCAGCAATCGCTCCATAGCGCGTCCTTGCTGTGGGCAAAGGAGCCAGGATCAGCCAGGATGCCGGATGTGACGATGACCCCGGCAAGCCGCCCGGCCTTGCGGTGCGTTCGGCTGTTGCACAGGTTGCGGCCCTGCGGCGAGGTGAGAACGATCTCGTCGCGGCCGGGAGTGTCGGCGGTCACATGCGCCGTCCCGGGACGGTGGCCACACCGGCATACAGGTCGG